>Ga0099797_100343_pt1 | contig 30584 bp, 17 predicted proteins | sample Uncmet_Sort48C_1_FD_89871 | JGI IMG/M metagenome (GOLD analysis project Ga0099797, IMG submission 89871) | Marine eukaryotic communities from CALCOFI LINE 67, Pacific Ocean - C012_Sort48C_1 | ecosystem: Environmental > Aquatic > Marine > Oceanic | place: Pacific Ocean: Monterey Bay | collected... | reverse complement strand
TGAGTATGAGTACCGACCTGCTGGACATTCATTACATCTCCGATTTTCATGCTTTATGCCACATATGCACGTATCGCTCCAAGAGCAACTTCCAGTATTTGTCATTTTAAAGTTAAATTTTAGCATATTATCTTCATAGTAACATCCTTTAGGATCCCAGCTTGCAAAATTTTGGCTATCGTCAGATACCGTTTTGTCGTTCAAATTTAATGATATTCCAGCTAGTTCACACTCCTTTGCACTTGTTATATGCTCGTCGCATGTCCCAGATGTTTTAATTATTGCACGATGAATAAAACCATAGCCTGGGTTGCAACTACCCGCAAATGAATGGGCTGCAGTGGTAAAAGCTGTAGCAGTAGTTGTGTAAACTGCAGTTGTAGGAGCTGCGGTAGTTGTAGGAGCTGCGGTAGTTGTAGGAGCTGCGGTAGTTGTAGGAGCTGCGGTAGTATAAGCGGCTGTTATTGAACCTGTTGTAGTTGCAGCTGCACACAAAACTCCAAACTTTGAACTTATCTTGTTTACTGGTGAACATGCACCAGTGAATGGGTTTTCTGTGCATAAGTTATGTACACACGTTTTCCACGTTGCTGCGCCACCACTTTCATAAATACTATCACCATTGGCTGTATAGTTGATGTATGTATTTATCATTGATATCGTTGGTGTGCCCAAGCTAGTTTTGAGTGTGTGTACGTCATTCCCCTGACTATACGCTACGTTTGATAAAAATGATGTTTCGCGTACAGTTATAATGGTATCGGATGATAGGCTTAAACCACCACCGCTGCTGTATGCTAAATTTTTTGAAATGACGCTTGTATGAATATTAAGTGTAGCAGTTTTATAATCGCCAAACGCGTAAACCCCACCTCCAAATTTAGCTTTGTTGTGTGTAATAATGGTAGAATACAAATCCAATTTACCGCAATATCTATCTACTAGTATTGACCCACCGTAACCATTATTACCAACATCACCACCGACTAATTTAATATATCGCAATATTAACTTAACGTGAGTGCCATCAATATAAAAATGCCGTTTATAAGTTGCAGCTGTTATTGTTATTAAATGATTCATATCTGTGTTGTTGCCAACAATTTTTAATGTGCCCGTAACACTAACGTGATTATTGCCTGAAATAATACAATCAGTCGAACGTATAAATGTTCCATTATTAGTTGATGAAGCACAATTCCATTCATTACCATGCGTGTCATGTGCAGCAGCGGGTGATGTTACACTTCCTGTTGTTGTCGAGGAAGGTAATATTACACTCTTACTTGGTGTTGAAGCTGTGGTTGTAGAACCTGTATGAGCTGCAGCAGTAGTAGTTGCAGTAATATATGCTGCAGTTGTATAAACTTCAGCAGCAGTGGTAGGAGCTGCCGACGTCGTCGTTTTTTTCCAAAATCTACAATATATGGATTTTGTTGCAGCATTTGGATTACCTCGCCAACATCCATCTGGATTTGCATTTGAATCACCAGGTTTAGGATACCCAGCTAAGGTAGAAATGTCATACATGCAGAAGTTGCTTGGGTTAATTGTGAACCCATTACAGTTGTCCCTTGCTCTACATCTTTGTTTGCAAGCATCTTCCCCTTTATCTTGATAGCCATAGTTGGTATAGTCATAATACTCATATCCTTTATCTTCTGTAGGTAATATGATAAAAACTGCAGTAGTAGTAGTAGTGGTAAAAGCTGTAGCAGTAGTTGTGTAAACTGCAGTGGTAAAAGTTGTTGCTGCTGGTGCTGCGGTGGTTGTTGCTGGTGCTGGTGCTGCGGTGGTTGTTGCTGGTGCTGGTGCTGCGACTGCGGTGGTCGTTGCTGGTGCTGGTGCTGCTGTTGTAGAACCTGCAAATACAAACGTCCTTTGTACCAAATTTTTGCCATCACTGTGCTGTGGTCCTGTCCAATGTTGGTATATCGTACCATCGGTGCCTGAAATACGAACATACGCTCCATTCCAACTATCACCATATGTGTCTCTGCCAATAATTGTAACAGTTCCTGTATTTAGACAAATACTCTTCGTTGTTGCACCTGTGCCAGAGACTATGGTTACTCCTGATGATTTAAGCTCCCATTTGACTTCAGAGGGATATTGTCCTCCATGAACTACAAAGTTAATAGTGTGACCACTGATGCATGATTGTGCTGCCCCACCGGAGGCACCAGAGGCCCCGCTTGCACTTAAAAATCGCATTATCATCTCATCTTTTACACATGTATGCGTTATTTTGTTGCATTTCCATGAATTGCAATCGAAATCATTTTTGCAGTGCATACCAATCTTGCATAGAGTAAAACACTCGTCTCCACAATCAATATCTGCTTCATTGTCATCTTTCACTCCATTTGTGCATGTGTCAGTAATCTCATTGAAAACTGGCGCCTTTAAGTGGCTACCGACCCCTTTACCAAGAACATTGGAACGAACGCCAATCGCCTTTCGGACGAGGTCATTTGCTAAAGCATGAATTTTATTACCAACTGGTGCATCACCAATGCTCGCCGTCACAGAATTTGGGGTTGCAGCACGTAAAAATCGCATTATCATCTCATCTTTTACACATGTATGCGTTATTTTATTGCATTTCCATGAATTGCAATCGAAATCATTTTTGCAGTGCATACCAATCTTGCATAGAGTAAAACACTCGTCTCCACAATCAATATCTGCTTCATTGTCATCTTTCACTCCATTTGTGCATGTGTCAGTAATCTCATTGAAAGCTGGCGCCTTTAAGTGGCTACCAACCCCTTCACCAAGAAGATTGGGTAGTGCAGATCTGACAGCGCCCCATATGTCTCTCCAGAAATCTTTCTGCCCATTATAGCGAGGAGCTGCCGTTGTTACGAGCACCTGGGGTAACAACAAAATAAGAATTGCTAATTTAAATACGATATTCGTTATCGTCATGGTGAATCACAAGTATGCAAAGTAGCGATCGTAGTCCGGGTTGGACCCACGTATACCAGTTGAAAGAATGGAGAACAATTGTCGATGCTATAGTTAAACCGACGAATAACAGTGTATGATTTTATTGCATGTCATCGTTCACTTCACATCTTCACCATTTCTTAAATCTTAAATTGCAATGTTGCAATGTGCAATGTGCAATGATGCAATGATGGTTAATGGTTAATGGTTGTTATATAATAAATAATAATAATAAAATAATAATAATAAATAAGCTTATATACCAACAATAAATTAATGATGATTTATAATAAAAGAATAAAAATAATAATAAATAAGAATATAATCTTCATTGCCATTCATTATTCATTATTACTATCTTATACTTGGTTATTAGACGAATACTACCTTATTTAGAGAGGATCCGATCCTCTCTTACTTCATATATATATACATAATAATATAATGTAAATGAAATAAATTAATATGATCTCCCAGATCTCATGATAATGATTAAAGGGTGAAGGGTGAAGGGTTCTTCTTTGTTTTCATGGTGCTATATATTTATCTTTGTTATACCTTCTCACCGGTTTCATTCCTTCCCTCGTATTTGTCAATAGTATACCGGTATAAAAGTACGTTCATATTTTCCCCTTTCAAATACCAAAAATATGGCTTTTATAACGGTTTACTATTGACCATTTTTGGTTTTAGTGTTTTTTTTTTCAATTATAGTGAAGGGAAAAATGCGTCTTTTTAGCAATGTTAGTGGTGTGTGCCTCCTATTTTAGTTATGGTATTTCCCCGCTAATGACCAAATAGGCGGTACACAGCATTACTGAAATCGATATCAAGCAGGGTAACTCCATACTTACTGTCCTTAAATGACACTTTATTATCCTTAAATCACGCCGTTGATAAACTATACTTAAAAGGCTATATACATATACTGACGCCATACTACTGCCTAGATAGTTCAAATTAGCAGGTACTTAGAATTAATTAGATAACATAGACACAGCATTAGACAACTTAGATTTTTGATATTAACTTGTATTATTATAGCATTATATAGCTACTGTTATAATAATCTTTCATTCTTCCGCCTATAATAGTCTCTGCTAATTACTATACTATTATAGGTTATAGTGTAGGCAATGTGGTTGTGATGTTGTTGTTGTGTTTTGTGTTTTGTGTACATATTATTATTATTTCTAATAAATATAATAATAAAAAAATATATTATTATATTAATAGCACATTAATTATTAATATTATATATAATAATATTATAAATTGTTGTTGTCAAGACCAACTATAGCAGCTCTGCTTCACCTTTGTTTCGTCTCCTGATTATATTGAATATACGTGCATGTATTCATGATCATTAGTGTTTGCCACTAGTTTTTCAACCCAACAACATGTTGCCAGTATCTTCAAGTGCTAACAATGCTACTAGAGGAAAAAACTTATATGCGTTTCCTAAGTTAAAGTCTCAGTTTGTCCAATTTGATATATATCAAACGTCGACATACTTGCATGTAGTTGCGATGAACTATAACGCAACGCAAGTCCAAGTGCTGAACATAGATCGCGAAGCTTCTGATATATCATTGAATTTTGAAAAGGTAAATTTATGCTCGATTGACGAAATTAACCAACGCTTAGATAAATTAAAGCAAATGGATTCTACGTACAAAAAAGTTTGTACTGCCTGTGCTATTGTTGGCATCATACAATTTTCTGATGAAAACGATTTTTATCTATATGTTGTGACTGAAAAGGAAAAAGTGGGATCTATAAATCGTTCTGTCATATACACCATCAAACATGTTAAATTAATTCAGATTAGCGCTGAAGACGATGGAAATGCTGCTCAAAATAGCAGTAGTCGGGGTATAAGCAAAACGAAGAATAAACATCTATCTACTTCGCCATCGTCAAAACGACATATTAATAAAAAACATAATACTAACAACGATAGTAACCACGTTGTAAATATGAAAAAAAAACTTTTTCTTCAACTTGATTTAACTAAAGAATTTTACTTTTCATATACGTACGATATAACAAATACGTTACAAAATAATATGATATTTGGCGGTAATCAAATAATCAATGCATCATCATCAAACCACAAACAAAAAGATGTAAAAATACCACACACCACCACTGTAAATAAGTCAAATAATAATAATAATAATCACAGCAACATCAACAACAACAGTAATAAACACCACCAGAACAAAAGCAAGAAGTTGAAAAAAATTAAAAAATGCAACGAATATTTTGTCTGGAACAGTTATTTATTAGAGGAGCTAGTGGGCGCTCTAGGTACCTTTGCAAGCCCTTGGATGTAAGTTCTCCTCCATACCCTGCCTATACCCTTTATTTCAATAAGCCTTTTCTAACACAACACACCTCTCGCTACACTCCCCATTAACAAACAAAAAAGCACCCCGATAATCCACGGGTACTTTTCCCAACGGACCTTACTATTGGACAACCGTAAGTTGCGTATGACATTAATAGCGCGTAGATCAAGGCACTTTGCTGGGCCACGGTATTTAAAAAGAGGAGCGGATATACAAGGCCGTGTAGCAAACGAAGTTGAAACGGAACAAATTATTGGAGAAGAGCCTCTGATGACTGAACACGGTTTGTACACATCAATGGTCCAAGTACGTGGATCTATTCCGCTGCATTGGTGCCATGAAAATTTAAGTTTTCCAAAACCAGATTTTTTGCTATGGAAGACAGATCCGACATACAAAGCTGCTAGTTTACACTTTGATAATTTAGCACGGCGATATCCGGAGCCATTGGTATCGCTAAACTTAATCAAGCAAGAGGAAACGGGAAGGCCAAAGGAAACATTATTATTTGATGAATATACAAAGTGTATCCAATATTTAAACGCTCAGCGGCAGCAAACGATGTCGCAACATGGAACACGTGTACATCAAAAGGACGAAGGCACAAGATATGTTAACAATAAAGCGTTAGGGCGAACAAAACCTATAGCATATATAACATTTGATTTTTTAAAATGTGCACGTTCACCGAATCAAAACGTATTGGATGCAATGTCAGAAATTACTGCATCCATATTGAATACGACAGGTTTCTTTAGAACATTGGCACCACTTTCATCTGTTGACGCAAGGATAAAGAACAACATGGTATCGCTACAACATCTACGGTATGGCATAGAGCAGCAAGGAACATTAAGAACCAATTGTATTGATTGTTTAGATAGAACAAATGTAGCCCAATTTTGCTTAGGGAGAAATTGCTTGGAAGCACAAATGAAAGCATTAAATGTTGATATTACTAATTCAGTATCTGAATATGCTTTAGTGTGGCAAGAATTAATGAAAATGTATGCAGAGCATGGAAATTGTATGGGGAATCAATATGGTGGATCAGGGGCAATGCATTCGTTGGCATTGGTAAAAACTGCTGCTTCAAATACCAGCGGCAATACTAGTAGCAGCAGCAACAACAATAAAACGTTTCAAACGCCAAATGTGAAAGGGGATAAACATTTATTATTGCGTAGTCCATCACGCTCTCCTATTCGAAGTGTATTTAATATGTTGCCCCGTGCTTCTTCCAATAATATATCTGTTACAAAAAGTAGTAGTAACAAGAATACATCTCCTAATGATATAGAAATTGACACTTCTCGTCATGACGACAATAAATCAATTACAGATAATAATGATAATAACGACAAGAACGGTGATTATACAAGTTTTTCTTCGCAATTTCGATCACCAAGTACGGCATCAGTGGATGATGATGAGAGTAGTAAAAAAGCTATCCAATGGTTGGAAGAAAAGAAAGCCAGTAGAGGTAGTGGCAATGGTGGAAGTATGGGTACCTTGCGTCATGCATTGTTTGGAAGCCGGAAAAATGTAAATAAAAAAGACGAGACACATGTTGAAGAAGACGCAAACAAAAGACTAGTACACGGAGCACCTACAACGCCTCCAGTGTCACCATTACAACGTCCTTCTACATCAACACAAAATCACCATCATCATGGTCATCAAGAAGTTACATTAACCGGTGGAGCAAAAAATGCACTGGTGGCAGTAACACGATATATTAGCAATAATTTCAGCGATTCAGATAAGCAACGATCATTAGATATATTCCTTGGTACATACGACGATAACAATGGCTACACTGGCTCAAAATTGGATGTTGAACGCGCCGCTTCTACATCTGGTGGGTCAATGTTTACGATAGCTCGGCAAGTGTTTACAGAATTTGACCAGCAAAAATATGATGATGATGATAGCAATAATCGTGGCAGCAGCAGCGACAGACATTGCACCAATATTAAATCGATTAATAATTCCAGTAAAGTTGAATATGATTGTAATACAATAACGCACTTTGATGATGAATTTGACTCACCTTTTGGTAAATCTATTGTGAATAATTTAATGGAAGCACCTGAGGAATTTACAGAGTATATGATGGAAGAGGAGTACACTGCGTTAAATTTAGCCCCAGCAGCTGACAAGGATTCTACCAAGGCAAATAATGCCCCAAAGGATATCAATAATAAAGTGGCTACTGCTGATACCTATAATAAATGGTACAATTCATGGTTATCGACAACATCAAATGGCTTGGATTTTGTGTTACACAAAATGACCAAGGAAAAAGGCAATGGAAATGTTCTCAGCGCAATCAATACACGTAGCCCTGCTAATAATGCAAACGACAATGTCGACGAGTTGAATACGTTATTTCGTCAGCATGTTTATGATAAATACGTATCCACAGAAAAGGAGTCCGAGGCAATGTATATATATTACACCCACCTTCAAAAATAACGCCTTGAGTACTCCCTTCTATAGACGAATATTAATAAAATGTGTGTAACATTTTATTTAATATTTTAAATAACTTAGTTTTTATGCACACACAATTAACTTTATATTTGAGACATATATATATTTAAATTAATTGAGTAAAGATAAATTACTATCATATATAAGTAGTTATCACATCATATTAATATCATATGATATCATTAAAAATAAGTTGTCGCTCTTCTTTAATTTTTTAAAAAAAATATGTGATTTCAAGCTACGAGTTTTTAGTTGACACGTGTGCATTTAAGAATCACCGCATTGGTGGCGACGTATTTCCACCGTTATTTATATTTTTCTTTCTATCTTGAGTTTTAGTCCCGGTATCAATAATAGTACGAGTATTTGTGTCACCTGTCGTAAAGGTTCTTGCGTCTGGTAAAGATCTACTGACTTTTCTCAATGCATTGCTTATCGGTCCAGCTACGTATTCCTTAAAACGTGATGATGCATCTTTTAATGTAAATGACAATCGATTTATCCTTTCTTTTACGCCGTCATACGATAGCGGGCTACTCGAGACCCGCATCCGTTGTATTTGCGCACGGTGCCTTGTAAATGTACTTTCTTTGCATGGAACAAATGCACTTGATTGATTTTTGTGATTTAACAGCCATGATTCAGTTTTTTTATTCCTATCTAACTCGCTCAGAACTTTTTCATTCAAATTTGTAATTTCAGTCAAGTTATTATCAATGGTATTTTTTAGCTTTTGTAAACGTTTTTTGCGCCGTATTGCTTTTTCACATTTGGTATTTTTTTTCTGAGCTTTAATATCACCTGATGCTTCCTCAAACGAAATATTCAAATGGTGACTGGAATATTTCAATGCTGTGATCGATGCTGTATCAGTACTTAACTTTGTGCGTAACTTTTTTAATGATGTAATCTTTCCTGATTTTATTATATTACCGTTCTTAAAAGAATGCAAAGGCGGTTTCCCCCTACTGTTTCTATTACTAATAACTTTCTGCTTCGACATTCTTTGTTTTGCATCGCTATTATTTACAAGATTTGTTTTTTTACACGTTGTTACATTATGGCCAATGCCATTGCAAAATGTACAATATAATTTAGTTTGTTGCTTGTTCAATGGGCTATGTTTCAAACTCGGCAATAGTTTCTTGTTTTGCTGATGTTTCTTCATCATCGTAACAGTTCTTTCTCTCCAACGTATTTATTTCTCCCAAAACACAGAATCAACAGGGCTGTAAATGCTGGGAATGATTGATTGGTTTGTATGATTAATGAACTAATGAATATACACCCTCCAGTGCTTGAGTCATGCGTCCTTTGTGCGTGATATACCCAAAAATAATCATCCGATTTTTCTGTAATCCTACTTCTTCTTCTTATTATTATTATATTATATATAATATATAATTATTATAATATATAATAATAATATAATATGTTTTGTATTATCATCATTATAATATACCGCCGTATAATATATATATATACCGTGTGTGTATGATGTTACGTTATAATATGATAATATGATAATATATATGATAATATGATAATGTATAAAAATGTAAACGGATTTAAATATTAATTATATAATGCATATATACTCGAGAGCTCTATTATTATGTGCCTTCCAGTGTAGTATGTAATATAGTAAAATGAAACAATTTCAAATTACCTATCTACCTATCACAAGCATTACTTGATTCCAGTTACTATACAACAATTGCTTCAAAATGGTGAAGACATCTGACATCTATATTTCCCACAATCTCAAATCCCTTATTATACTCGATTTCAGATTCTCCCCGCTGATTCCAGAATAAGGTTTCTGAGCGCCCATAGTCATAGCTCATATAGCGTTGTATATATGTATATATATATATATATATATATATTATATATATTAATAATTCTATATCATATATAATTACATATGATTATATGTGATGCATTATTATAATAATAATATAATATATAATAATAATAAATAATAATAAATAAAACGACAACAAGACACAAGACAATGATGAGAGATGTGTGTGTGTTCATGCAAATGATATAGCCGGCAATAATCGTAATATACATGGCTGCATGGTGTTTGAATGACCAACACGAAAAGGAACGATAAAAGAAGAATAGCTTGTTGCCTAGCAGAGACGGTTAAAGCAAAAACTACGTTGCTTTTGTTACTTGCCAGCGTATTATCGATTTATATCCCCTTGACGGAATAAATATAACGATGGCATTTTTGTTCACACTTTTTATCATCATCCAAGCTACTGCAGTTGTTTCAGATACTACCACTGATAATATTAATCGCTACCATGAAAAAAAAGTCACCTTTGTATTAGATGCAGAAAAGGAAATACCAATTATTAGGTCAATTAATAGTCACAAAACATTAATTGAACGGAACCATACAATGTTTACTTTATGTAAAGATGTAAATACAAACGATCGTACAAAATGTATCCTATCAATTGAAAAACATTTTGAAAATATGTTTACGGCTATTTATCTCGATTATGTCCATGATTTAGATAAGTTCATCGAATCATCAGGCTTTGATTTGCTTCACGTAGAGGGAGGCAGTAGCAAATTTTTGGAAAACACCGCCATACATTAAAGAAGAAACAAGATGGTGTGCCAAATGTGATTATACATAGTAATAGTGAGTATGAATTCCCCAGTTACTTGGATTTAAATTATGTAAAAGGATACGAAGATAAAGCATACTTAAATATTGAACACTTACATGATAACACTCTACCAAAAATAGAAAATATAATTCATAATGGTGGAACAAAACCACGTGTAGGAAAAAGCAACGTAAAAATTCAATCACAAACCATTTCTACGTGCGTAAGTTTAGTAAGCGAAGATAAATTGAAAGAACATAATTTGCACTTGAACCATTATACATTGCAAAGTAAAGAATTTTATTTTAAAGTAAAAATTGAGCGTGGTGATGCGGTGCAACATTATAATCGCAGGGAAGAAAGTTTTAAATTAAATGAGAAAAGTTTTAATCAACTTGTCGATGATGAATTGGCACAAAAAACGAAGAAACGCAGGGGAAAGCGCATGTGACATGTTTTGTGAACAAAACACACACACACACACACACAAAACGAATATCATATAAATAATATCCTCTCATTATTACGTACTCGTAATAACAAACATATATATGTGTGTGTCACACTATTTAAAAAAAGATACTAAAACTGCTGATGTACGTTTCTCGCACAAAATACCGTACAAAATATAAAACTCTCCTATTCCATATTTTAGTCTATTATTACGAGCGCAATTTTTAAATCTCATATGCATTTAATTAATTGTAAAATTCGTACCATGTAGTATGATATGCTGGTTGCACAAACCGACGATTCAAGTTGTCAACCATGTGGTGTTGGAACGTATGCAGCGTTTAATGAGGATATAATAATAGTTATGCGCGTTTTATAATTTTATTTACTCTCAATATATTTCTCTTATGATATTTTATATAAACTTTTTTATATAAATATAATGTTTTCAGATAGTTGTAGATTTTCTCTACTTTCATTCATTCTCTCATTCCTTCCGTTACTCTCAATATATTTCTCTTATGATATTTTATATAAAACTTTTTATCTCATAATAATTCCTACCTCTCTACGGCCCCAAATGTTAATTTTAATGGAGGATATATATTATTATAAGCTTATATTTTAAAGTTATATGATAATTTTACCACTCGAGATAAATAATATGCTCAGTACTTATTCACAATAATAATAATCTACCTACTATAGTGAAGCTCGAATGCATTTCTGCAACCTAATACTCATACCACAAGTATATATACTTAATTCTTACTCATTGATTTAATAATATACTTAATTCTTACTCATTGATTTAATAAAATTTTACTCCCTGTAAATAATATATACGTATATAAATGACATTCATTCTCTCGTTCCTTCCATCACACTTTCTCTCTCAAAGTCTAGTATTCGTAGCTGGTGTTGTCATCGTCATCACCATCTGATTGTTGTAATATATATATATATACTTAATTCTTACTCATTGATTTAATAAAATATATATATAATTAATTCCTACTCATTAAAATTTTATATAAGAGATATAGTATATATAATGTGTGTATGAATGTAAAATTTTCATCGACTAGACCTCATCTAGGGTGAATTTACTGTCTTTGGAGTGTGAATTAATATTCAATTGAAAGTGATTCAGAGGGAGACAAAATGTCTAAATTTCAAGTCTGGCTAGTATGATATAAGAAGTTGTGTGTGTGTGTGTATATATACATATACATGTACACACACATAATTATATACTTAATTTAAAAAAAATCGTTTTATACATGGTGTTATCAGAAAGAATTTTTACATAACGACACATGTCTTCTCCTTTTTTACATTATTGACTTGTTGCCGATAGTTTGTTGTGCTTTTCTTTGATTCTTCTATCGCTTTTTTTCCATACCACTGTTCCTCGTACTTTGCAACGCCCAAAAAATTAAATATATACAAAATTATGTCGTTTGGGATATGTGCACCACCGTTGAAGGAGCGAATATTCTTTATTAAAATGAGCTTAAAAATGAATTTTTGAATCTCATGGCATTGACTATGCAGTTTCGGCTGCCACTTAACCCGCCTAAAACAGATACACGGCCTGAATCCCAACACCATTTCGTACATATGGTGAAACATGTCCTCCACGTTGGTATTTATCTTTGGTGATACTTCAAAAAATGGAACGCCGTTGGGATAGCGGATGGATTCTGCAAGTGCTAAACCTTCCTCATATGTTACCTCCCGGTCTTCTAAGGATACATCTGATCCTGTGCCGACTAAAATTATCGGCACCAGTTTTGGGCACGATTCACTGACTTCCTTCAAAACGTTTGTCATATAGTCAAAAGTGTAGCGATGCCGAATATTGTAAAACAGTAACACACCATCGGTTCCACGGTGGTACATTCTAGTTATAGAGCGAAAGCGTTCCTGCCCGGCCGTGTCCCAAATTTGCACTCTGTAATCATTTCCATTCACCACCACCATCTTACTACGGAAATCAACACCAATTGTTTCTAAATACCGTTCTTTAAAAGCGCCCAAGCAGTACCGCTGAAGGGTCGTGGTCTTCCCGCTACGTGTATTGCCAAGCAACAGAAGTTTTATGGGTGTAACACGCGGCTGCTTTTGCAGCTGATTGGACTGGTTGTTATTGGTACCACGGAACCACATTATTTGTCTAAATATATGGTCTAACTGTTTATCAACTTGTGTGCGTGAATGTTCTATAAGACTAACTCTGTAACATCTTGTGTGCGTGACTGTTGAACAGAAGAAGAAGAAGTGCTTGTCATTCTTCATCCATCATCATCATACTATAATAACTACTACTACACTATACATTCCTGATACTATACTACTTATTATAATACTATTTACATAAAATAATAATTAATAATTAATATATAATATAATAATAATCAATTTTAAATTCATCTCATTTTGTTTTTTACTTTATTATTATTTATATTATTATTATAATAATTATAATAATTTTATAATAATCTATTAATAATATTATTTATTTGTTGTTATTAGTGTTGTTATTTATGTATAGTGTATTTCATTTATTATTCCCACAATAATTTCATAATACTACCTGAGTGTACAGTGGACTACCGGTACGTGTTAGTGTACGTACACAGTAAGTGTTGCTTACACTCGTGTTGTGTGTTGTATTAAAAAACCGATTTAAATTTGAGATTATTATTATTATATTATTATATTATTTTTTATTATTAATAGTGTTAATTTCAATTATAATTATTAATTTTAAGAAAAAGCAATATTTTAATTTTAATTAATTTCAATTATAATTATAATTATAGGCAGCCAATAGCATTTACTAAAACACCTTAAACGATGCCCGTTTTAGTTAGCCATAAGCCATAAGTTATAGCAGCAGTGTTCTCCAAAATGTCAATGAGTATTATATCCAATAAAAATAGTTTGCATACTGCTTACTTTGGTGCTTACAGTAAAACATTATATAATACTTTTTTATAAAATGTGGGTTCATTGCACAAATTCTTAACAACTCTCAAAACAGAAGTTACAGCGCAAATATTTTTTCTGTGCCATATATATTCCCTATTCCATTGCATACAAACGGTGCCACAGCAGTTGTGCCATTGTTGAACTTTCACTACCCGTTTGGCAATAATGTGTACAATCATAGTATGGCGACTGCATCCCACGTTCATATGGACCTTGCATGCCATTGTTTCCATTAGCAATGTAGGGGAATGTGTGTAAGTAAGAGACAACTTTTCCTGCAAGTAACGTACGGGAAAATACATCAATAGACGACGGTTTGAAATTTTTAAATGAGGTAGAATTCCACCATTCCATTAAACTTAAATTGCCGGCCAACACATTTTTTGGGTACGATCGAAGCATTGCTTCATTTGCAGACGGTAGAAGAATTCCATATTCAACACCCTTTGCAATTATAATTTCTGCAATAATACGTGATACTTTATCGTATTTTGTAACTGTTGACGCGCATGCGGCTCCATTTGTTTTCGATAACATTTCACCAGCTCCATCTGAAGTAATAAACTTTTGAGGTGGCTTTTCCATGAACAGGAAATGCGAGCTAATTGGCTGTATCCTTTCGTCGTTATGCACGTTTGACGCAGGAAAGGCTGGAAACAATCGCCGATTATTTGTAGCAGTACCAATGGTAACATGTTGGTCCCTCCCCAGTAAAACAATGTCCAATAACTTTGACAAATCTTTTCGTAACATTTTCTCCTTGCTATAAGTATCCCAAAATGCACCTGTTTGAAAAATGAAAATATCCTTGTCATTTAATGGACGACTAGCTAATGTGTGCGCGTGTGTAAAATTATCCAGGACTTCACCAGTTGTTCCATTTCGCCAATTCCCAGCATGTTTACTAAAGCGAGAACCATTGTAGCTCGACTGAAATGTTTCCAATATATCAAGTTCAAACCACGACATACATATCATAACATCTAACGGAAACAGCACGCAACTTTCGAACGTGTACTTGGGCCATCTGAGATCTAAATCTTTTAATTGTCGGCCGTTACGGAAAAATGCTATTGCGTATTTAGAATACATACAAACAAACGAGAAGAAAAACCCTCGCCCAACACTGTCCACTTGGAACACAATCTTTTTATTTTGTAATTTTTTAAACAAACGATTTGCACGAATACGATGTAATACCGGGCATTCTAGTGTATGCAACGTAGGTATTGATGACGACGGTGGGTTACTATAATCCTTGATATGCTTTACAGACGATTTAGTTTCCACATATTGCTTTAAAAGTTTATTACCCGGTTTCCATTTCATTGCCATTCCATCAACACCTCGTTTGCATACCAATTGATCGCGATAGTTTGTTGGATAAACAAAGTCGTGTATTGGATACGTATGCGGCACTTTAATACACATTGAATGGTCTCCCCGAGCACTTAAAATGCATGATCCTGGCCATTCATAATCATTATTAATCCCCTCACTATCACGTAAAATTATTCGATTTGGGGGATCGCCGCCACAAACGTTGGATTTAAGCGTAGCTATCAATTGCTTCGTGTTTTTATTATCGTAATTCAATTTTGGCATTCCATTTAATACAGGTGAATATGGTTGTTTATTTCTAGCAACAGAGGTGTCTAGTTGTTGTTGGAAACAGCTTATGTACGAGCTTGGGTTGCATCGTTTCGGCCTATCAACTCCAGAGAATTTTTCCCAAATGGAATCGCTAGTTGCTAGCAACATGTTGCACCCATTATTGTCTATATTGTATTTCAAACATTTCAATTCAATATCGCTGCGCAATTCACTCCGCGTACATGGCAATACACTTGGTATTGCACATAGACTCTCCGAGGATTCTGAATTCAATTTGAATTCTAAATGGCATGATAAAACAGAAAGAATAGCATTCCATATTGTCAATAATATGAAAAAAAATAAAAAATGCATTATTGATGACCAAAAGGAAGAACGGAGGCGATGAGAAACAGACGAAGAAAAATGAACAACGCAGTGTAACAATGCGTATAGCGCTTAATATATAGATGGCGAAAAAGTCAATGGGTCGTATATCTATTCCATCGATAATGCATTCGCAACGTAGGCATTGCACATCATGTTGCGAGTAGGATTGGCCACATCGCTCAACAGCAACCGTTGTATCATCATTGTATCTCAAATCTCACAAGAAGATATAATAATAAGAAGGATATGACGTACGTAGTAGTATGGTGAGAGGTGAGAGACCCGAAAATAATAATAATATAATATATAATATCAATAAATAATAATAATATCATCTCTTATACACTGGAAAACATACTAAGTATATATGTTTGTATACTAGTATTTCTATCAAATCAAATAGTAACATTAGTGTACAACTATATATACTTAAAATATTTTTAAAAAAGTATGAACGATTTCAGAAAGTTTTCCCTGTGTAAGACACCATTGCGAAAATGGAGGGTTAAGGTTTTTGGGTGTTTGAATTTTTAACTACATTAATATGTGTGTAAATATTAATTTTAATTATTCCCTATGTTAAAGTATACTATAATAAGTACAATTTGTTTTATCATCTAAACCCTACTACCTACTATACTACCAACGCTATAGATAGTAACATAGACGACTACTCTAAGCATTTAGCATGGGTAGGGGTCTGTTCATATTATTAATCACAGGAATATAAAATTTTATTTTTATAAAAATTAATTTACTATTTTTGTTTTAGATCTCCCACTTTGTTGTATTCGTTTCTGGATCATGAATATAGTACTTTTGATGTTCTTCACTATAATGTCTTGTTGACCGTCTTCTTTTAGGATTCTCATCTTCAACAACTCTCTTTTCATTGTGATTTGCATCCTCCCATCTTGTTTCATTTGTTTCGTGATCATGTATATAGTACTTTCCATGATCTTGACTGTAATGCCGTGTTTCTCTACGTTTTCTTGCAATGTTTTTTGATTGTAATGATGATGGCGTTGGGTTTGATACCATTTCAATATTCTTGCTTTTTCCATTCCGTGTTTCTCTGCGTTTCCTTGCAATGTTTTTTGATTGTAATGATGATGGCGTTCCTCTGACAACTACGACGGGTACTGTCTTTGGCACCGGCATTGTATTTTGTGGGAAAAAATTACCACCATCATTTCTACCAGTAACACCACCGTTGATGGTAGGTCTAGAAGCAAAATTTGATAACAATGCTTCCGCTTCGGTGACATCCTCCCTAGAATGGAGATGGGCAACATTTTCTCCTGAAACTTGAAATGTAACTATGTTTTTTTTTGAAGAACCGCAACAATTACAAGAGCTTTGATTTGTATTAAATTGATTCAAATTTTTAAGATATATAATCGATTTATCTTCTTTTGATTCAACAACCGCGCAGCACTTACGGAAACAACAGCATAAAAAGGGGCATACGTTTCCCATCCAACAAATTGGAAAACATAAGCTAGGATATATGCATGGTTGCGTTTTATTATTAAACACTTCAGTCAAAGACACTTCATCACGATTAATGACTGTTGTAAAATCTGTAAATTGCTTTGCTCCACAAATATAATCAGAACATTGGTTATAATATTTTTTTCTGTGTTGATATATCTTGCCATTCGCTAGTCTCTCGTCGTGCACATTTGCACTTACTAATTCACCAAGCCGGTTAATAAAATCATACGCGTCTTCTTTTTTATGTATTTTCATCGTAAACATTGAATATGGAAAATATAAAGCAACTGAACCTTTCTTTTTCAACCAATGCAAACAGCAGCATATAATGAATGTGTCCACAATCCAGCCGACACCGAAACACCCAAAGGTTAAACCATATAAATATTGCATCCATCTTGACCCAACGTTCATGTAACAACGATGAAATCCAAGGCACCCCCTGTATATTTGAAAGAGCTTTGTCAGTAAAACTTGTTATATTGTTGTGCGAAATAAGAATTTCAAAGAAAACTTGTAAATTAAACTCACCATGGAGGAGCCCACCCACTTAAAATATACCAAAATGGATACTCTGCCGGTGAAGCATAATTTACCCCGTTCACTTTTGTAATGAATATATCGTTATACTCCGTGTATGACTTTGACTCTTCAGTTGTTGTTAAATGGTGCTGGCCTAGTTGTATTGAATATTTTGTTGACTTGCAAAATGCTTTTTCCTCGAATTTTAATGCTGGTTCAACAAAAGTTTCTAATTCATTCATTCCAGGTTGTCTAGAAAATTTTGTTTGAAATTCCTTCATGCTGTTGTATAAATCGTTGCGCAATTGCAATGCTATTGCTTTTGTGAACGGTGCTTCAATAATAACATGGCTGTGAAACGCGCAATTATATTGTATGAGACAAAATGTTAGACGATTATTTCAACAATACATGTGATAACTACATAGAAGTTATACTTACTCCGTGCTCAGAACTGATTCATTTTGTACGCCAATATGTATGCGTACTGTCCAATCTGAATTCCAGCTAAATATTAAATATCCGTCAACGAGCCATATTAAAAAATAAATAATTACTATTATATCATTGATTCTCCAGGCAATCACAACAAAATATATACCGAGGATAAATTCTGTAAATATCATTGCCCACGTAGATATTTGAAATGGTCTTGGTAGCAATGCAAAACGATGTAGACCAATAATCCCGATTGTTCCCCACTATATACATTCGCGTGCGTGTGCGTGCGTGCGTGTGTCTGCGTTAGTCACTTTTAATCTCTAACTACTTGTTTTTAAACGAGAAATGGGTACTTACTAAAACATATTTCTGAATAGTCCATCCATACGAGTCTCCGCATGCTGCAAAACAAACAAACGGCGATTGCATTGTAGTCTGTACATACTTAACATCCGAAATATGATAAACCCCACCTTTAGTAGTAGGGCAACAACATTTTTGAAAACAATTACCGCCATTAGCAGTGACTTCAATTTTATTATTACGTCCAATTAACATTTTAAAATTTAAACCAACTTCTACCCATTCATATCTACTTTTGCTAATAATATGTTTTGGGTCTGTTTGTTGGGCATTTATTACGTTGTTATCCAACATTTCTGGCTTTGCTTTAAACTTTGTAGCAATTAAAGCAATTATAAGGAAGATAAAGAGAAAACCGAATGAAATTGCAACCATAGGGAGCCGTAGTTGGGTTGAACGTACGGGGTAGTAGGTTTCTTCGGAATCGTTTTTGTGGTAATGGGAGTATGATCGACAAGTATTGCTCATACGCGTATGATCCTCAAAGGTTCCGGTTAAAATGCTATTGTCTTTGTACAACCTACGGTAATCTTTCCCTAACAATAACAATCTGAATCCGTCAGAGGAGGACAAAACAATAAAGCTTGAAACTTCTTTGCATGTGCCCCATGTTTTACCTCCATCATGAGATCGCTGGAGCCCATATGCGTAAACATTTTCATCGTAATTTTCCCCAATTTTAATAGTAAGCCGTGTGATTGCAGTCAAAATCATCGCATTTGAAGAAGATGTAATACTAATTATGTTATCTCCTCTAATATCATTGCCTCTAATCCACGATAAACCGTAGTCAGCAGAGCGCCATACATGTTTATCTACAGAAGCCGCTAATATCATTCCATTTGAAGATGATGTAATATACTCCCAATCTTTATGTTCGCCTGTAGATGTAACCTCTGTCCATGTATCTCCGGAATCAGTTGATCGCCAAATATTCCCTACCCCCCCACATGCAGCTAGCCTTGCGCCGTTATCCGACATGGTAATACTACTCCAACGTATAGTATTATCTGGTGTTGTGCTCTTCCATGTTTGCCCTGCATCATGCGAAACTCCAATTTGACCTCTATAATTATCATTACTCCAACCATATCGAATAAAAGCTATGGTATCACCATCTGCCGAAGCAGCTATACCTTTAATATCACCAGTACCGTCAGGTAAATTGGAAATTTTTGTCCACGATGTTGCGCTCGCGCGATTTTTCAAACTAGCGGAAAAATACAAAGTATTTCCTACCACCAGTAGCAAGGTATTATCTTGTGTAAATTTAAGGGCGCAGTGTCCTAATAAAGACTTTTCCAGAGTTACAAATGTTGATTCCACCCAAGTTCGACCAAAGTCATCAGATGTGATAACATTACCTTGATAAAAACTTGCTGCAAGTTTTGATCCATCATCTGAAGACGCATAACATTCCCAATTCAAATAATTTCCTAGCGGTGTTTTACTTTTGATCCACGTTCCACCAGAATTACTAGATCTCCAAATGTTGCCAATACGTTCTTGCCCATCCTGTCTTTATACCAACATTGGTTACTTCATTCCATGTGCTTCCAGAATTGACTGATTTTATCATATTTTGACCACCAGAAATAAGTATTGTCCCCCCGTTTCCAGAAACTTTAATGTTAGTACCACCACCCACACTTGATACCTTTGCCCAAGTAGCGCCAGCATTTACCGATTTATACGTTTCGGAATCAGTGCATGCCCATAATACTTCCCCATCAGAAGAGGAGGTGATTGAAGTCCATGGAAGTGTTTTGCCAATTGAAGAATCTTCAGCCCACGTCGCCCCAGAATCAATAGAACGCCAAATTTTACCATTTTCGGTAACAGCTGCTACTTTTACTCCGTCGGAAGACGAGGTAACAGATTCCCACACTTTAGAACTTCCGGTAGGTGTAATCTCTCTCCATGTATTCCCGGAATCAATGGATCGCCATAAATTGCCATTCTCCCTATAAATAACTAATTTTGAACAATCCGCTGAAGCTGATATAGCGCGCAGATTATTATTATTCTTATTTCCATCTAACACTTTGTTCCACGTGTTTCCTTGGTCCCTAGATACATGAACACCGTCATATAGCAAAACTACAATAGTTTTAAAATCGCTTGAAGAAACTATTCCCGTAATACCCCAATACCTGGAATCTAGAGTATTCCAGCTAATACCACCATCAGTCGATCGAAACATTGTGCCGTACCAATCAACAATCGCGATTATTTTTTTCCCGTCTGCTGATCCAGTTATGTGTCGCCACCCACGCATCGCAAATATATCACTATATTTAGCACTATATTTAGAATTTAATTTTCTACCATTATTTGCATGTAAGCTGGTTGGTATTAAAGATCGTGTAGTTAAATTAGAAGTTATATGACTTGAGTTACTTATTGATTCTATTGATATTTCACTACCTTCAACCATCATCATCTTCTTCTTCTTGCCAGAAATAGTTTCCCACTTATTGTTGTATGCACTAGTCTTTAGTGCTGCACCATTGCCTATTATATACAGTAACAGTATATTTATATTTAAAGTGGCGGCTATAATAAAAATATTTATGCGAAACTGCATTTTTTACGATTCTTTATTAATGGTTTGATTGTTTTAAATACCTTGGTGTGTATTTATCGCTATAGAAAGAAGCGTATGAAGAGATGCTAGATACAAGACACAGGAATTTTTATCGATTCATATTTTATATTATTATTATTTATTATTGATGTTGAAGAAATTAGTATCATCTTTTTTTTTTTTTTTTAGACTGCTGGTGGTAGTATAATTTAAATAATACTACTGTATTAATTTTATTTATATTATTATATAGTCTGCACTTCTCATCCATAAGGCACACTCTTCACGGCTTAGTCACACCATCATAGTTCCGACCATTCGGGTATACTCAAAAGATCGAATCTTTCTTCGCGTAAAAAAACCTTATATGTTGTTTTTCGTTTATAATGCTATTCCTATGTTATAATCATTATAGTGCTATTTACCTGCTATTATAAAATAACGATACACATAATTGAAATAATTTTTGTTGTTCGATGTTTTTTTAAAAAAATTATTTTCTCAACCACTAACTACATTAATATGTGTGTAAATATTAATTTTAATTATTCCCTATGTTAAAGTATACTGTAATAAGTACAATTTGTTTTATCATCTAAACCCTACTAATAACGCTATAGATTAACATAGACACTACTCTGAGCATTGATAGGGCATAGGCTTTTATATAGATTAAGGTCGTAGCTAAGGCGGTTTTCGTTTTGGTTTACCAAACGTTTATTTATATGTTGTATGAGAAATTTATATGGTAACACTATGTAGAAATTGTAGATCAATATTTATATGGCATAACAATGGCAGCACATGAGCTATTAATAGTAAGTGCCTAACTACACAATATAAAATACATAGTTAAATATATATCCAGCACTGACGCACTGACACATCACTCTCTCTCCCTCGACACCTCTCCCACTGAAGCGTACATACATAGCATTTAATGCACCAGATGAAATATGAGTTTTCTGGGCAGTAACATCGTCTTTCGAAATACGTCAAATAGAAATGATTTCGGTGATGTAAAATCATTGTTACCTATTAAAACAAAGAGGAATGCAGGTAGTAATACTACGAAAAATAACGGTAATTCAGCGGATGGAAGGAAAACAAAAAAGAAAAGACGTAAACGCTCTTTGTATTTTCATGTGCACTTAGAGGATGATGCTTCATGCAGTGATAATGATGGTAATGGTAATGACAAGTATGCAGAAGATTGTAACACACATTCATCCAGTACCAACAGCAATACAAATAACGCTGATGAATTCGAAGATAATACATTATCATCATCGCATATATTGCAAAGTCACCACAATGACGATTATAATGGATTTGTTGCAGTCAAAAAGAATAAAAACAGCGTACATATTAACCCAAAAACGGTTTACATAGACCGTGCATTACCACGTACATTAAAACACACCCTTGCGTCATCATGCAAACGTATGGGGTTTGCATTGGGAAAACCAAATACTAGCAGCGTATGGTGGTGCAGTTCAACTAGAGACAAAAGTATGTATAGAATAAATGAAATGATAGAAAAAATAAGTATAAATAAAGCAAACCTTAGATCGCGTGTTAACTTTTTTTGTGGCATGCGGTATAGCCTCCATAAGGTTAACTTGGCATCTAAAATAGAAATGTATTCACTTTTATTGGGAAAAGATTCATTTAAGTTTGTTGCTCCCACATTTATACTGCCGCGTCAAAAATATGAGTTGGAGCAATTAATGAAGTTACAGAAAGGTAAAACGAAAAAAATTGTAGTACGAGTAAAAAATAAATATTGGAAAGCCCCCCTCGATGTACAAAAACATAGTACCAGCTGCGATCGCAATAACAATAACAATAATAGCATCGAAGAGGAAGAAGAATCGTCGTCTAATGTAGAAACATCAGAAGAATCTTCATATGACGATGATAGCTCTTCCACATACGAAACCGACAATAGCAGTGAGGCAGACGACGATTCACTTTTTGATGAAGATGGATTTCCAGTTATTGAACAATCTGACGAAAGTGATGGTGAAACAGAACCAGACGGTGAATACGACCAGTCGCTACAATACGTACGAGACGCCATTGCTCCTAAAACCAAAGGCAGTAAAAAGCGTAATAAAAAAAAACAACATGCTAATAATAATGTGGAGGCCTCTACGAACCTTCTTCAATCATTTTCTATAAACGACAATGCGGTAAGCGAATATGTTGAGAAAGTTATTGATGAATGTGATGAAGACGTTTATATTGTAAAACCATCTGGTGGAAAGCAAGGCGCAGGAATTATATTGTTTCAAGGGTGGAATGGTTGGAAAAAGTTAACATCAAATAACAACAAATTGAAAAATAAAATCTTACAAAATTGCGTTGTTCAAAAATATATATCAAAGCCATTTTTGTTGCAAGATTGTGTAAAATTTGACCTACGCTTATACGTTTTTATTGAGAGTTTATTGCCTATGAAAGCATATTTATGCACTGAGGGATTGTGTAGATTTGCAACCATCCCGTACCAACGGGCATCTAATCGAAATTTGCATAAGCGAAGGATGCATCTAACAAACTACAGTATCAACCGGGGGTCATCCTTCTTTGCATTTAGCGAAACATTATTGAATCCCAAATCTTTAAGTGATAGTAAAGGCAGTAAACGTACGTTATCAAGCGTATTATCAATTTTAGAGAAAATGGGTAAAGATAGTAAAGAGGTTATGAAGGACATACGTCGTTTAATTGGGAAAACGTGCGCCGTGCTACAAGCCGAATTAATTTATATACAGCAACGAATGTTTTCATCTCCTGCGTCTGATAATTACGGATTTCACTTGTTAGGGTTCGATATCATGTGGGATGAACATTTACAACCATACTTGTTAGAAGTAAACGCACACCCTAGTTTGAGAACAGATTTTCAACCTACGAGTGATAAAGAGTTTACTTTAAAATCGCCAATTGATGAGTATGTTAAACATCGTGTGATCGATGGTGCGTTAAGTATTTTAAAATATGCTAATAGACAAAGACGTATGTTGCTAAACTCGCTAATCCTCGCTCCCTATTTCTATATCCCTGGAGTACAAAAGCTAACACACAAAGACAAAATACAAACACTTCATTTACAACAACATTAACCAACGCAGAAATTAAACAGGAAAAAATACAGAGAAAGAAGAAGAAACAGCCAAATGATAAAACAAAGTACAAAAATAATAAACACCGTGGAAAAGCTTCACCGTACAAAGTAGCAGCAAAATCGTCCTTAACGGCAGATGATTTTGATTTTGTTGATGATGATTGTTATGAAACATCAAGTGTTTATAGTACATGCACAGATAATTCAGGTCGCTCATCCAACCGGAGTATTAGTTCAAGGAGTACAGTAAGTCGCAAGACAACTCATGAGACAGACAATAAGAAAGACAATTACGATGATCCTGATTTAAAATATTATTATTATGAAAAAATAAAGTTTGACTCTGAATCAATGAATTTGATACGGTGCGGAAAACAAATGTTAAATTTGTTTGGTAGATTAAGTGAGACATCTGATACACAACATTTAAATAAAACAGCTTTTATTCGATTTTTTCAAATGTTATCAACTATGAAACGCATTGTGAAGCCACAATCAGGTGGTAGTAATGATAAAGAGGAACTAAATGAGAAACTACTTTCGAAAACAAAATCAGAGACAATATTGCCATATAGGTTGACAACAACAGAATTATCAACTTTGTACGAGCGTATTGTAATGGGAAATAATGTAAACCCGCCAAAAGCTGGAAGAACAAAAACGGAAGGGGATGGGGATGATATACAGAAAACAGCCAACAATGGTAAAGGAAGTAGTAAAAATACATTTGAACAAAAAACGAAGAAATCGGTGTTGAAAAATAAAAATACATTAAGCAAAATGACATTTCCAGATTTTTGTCGAGCGTTGATTGAAATTGCATGTCTAAAACGTTCATCTAAAAAAAAAGGGAAAAACAAAGACACCACGAGTAATATCAATGCTAATAGTCCTACTGAGGAAACAAGGAAAGTGGATGCCGTCCAAGAATTATTATTAAATGTTGAATTGCTTTCATCAAATGCAGAGAAGATGATAAATTTAAACAAATCCCCAAAACGATCAAGACGAGGCTCAACGGATGCCGCCAAAAATAAAGGCAAACCATCAATGGAACGCAGGCATTCGTTAGGGTATTTATTAACATTGTCACAAAAAATAGAAAAAGAAAAAGAACGAAGGCAACAAGAGAAATTAGAATTAAAAAACAAAGAAAAAGAAATGAAAGAACGGCAAATACGTGGAGAAGAAGCTAGAAAACGGGTAATTGATGGCTTACGAAAGCGTAAAAAAGAAAAACTTGCGAAAGAAAAAGCATTTTATGCTGAAATTGAAAAAGAAAAAGAAAAAGAGCGACGAAAAAGTGAATTTACCAATTGGATGACGAAACGAAGTGGGAACAGCACGGAGGATGTACCAACAAAGAAACCATCTAAAACAACAAAGAACAAAGGGAAAGAATGATGCTGCAAGGGAGAGAAAGGTGGGACAGGATTCGGCGAGCACATGTGATTTTTCTAAATAACCAAGTGGGAGAAGGCCGATTGTAGTATAGTTAAATAAGTTAGAGTATATAGTAGATATTTTATATACTGTATAGAGTATAGAAGACAGTATCCTTAAAAACAGTTTTATTAACTTATAAAACAACAACACAACAACACTATCGCGATACTATACATACATTTTTTTTTTATTGTATTATATATTATTATTAATTATTATCATTATTATTTATATTTATAATAATAATATAATATAATAATTAATAATTTATTGTTGTTGTTGTGTGTTGTGTATATTATAGTATTCTTCTTCTTCTCTCTGCTGCATGCATGCGTGCTGCTGCTGATGATGAAGAGATAGAAGAGAAAGAAATTTTCATTTTTTTTTACTACACCAACAACTCTTATGACAACTCTTACGAACTATATAGAAGCCAAGGAATATATGCTGACAACGACAAAGTCATTCGAATAAACGTTGGCGAGAGGCAAAGAAGCTATCAATACGGAACTAACACCAATAGTTAAGGATGAGTGACAACAATGCAAACCACATAACATATAGTATACCACAACGTTCTGTTTTACTTACGTTGAACGTATTATTAGCAATAATTATGATATTAGTGAATAAATCCGTTTTTACAAACTTGAAATTTAACTTTCCAATAGCATTAACTACTATACATTACATTTGTACGTGGATAGGTGTTGAAACTTTACGTAGATTCAATATATATAAGCAAATATCATATAACAAGATGCCACTTAACGATGTTGATATTGCTAGCTGTATTATACTGGCAGTTGTTGGTGTACCACTAAACAACTTATCGCTACGGTTAAATGGTGTTGGAACATACCAACTGCTGAAACTATTAGTTACTCCTGCTATTTGTATTTTAAATTATATTATGTTAGGTGAGTTAATATCGTTGAAACGAAGTTGTATTTTAGTGCTTGTATGCGCCGGTGTTTCTCTAGCAACACTTAGTGATTTGGAAATGCGTCTATTTGGATTAATAGTGGCATTGATTTTTGTTCCTGTTGCAGCAATTTATAAAGTGCAATTTAAACGTGTGCTTCTGAAGTTTGATATGCTTTCAGTTTTGCATCGAGTATATCCACCCGCCATATTGATAATGTTTTTTTTGAGTATGCTTTTTGATCCTTCCGGTTTATTTACTGTATATGAATATACATTTTCAAAAGTTATACAGCTTTTGATAAGTGGCATTCTAGCATGTAGCATTTCACTTTCTAGTTTCCATGTTGTTCATGTATTCAGCCCTTTAACACATCAAATATTAGGCCTGTTGAAAGTGTCACTGACTATTCTTGGTGGTTGGTTATTTTTTAGTAAAGAAATTTCACAATACCAAATGGCAGGTAGTGTAGTAGCAATTGGAGGAATTAGTTGGTACACATACGAAACAATGTCTGCTAAAGGTTTGTTGCGGTCTGGTAAAGGTCCAGTCATTCACCAAATGAAAGACGAAAATGTGTAAAAAATGCATAGAAGTGTGTAATGACGTATACATAATGCAACAATTAATACAAAAAAATTTCAACAAATGAGGAAAAAAAATAATATGACACAACCAACAACAAAAAAATATTTTTAATTTTATTAAATAAATAATAATAATAAAAATAATAAAAATGCACAACAAGTAATATATAATAATAAAATATAAAAAATTTTCTACACGAAACGAATTAAGGCAACATGTTACTAGCTAATTTAGAGTACTACTTCTTGTATTTGTATATATGATATGTTCCTATCAACTTTCGGATTAGCGGCAGTACTATAGGTACGGCAGTACAGTACACAGGCCTGTGGTTATTCTTATAGTGACAGGTACAAGCTATATATAAGGCTATATAGATATAGAATTAATTATACCCAGGTATAATATAATATAATATTATTATAATTGGCGATTATTATTATTATATTATTTCAATTTATTATTTTTAGAGACTTATTATTTATAATAATAATAATATAATAATAATAAATATGCTGCACTAATCATCTTTCTACTAATACCAAAAGTTGTCAATTTATTGTCATACCACCCGATACACTTTGGTAATAAGATTTTTAATCAAAAAGTGATACAACTTCTTTAATAGCATATTATCGTTGATAACAATATTCAAACACATACATGATATTCGAGCGTATTATCAAACCATGAAAAGTTATCTAACCTTCATTGTTGCCTGCACCTTGTGTATTGTGACAGTAAAGTCGAACCAATGGACGCCAAAACTTGAAAAAACTGCAACCAAAGAACAACATGAGTTTTATAATCAGTTTGATAAAGTATTGCCATATTTAGACATAAGCGATTATCCGGAAGATTCCGTGAAAGTTTATATTTATCCTGGTGTAAAAGATCAAGTATGCACAGATAATACAAAACCTTTGTATTTCACATGGTACTCTACTAAATATTTAGTGCCAATATTGTCTGGATTCAAATCAAATAGTTGTGGAAACAAAAACAATTGTCCTAATGAAAAAAGATACGCAGGCTCATTTGCCACTTGTGGTATATCTGGTGTGGATAACACAACGTATAGGTATTCAGGGTTTGATAGAGGCCATCTAGTGAATTCACAATCAATGGCACGAATGTATAAAGCATCATGCGAAACATTCACCATGTGTAACATAGCACCAATGACACCACAACTAAATAGATATGATTGGGTAGAAATCGAAAATTTAATTGAAACTGAGAGTGAAGAAAAAAATCTATATGTATTGCAAGGCAGTTTATTATCTGGATATAAAAACGATCAATATGCGGAGTGTGTTTGTGGTACAGAAAAAAGTGGAAGGGTTGCTTGCTCTAGGGTAAAAGAATCAAAGTGTAATAAACAAAATTTAGAAATTCGAATTCCAAATGCGTTTTATAAAATTGTTTACAACATTGAAAAAGATTTGAGCTGGTCATTCATTTATAAGCATAACTTGGATAACCATTCTGAGCGTATTGATCAAACACCAAGCGAAGCATTTATTGGTAAAGATATTGCTTATTTAGAACGGTATGCAAAATTTGATTGGCCGACAATACGTGATACAGCAGAAGAATATTGTGATTGGTGCCACAGCGCTAATGATAAGAAAGTACCAACAGTGACAACAACAAAATTAATAACAGGCATTGAGAATACTAATTTTAAATATTTATCATTTTATGGTTTAAATCCTGAGGCGCAACATGATATTATTAACATAGGTGGGGAAGGGTCATTAAAAGTTAAGTTAGAAATGTATGAAAAATACAAAATTCCGTCGTTTTATGGTGATGTAGATGGAGTATTTAATCGAACAGTGCGACCAACAACGTTAATTAATGGTTGGGAAAATAAAATTGAAACAATGTATAAAACAGATATTGAACCTTATATCGGTAAAGAATTATTGGGTATATTTTTAGGCGATGAAATTTGCTGTCATGATGTTCCATGCTGGGAAAATGTACTAGAACCGGTTGCTTCAAAATTTCGTAGTTTACTTGGGGAAGATCAAGGTATAATATACACCAATGAATGCGCAAATGAAAACATAACTTCCATACCAGTCTCGCTTGATGCAATATCTATTGATACATATGCAGGGTATAAGCCAGGTAGCACAGGTGATGATGAGGTAAAACAAGCAAAGGTGATTTATGAATTAATTTTTTCAAAATTGCGCAGCCATCAATCTGTTTTACTTGTACCTGGTATTTTTGCTTGCAGTAATGAAAGTTACATATCATTGGATACAATTGACGAAAATACAGTGGAAAAATTAAATGGATATTATAACTGGGCAATGAAAGAGCCTCGAATTATTGGAATGAACCCGTGGCATTTCAATAATAGATCTTCTCCACAGCACCACCCACCATGTGACATGAAACTGGGTGCAATTGCAATGCCCAAAACACTGGCAAAACTAAAAGAAATTAAAGCCAAAGTTGGGCCAGTATTACCAACAAATAAGAAAGAATGTAGCAAATACGGGAATGATAAAAATGAATGCATTGCATCAAAATATGATTGTGTATTTTGCACTGGCGGATGGGCGCACATGCATGGTTGTTATTCAAGAAGAGCTGCATCACGTTTACCGCCAGGTATGTTTACATGTACAAAAAAGAATTGAAATTTATATATATATATATATATATATATCAAATATTCGGAAAGGCTGTTTTTTAAGCACGCGATAGGCTTCCGACGGTTATTGATTTTCGGAGTAGTAGTAGCGACCGACGGGGAGACGGGGAGGTGCTGCTGTGGGTGCCTGTGGATTGTCTATTGTGTGCTATTAATAAATAGAATTGACACAACGACACAACCATTATTTATTTTATTATAAATAGAGTACTAATTATTGTATTTGCATATATGATATGTTCCTATCAACTTCCGGATTAGCGGCAGCACAGTACACAGGCCTGTGGTTGTTATTCTTATAGTGACAACGTGACAACGTGACAACTAATCCCATTATAGCCGCGTATTAGGCCATTTCAATTCCGTTACACCATTTATTATTAATAATAATATAACTTATACTTCCATCTTCGATGTATATGTACAGAACGCATGGCGGCAAACACATGGCCAATATAGTTGATACAAAACAAACTGAGCGCGCGGGTGTGAGATATAACTACTTTGATACATTCAGATTTGGTGTATTGTGCACGAGGC
>Ga0099797_100342_pt1 | contig 30612 bp, 12 predicted proteins | sample Uncmet_Sort48C_1_FD_89871 | JGI IMG/M metagenome (GOLD analysis project Ga0099797, IMG submission 89871) | Marine eukaryotic communities from CALCOFI LINE 67, Pacific Ocean - C012_Sort48C_1 | ecosystem: Environmental > Aquatic > Marine > Oceanic | place: Pacific Ocean: Monterey Bay | collected... | reverse complement strand
CTTCTTCTACGAAAAAAAACAAAAGCTTCGCCTTTCGTTCGTAATATATTTTTATGAACTTTTTCGTATTCAGGTATAAAGACAGGGTTGAAATCTTTGGAAAAGGCTATTTTTAAGGAGCATAGAGGCAACAATTCTTCAATGTTATTCCCATCTCCCATAACCATTTTGAACTGCGACATGCGTTGATATATAATGTATGACTTTTCCTCTTCTAACCCACCAACCAAGTCTTTATCTAATTTGGTAAAACCAAAAGGAGTTTCTTCTTCATCATATATTACGTCAACATTGACGATGGGATCTTCTTCGTCATCTTGTTGTGCATACCATAAGTTTGTTACTTGAGCTCCTTCTATCCCATTTGTAATATCTGCACTGATACATTCATCGTTAGCAGTCATTGCTTTGTGAAACCCAACTGGGGCCAACACATTTGCATATGTAACATCAAAAGCTGTTATGTCTGCAACTAATTTTCCAGGCATATTTTACGTATTATTTTGTATTACACAATAACAAATAATAATATTATGTATGTATGTTTGCTGTATTGTTAATTTTGTTTACAAATACCTTGTAGGTTTGTGTGTGTGGGGGAAATAATTATTATAATTATTATTTAATAATTAATAATAAATAATAAATAATAAAAAAAAAGAGAAGAAAAGAAGAGCCACGCAAACAACTACTGTGCTATTCTTGCACTCTTCTAACTATTATTAAAATACTCGTAAGTTCAATAATATAATAATAATAATTAATAATAAAATAAATAATAATAATAATAGCTCTAATTTCACTAATAATAAAATTAATTATTATTTATATTATTAAATAAAAAAAAAATATAAAATTAAAATAACAACAAAAATAATAATTATTAATAATTATTATAATAGTGCATTATATTAATATAATTAAATTATTATATTATATTTTAATACAGGTAATAATAAATGATTTATTATTAATATGCCAACACTTATTTTATTACTGCCTAGACTGGTATACCATGGTATAGTATATTATTAATATATTATTGAACTTACGAGTATTTTAATAATAGTTAGAAGAGTGCAAGAATAGCACAGTAGTTGTTTGCGTGGCTCTTCATCATATTGTATCTTTTTCCTCCTCCCGTTTTCTTCTATATACTTGGTCTAGGTCTACTTCCTCCTCGTATTATTTAAACCACCACAAAACGGACTAAACCATATTATTGGCGACCATTACCATACAAGTTTCTCTTCATCGTAATTTCTTGTATTATCCACACACACACACACACACATGTATAATTTACGCCCCAAAGCATCAACTTTTATGAGAAAAAGCTTACGACTGAAGTCGTTGTTTTCCACCGCTTCGAATAATAGCATATTGGTAGTTGGTGGAAATGGTGCAATGGGACAGGCTGTGTTAGAAACATTTAAAAAATCAGAATGGAATACATGCTCTCTTGATTTAGTGACTGTTGATGAGAAAATTGCCGATAAATCTTATATAATTCCAACAAATAATAAAATATCTGACTATCCAAATAATGTAACAAATATTGTTGAGGATATGAAAAATAATAACGAGCAGTTTAATATAGTTGTTTGTGCTGCAGGAGGTTGGGCTGGTAGCGATGTTGATAGTGATGAATTTATTGAATCTTTAAATTTGTTATGGCAATTAAACATCCAATCAGCGGCTACTGCCACCCATCTTGCAGCAAAATTTTTAAAGCCAAATGGAATGTTAACTTTGACAGGTGCAGAAGCTGCCGCTCACATGAAGAAAGGGACACCTGGTATGGTTGCATATGGTATGAGTAAAGCTGCGACACATCATTTAGTAAAGAGTGCAAGTGAGACTGGCTTGCCAAATGGATGTATTGCCAATGCTGTATTGCCAATCACTATCGACACTCCGACCAATAGACAGTTTATGCCAGATGCTGATCATTCAAGCTGGACATCTCCAACCGTGATATCTTTTTTGATAAAGAAATTATATGAAGATAATGGGAATACTATAAAAAATGGCGCGTTACTTGGTATATACACAGAAAATGGCGAATCAGAATTTAAAGAACTGTAGGAAGAGGGATGGTGTTGCATCGTTTTTGGATGTGTGTGTTGCAATATATTTTTTAAAGATTAATGCGTGTGTTATATATTGTATATTTAGATCTAGTATATCTTGTAAAACTTATACATACACACACCACACTTTTGTCCCAAAGATATTTACACGAATATACGAGCTCGTAAAATATTATACGAAGAGAGAAACGTATTGAGTAAACTATAATATGATATAAGTTACTTTATATTATCATATATATATTTATAAATGAGTAAGAATTAATTATATATATATAATATATATATATATATGCACATAAATATATAAAAAATTAAAATACGCGCGCAGAAATATTATTATTATCTGACAATTATATAATCAGGGAGCATTAATATCAACGATATTTTTGTTCTTTATATTTTCCTCCTCGTCTACAAAACTGTCAAATGCTTGTGTTATTAACGAATTGCAATTTAATAAACGAGCAGACACAACATCAAAAATAGATGGCGATTGATATATTTCACCGTGTAATATATAATAAACAGCTAGTATGGTAACCTCAGTTCTTGATTTACGATATTGTTTTTTAACAATAAAAAAATCTCTTCCAGGAACTTTAGTTACTCTGTATTCCACACCCCTAAAATTCCTCTCAACCGTATTCCAATCAAATTCACCACGCCTTATTTTTTCATTTAATGCAGGCTTCTTATAAAAAGTTGATAAATAAAAGTAGTTTTCAGCTGTTGATAGTTTTAACGGAGAATGTTCCGCTAAATAAGACGGTATTGCAGACATTTTCACACCAAGCTGATCTACATGGTGTTTTAATGCCTCTTCAATGGTTTGGTATTGTTCACTAACCATATGTAACCCTCCCTCTATTTACACACGTATATGTTATGGAAGATTGTCAAAGAAAGTATTTTAAGCTGAAACAACTCCTTAACTTGATAGGAGCACCCAATCCACCAACAAGACAACAAGAGCAACCACTTACATCTTACATTTCTTAAAATTTTTTTATATAATAAAAAAAAATGAAGAAGAAACGAAGAAGAAGAAGAAGAAGAAAAAAAAAGAAATAATAATAATATTTAATAATTATAATAATAATAATAATACTACAGGTAATACCTGGTATTAGTATTAATATAAAATAAAATACGTACAGCACTACAGGTATAATTAATAATAATAATAATTATTTTTTCAAATCGACGCGTAAACAAAATTATATAGTGTATAGTGTTATTTTACATTTAAGGTAAAAAGTTTCCCTATATAAATAAATTTAAATTTTTCTCTTCTTTTTTTTCACACATATAAAACACAGCGTGTTCTTGAGTAAAGACAACAAACACCAATTTTCTGGCATAATGGGTTTACAAGTTCAATTTTAATATACTATACGTTGCACATTTCATTTTTGTAATTTACTTTGTTTAATTATTTTTATCCAAAACAATCTTGCTATCTTTCACATCCACACTCCCTACATACGGTTGTGCAAGGGATAACGTTCTATTTTTTTTATTTTTCAATTGTTGCTCCGTCATAGGCGAACCTAATAATTTATAAGCTTTCTTGCCTCTTACTTTGGAATGCCCTAAAATTTTCACAGCTTTCGCAGAACTAGTTGGCTTCTCAACAACTGCTTGTGATTGTTGACGCACTATTTCATCTCCTACTTTATCAATAACTTTCTTACTCAAATGCTTTTTTAATTCTAGTTTTTGCTGTTCCACAGTTGGTTGCTTTTGTTTCAATACGTCTTTCGTTGAAGTTAAAGATTTTCGGCGTAGCATTTGCAGGTCTTTATCTTCCTCTAGTTTTAACATTTTAATTTCTTCCTGGGTCATAGCATCACCAAGAAGTTGTTTAGGTTTTCTACCTGCGATATGAGCTTCGCCAAATTTCTCTATAACTTTTGGATTCATTGTTCGCTTTTCAACAACATATGCACTTTGTTTACGTACTTTTTCATCCCCAATATTAGCAATTACCTTATTACTTAAATGTTTCTTCAAATCTAGTTTCTGCTGCTCTTCTGTGGGATTTTTAATTTTTAGGATTTCTTTTGTAGTAGAAATTGATTTACGGCGCGCAGCGTTTACCTCGTTTTGTTCCCCTTTAATCATCTTTTTTATTTCAATTTGTGTCATATCATCTCCAAGAAGTTGTTTCGTTTTTTTACTTTGTGGTTCACCCAATTTTTGAACAATTTTCCTACTTTTTCCTTTAGAATTTTCTAGTGAATTTTTTACCATAGATGATTCATTGACAACATATAATGATTTTTCCTTCTCATGTTGTGTTGTACAATTGCTTTCCTTTACAATACCATCATCAATATTTCCTTCTTTTCTACGATCATCTGAAGATGTTTTCTGTATTGCAAGATTAATAGTCCCAGCTACAATCGTTTGCTCATTTGATATTTCTAGTACATCTCCCATGTTACTATATACACCAAAATACTTCTTTACAATTACAATTTACATGCATACATACACATTCTCCATACGATGAATACACTCCCTCGCAGTTTCTTCGTCGTGATGTTGATTTTTTATATACTTTATATAAAATAATATTAAATATACAGTATAATAATATAATATAGAGAGTTGTTTATTATCATTGCACACAATGCATATTACCAGGTATTATTACCTAAATATAATAATAATATAATAATATGTACAATATTGTAAGGTATCCTCGTAGTAGACGACTACAATAATATGTATTACTCATATTACCTGGTACATATTATAATATAATATATAAAATGTCTTCTACAATGCTAATGCACAAATTAAAATTAAAAAATAATAATTGGTAAAAAATTACCTTATTATTACACTTATTATTATTTTCGAATATTTATTTATAAATTTATTATATTCTGTTTTATAACTATCTACCGTACAAGTTTCTAGTTCTCCCTTGATCATAATTGACAGTATTTCTCATAAATTTAGGTTGCGGTGGCGGTACTTTATATTGGTGCACACGCTTTTTGTGCGATTCATACAAACCATTATTAAACTTTTGATAATTTCTCATACGTGTAAAACGATTGTCATGGCCTAATTCCGACGGATGAATATATTTATAAATGGGTCGCATGCTACTTTGTAACGTTGTTCTATTTGTAGTTTTTAAACGATTCGATTCATTACTGTAGGCAGGTGTATCGTGTTTTGGTACAATAGTTCGAGATGTGATACTTGTTCTTTTTAAGCTTGAGCGACCAGATCCGCGTGACTTTTCTTTTAATTGTTGAAAAATTCCAGATGGTGTAGTTACTTGCACTTCAGCATGATTAAATCGTATTTCCTCTCTTCTGCCATAACCAGGAAATAATTTTTCTTCCATTGATGGACCAGCTGTTCGAGGTCTTCTATTGTTATTACTATAACCAAGCTGACCCCCACTGCTATACGGCGGTGCTTCATCCCAATACTCTGTAAAGGCCCTTGGTCGATATGTTTGTTTATTTTTTTTACCAGATTTCATTGTTTCCATTTCAGGTGCTTTATTTTCATCTAAACTATCTCGTATAATTTCTTGCAAGGTATTTACACGATGTGGATTATTAACAACCCAGTAATCCATATTATTTAACTCTTTTGGTTGTAAATTTGGAATCAAGGCTTCCAATGCTTCTAATCTAGCATTTTGATCTCTAAATGATAACTGCTCCAGTGCAGGCAAAACTAGTTTCCAATTATTCCTCACTGATTCATGCAATTGTTTTACCATTAGACCAACGGCTTTAGATCGCAATATTTGTTTACTATACTCAGTTTGACCACCAGCAGATGTTGATGGCCGGGCACCAACGGTTTGGTTCATTGACATCCGTTGTTGCTCTTGCTGTTGACTAGCTCGCCTACCAGATGCCGTACTAAGCCGCCTGTCATTTTGTTGCTGTTTTTGCCGTCTTGTTCTAACGATAGGACTTTGGCCTATATCATCCACGCTGGTCCTAAGAATTCTGCGACTACTACTATTATTATTTTGAAATGGATTTTTACCAGGTGCGGTTTGTGTAAAACGCATTCTATGCGCAGGCGAAGGATTTCTTGCAGCAGCGTGAACAACAGTCACTTTACTCGCTTTATGGACACCAACATCACGCCTATGGCGATTGGAGGGATGCGATGCCCCACCGAAATTTAACCGGTCACGATAGCCTCTAGATACTAAACTCCCTGTCAGTCTCTCATTATTTTCTTTTGGTAAAGCATCTCCAAACGGTCTTCCAGGCGAAACGTCGTAAGGTGTTCTAGATCGAGGCGATGAAAGTCTATCCTGCCACGATGTTTTTGGATTAGCTGTTAATGGCCGAGGAGGAGTCCTAAGGCGTATGTTACGCGGTGATTTTTCATAAATACGATTATCTCTACCTCTACGCCTGCTAATACTATTTGCAGTCGAAGGGCGTGAAGGCGATGGTGTTACAATACTGACAGACCGACTTCTATTTGTTTTTTGGGGGCGTGTTTGTTCAGTTTTTTTGAGCATTTCTTATAAAATAAATTATAATGAATGTGTGTGTATGTGTGTATATATACAGATACCTACGAGTGCATCAATCAAAATGTTTTTTTAGTGACAATCTGTCGATCAGCTTGAAAACGACTATAGATTCTTCTGTACCGGACACAATCTCTGCTTCTTCTTTTTCTTCTTCATAAAATAAAATTATAAATAATTAATAAAATAATACCTGGCTGGTGGTATTAATAATAATTTCATTATTAATTATTTTTTATCATTATATTTTTTTATTATTATATTATTATTATATTATTATTATTATTATTTTTTATATTATTATTTTACTACATACTATCATTAGTGGCGAATTAGAATGGCGTAACTGTCCAAATAATAGTGCCAAATAATATGTATAACCACAATAGAAGTAACTGCATTCAATAGAAAGAGTCCAGAAATAGTCGAGTATTTATGAAAATACAAGCCCTAGCAAGCGAAAGAGCGTGAGTACGTGCGAGGGTACCATACTCAGGAAACCACGCTACAGAACACAGAAGGCAGGTATCATCTATAGCATAGTAGCAGTACTATAGCGGTACTAGCGTGAGTGTAGTAATATGTGTACTTATTACTCTAGAAAACAAAGTAGGGCAGCTGGTGAATAGGAATAGCAGGAGACAGGAGCCGCCAGCCCTAGCCAGCAGCACGAAGATGTGGTCGATGGTGTGTCCTTGTATTCTACCGCGCGCGATTCTAGAAAGTGAGCACTATAATAATTAAATATTAAAAATAACTTCGTATTATTAATTGAAAATCATGTATCCTATATTTATAATTAATTTTGGTCAAAGAAATTTGAAAATATGATAGTACGAATATCCATACTGACACACTACTAGTTTGAGGCCTTCAGTTGGTTCCTTCTAAAACGCCTGCAGCCTGCAGACTAATTTGTAGTGTAAAGGGGATATTTCCCTATCAAAACGACATGTTCCGGTATGGTGGCCGTTGAAAAAACAACCACACTTAATTATTATTAATGTTATTACGTAATACCAGCTAGTAGTATGTTTAATTATTATTATTATTATTATTATTATTATTATATTTGTACAACAGTCGTCTTCTTTTAAAATTGTTTATAAACAAGAACACTATAGAAAATAGTAGTAGTACATCAGTAGAAGAAGAAGAAAAAAATATTATTATTATCATGGATAACAATTACAAATATGTAGCTCATCTTAACACACAAAATGTTTACACACAATCGCATTCCATCAACCATGTTGTCAACAACGTATTCTGTAAATAACTTACATTATTCATCCAATAGCAAGTTTTGAACATTCTACTCATTATAGCGCTGAATAAGTTCATACAAGGAATCAACTATGAGTTCATATACAATGCAAGTACCGAAACGAATTACACATCGTGTGTACCATCAAGAAATGCAAAAACGCGCTACTGACGAGGCGAAACGAAACGCGTTGTTATCAACAATTCAAGCATCTAGTGATTTAAAAGCGCAAGCAGATGGCGAACAACGTGCTGATAATTTAAAACGTAGAAATATGGCGGCGGCACAAGCTGCTGAAATGTTATTCCAAACACATTATGAAAGTCGTATTGAATTTGATAGGCGAAAGAAACGTGATGAAGATCAGCAAGCAGCGTTAGCGGAAGTTATTAGTAAACGTAAACGCCAACAAATGACATGGCAAAATAAAGTTGCACAATTGTGTGAAAGTGACCCAGAATTGCGCCAACTACAATCACAATTAAAATCTGCATATATTAATCAAGAGCGTGCTGCACAGCAAGAAGAAAAAAAATTAGTCGCACAAGAATTAGCACGTCGAGATGCAGCTTTAGATGCTGCTATGGAAAATGATCGTCAAAATGCTTTGATGGAATTACAAAATAAAGAAATGGCACGTAGGAATATTGCAAAAGAATCCCGCGGTACATTAATAGCACAAATGGAACAAACCCGCAGAAAAGCTGAGGAAGAAGGTTTACAAGAATTCTTAAAAGATAAAGAGCAAATTGACGCAATCATGAGAAAAGTTGCAGCAGAAGATCGTAAGGATCAAGAAGAAAAAGAAAGGCGTGCGGCTATGTCTAGAAAATTTGCTGCTGATGCCATGGTTGAACGTCAAAAATATTTGGAAATTGAACGTAAACGACAAGAGGAAGAAACTAGACGCAACAGAGAATACGCTGAAGCACAAGCTAATCGTGGACAGGCCGAGGCTGCACGCAAAGCAGCCATTGCAGCAGAAGCAGAACGCAAATATAAAATTATTGAAGCAGAGGCACGTAGAAAACGTTTGGCGGAGGAAGAAATGCAAAATTTACGCGATATGTTATGGGAGGAGGAAAAGGCATTGGCAGATCGTCAAAAAGCACAAGAGAGAATCAATCGTCGCAAGCGCTTAACAAAGGAAATGATCGAAGCAAACGAATATCAAAAGAAGATCAAGGCGCAGGTACGTGCAAAGGAAATGGAAGAGGAAATGGTGTTACGAAAGAAAATGTTGGACAAATTCGAAAGAGACGAGGAAATCGAACGTCGAAATGTTCAAAGACGTTTGGATGCAAAAAGAGATTATGTTAAGGAAATTGAAAATCAAAGATTGGTTAAAAAGAACATGTACTATGCAGAAGTTGCCAGGGAGAAAGAAGAATTAAGGCAACAAGAAGAAGAAGAGAAATTCAGAAGACAAGTAGTTGCAGAAGCAAGAAGAAGATTGCTCGAGGAACATGCCGCAAATTTACATGGTTTCCTCCCAAAAGGTGTTGTTAAAAATAAAGAAGAATATGAAATTTTAAGACGTGTTGCACAGAAGGAAGGTTATGATTAAAATTCAATACGCGCGGTATTTCTTTTAAAATATAAAAATATATATAATATATTATCTTTTACTCATTAGTTTAAAAATAAAATTTTATACTTTGTTATGATGCGTGAGTAAGAAAAATAGCACGTTGTATGCTCATGATAATTTGATAAGGTTCAAAAAGTTTTAACTATTATAAAAAGTTATTTTAAGTTACCAGGTGTATATATTTATTCATGTCTGAAATATTGTTGCTGTTGATAGCGAGTATTATTTACATGCCCATTAATAGGACTAACGGTGCGATCCAATTCTAATGCTTTCGAATAATCAACAATAGCTTTATCATATTTCCCCAAACCATCTAGCGCACTTCCTCTATTAAAATAAGCATTTGCATTTGTCGGGTCTAATTGCAACACACTACTAAAATCCTGAATAGCCATATCTCTATTTCCCAATTTGTCATAAGAAATACCGCGATTGTGATATGCATGTGTATTTTTCGGATCGATATTAATGACAGTGCTATAATCTTTTATAGCAGCATTGTAATTTCCCATTTTTGCGTAGCTGTAACCACGATTGTTGTATGATTTCAAGTTGCTTGGGTCCAATTCAATACTTCGCGTGTAATCACTAACGGCCTTTTGATACTTCCCCAATTTTCGATATGCATAACCGCGATTGTTATAAGCAGCGGCACTATCCTGATCTAACCCAATAGCATCAGTATAATCTTTTATGGCCAGATCATATTTACGTATATTGCGATAACAAAATCCACGGTTGTGAAAAAATATAGGATTATTCGGCTCAAGTTCTATTGCTTTTGTAAAATCAGCAATTGCCTCTTCCCGTCGTTCTAATTTATCTAATGTTAAGCCACGACTATTATAGCTTGAGGGATTGCTTTCATCGAGTCGTATTGCATGAGTGAAGTCTTCTAACGCATCTTCTAATTTTCCCATCTTCTCGGCACTACTACCTCTATTATGATATGCATTTGAATTGTCTGGTCGAATGGATATAGCCAATGAATAATCTCGTATTGCGTCTTCATATTGATTAAGTTTATCGTGTGAAAATGCCCTATTGTATGCTGCTTTGAAATGATTTCCTTTTAATTCAAGTGCAGCTGTGTAATCTGCAATAGCCTGCTCAAAATCGCTACGCTTCCGATGACAAAAACCTCGGTTATGAAAAAAATCTGCATTCGTTGGCATTATTTTCAATGCATTTGTAAAGTCCATGATGGCTTCTTCATATTGGCCATTTCTATCATACGATATACCTCGATTATAAAATGCATATGCATTCCCAGGATCAATATTTAATGCGCTTGTATAGTCTGAAATTGCTTTATCAAATTCCTTTAACTTATCAAATGCAAAACCACGATTGAAATACGCTTTGAAATGCTGTTGATCTAACTCAATTGCTAATGTGTATTCAGCAATAGCTGCTTTAAAATTACCCCTTTTTCGCAACGCAAAACCTTGTGCGTGATGCAACGCTGATTGTTGCTTCTTTCTCTCGCTCTCATTTAAATCTGGTTGACGATTATTATTGTAATTACTATTATTATCATTATTATTAGATCCAACATGTTGTTGTGTCCGTTGGTGATTTTGATTATTATAATCATAATTTAAGCTGTTTGGACCTCCTTCTTGAACAATAGAACCACTACTTACACGCGTAACAACCGGTATGTTATCAACACTCATAATCCGGTTGCCACTATATTGAACAGCAGGACGATAGTTATTATTTTTATTATTGTATTGTTGTTGTTGCAGGTGCACTTGGTTAATATTCGGGGGAGTTTGTATGATTGAGGGAGATGATGGTGCAGGCACAACATCTGCAGGAGTTGATCTTCCAGATTTATGTGAATTGACAAAAAGATTTCTCTTAAACACATGTTTATTGGTATTGTTAAATGTTGCCGGTGATCTTGGTGGTGAGTGTAAAATACCATTTATTCTATTATTTAAATTTGTAACATTTCGATTATTACTTCGATTATTCAACGATGATGATGTTGGGTTATATATACTTAAATTGATGCTTTTACGGATTTTCTTGTTATTAATGATTCCAGATGGTGATTGTGGAGGTGTGTTTCCAGTTATTTGTTCCCTTAGCTCTTGCTCTCTTTTTTTCGTGTATTTATCAACACCAATTGCAAAACTACCAGTCCGTTTTCTACTTGGTGAATGTGGTATTGATGTCAAACTTGCGTTACCACTTCCAAAATCTTTTTGTGCTTCTACGGCAGCATTCAACCGTGCTTCTTCATCTTTCATTAATGCAAAATTATAATCATCTATAGCTTCAGAGAACAGTCCTTTTCGATTACGGCACGCAGCACGCGCATACGCTGCATTGACATGATTTGGATCAATATTTAATACCATAGTAAAATCATTAATTGCTTCATTTAACGCACCAAGTTTTTCATATGCAGTACCACGGTTATAAAATGTACTTTCATCGTTTGGGTTTAATGCAACAGCACGCGTGTAGTCACTAATTGACAATTGATATTGTTGCTTTTTCACGTACGATGAAGCTCTTATTAATAATGCCTTTGTATTTTCAGGATCTTCAGTTAACTTTCGTGTACAAGACTCAATTAATTTATCAACATCAACATTTTTTCGAAAATAATACGTTCGGTTTGGATGGTTTTTTGCGTCTTCCTCTTTACCTAAAAAATCTTTTCGCTTATACAATGCGCCCTGTGTTTCAAAATCATCAATCGAGTGCTTCGACATAGTGAATGGGAAAAATGTGTCAATCGCGAAAAATCAGTTAAAAATGACTGACGCAATACAAAAATAGTAGTTGTCGAGCGTTGCCGTTTTGGAAGCTCTGTAGGCGGTTTGTCTTCCGAACGGAGTTTGTTGTGTTCAATTTCTTATTATTATAATAATAATAATAATAATAATAATAATATTATTTATATAATTTATTATTATTATTTTATAGTCTTATATTATTGTAACATTAATAATAATAATAATATTATTATTATTAATTTTATTATTATTATTATTATTATTTTTTGAAATTATTATTTATTATTATTATTATTATTGGTATGAAGGGAAGGGGCTGCTTTATTATAAATTTATTATTATTATTATTATTTTATTTATTTATAGTATTTATTATTGTGATGTGCCTATTTATATTTATTTTTTTATCATTATTTATTATTATAATTATTATGATTCGTATTAGCAATAGTTGAAGAAATAATGTAAATTAGTAGTATTTCAATCTAAATCCTGTATTTCAATTTCAATATTTCAATTTCAAATATATAGGTAAAGCAGGAGTGTAGAAAATACATAGTATAATATTAGTTTAATATTTTACACTTAATTATAATATAAATATGCATGATATTTTAATTTTAAACTTGAAATTATTTAAGGTTTAATAAAAAATAGACAGTAGACCACTATTTTATAGTTACAAGTGTAAACAATTGTCCCTGTATCGGGTATGAATCGTTTCGCTTGAAATTGGTTGATTTATTTCAATGCACCCAATTCCAACCAAATAGAATCTGTCTTCTTTTTATTTACTAATAGCAATTAGTATACTTAAATATTTTTAGTACAGCAAATATAAATATATACCTATATATTTTAAATCCTATATTGAATATATATCTACATCATCAATTAAGATCTTCTTCGATATTGAATATACATAAATTTTGCCCATTCTTAATTTGAAATCATGATTTGCTCTGAAGGCTCACGTAATTTATGTTCAAATATTTAAAACCCATACGCATTTTACCCATGTAATAATTATTATATCCAATATAATAATTTTCCACAGAGAAAATAAAGTAGGGAGCATTTACAGGTACAAATCTTCTCAAGAGATCTCCAAGTTCGATCCACACGACAACAGGGTAAACGGATTGCAGTATTATTTCCATGGTAATTGTACACTGGACACTTTGTAATCTGTAAGCAGCTGTGAGCATTTGAAGTAAACCACTACTAAACCTACCCGTCGTCCTATATGTTAGAGTACACAGTTACATTTCGCTATAAAATGATCTAAAGAAAGTTCCACCCACACCGCGCTCTCGCATATGTACAGTATGGAAAACATGTTGTTGCGTGTTGCGTGTTGCTTGTTGCATCTGTTCTAGAAGAAGTAAGTAGCACAATGTAGATAGCAGTACTTCTCGGTACTATCGATAGTAGACACTACTACCATTGTAGACGCTACCATTGTAGACGCTACCATTGTAGACGCTACCATTGTAGACACTACCATTGTAGACGCTACTACCATTGTAGACACTACCATTGTAGACACTACTACCATTGTAGAGACACTACTACTATATACCATCGTTGTATACAGTTAGTTAGATATGGATTACTAGTAATAATTGTTTTGTACGTACACATTCTGTGACGATACTATTATTTATTAATACATGTAATGTAGTGTAGGTACACTATCCAATTCTTCCATACTTATCTACATGCTGTGCACTGCCTATCCTTTGCCTTGGTATCTTGAAAGAATCAACCAGGTACCAAGATAGATTTTAAAAAAAAGTTAAATTTACCTCGTCTTTACCTGCTAAGTCGGTGCTATTGTGCCCATAGTATGATAGCTATATGCTGTAGGTTTAAATTGGACAATTAACTGCACATTGTTTTATACTACTTACTATAGCTACTTTGATTCATTCACAAACATACATACGATGTTGGTATATACGTTGCTACCTGTACGGTTCTACCCGTATATAATACTTGCAAACAATATTCTATAACACAAAACAGATAGATTATACAATTGGCGTATTCTTTCCAAGCCTCTCGGAATATACATTTGAAATACTGTAATAAAAAACGGTAGAATATATATATATATATATATATTTATATATATATACGAAATACTCGAATCAAACGACAAAAGTGTTTCAAGCTCCGTTTAAACTTATTTGCACTGTACTTTTTTTTTTGACTCTTTGTTACGATCGAGTTTTCAAATCGACGATTGATCAGAGGAGTGAATAGCGTGCACATACTACGTACACATATATATCGAAGAGATTTACTTGTTTTATACACATACAAGAATAAAACTTTAAGAAATAATTTTGCAACTGCTTGGGGAAAAAGATAATAGAATTTTTAAAGTCGTTCTAAATTTTTTTGTTTTTGTGAAGTTGCAGTATAGTAATCGCATCAAGCCAACGTTTTTTCTTTGTTTTTTCTCTTTATACATACATTAATATGAGTCGCATGCCTCCTGGTTTTGGTTCAAACGGACAACAGCAGCAGCAGAATACATTCCAGCAACAGGATAACGTACTTTATGCGCAACAAAGTGGCAATAATGGTGACGGCCAACAACAGCAGCAACAACAAGCAATGGGCGTGTCAAATATGTTTAATGATAACTCAGCGAATACATCGTCCTGGGGTGCTTTTGAACCTAATAATTTTTCACATTTAAACGTTAATGATAACAGCACTAATCAACAACAACAAAATCAACAAGGTCAATTAAACAGCAATGAGCAACACAAAGTATCATCTGTACCTTACAATTATGCAGCTGCTGCAAGCGCTAAAGGCGGTAACAAAAAACCAAGTGAAGGTGGCGTTGGTGGTGGATTACCCAATCATATGCAACAGCAAATGCAACAGCAAATGCAACAGCAAATGCAACAGCAAATGCAGCAACAAATGCAGCAACAAATGCAGCAACAGTACATGGGTGGTGGTATATCTGGTTCCTGGAACCAACAACAAGCTTCTCTTAATATGGCAAACTTAAACATTTCTGGCCCAAACCCATTATCGCAACTTGCTGCGCAACAGAAAGAATTGATTAAATTACAAGAGAATTTAATGCAGATGATGCACTCACAAGCTCAAGCGGGTTTTAAAGACCCACAAGTTTTCATGGATTTACAGCGCCAACAAGCGATTGCAACCGCACAACTTCAATCTATGCAAGATGCTTTTCGCGTACAACAAAAAAACGTCCCGTCTTCTTTTTCAAACCAAGCTAATCTTGGTACATGGCCAATGCGTCAATCATCTGCCCCACCTAATTTACAGCCAGGTATGAATAATATCAAAGGTGGCAATGGCGGGAATCAAGGAGGGGGTAATAACATGATGAATCCATATTTGCAGCAGCAGCATCAACAAAATCGTGGAAGAATTAACAGCGGTAGCAGTACGGGAAGTTCATCCAGCGTTGGGTTTGGAAATAATATGGGAAGTAACAATCAACAACACCAAAGAGAACCAATGACATATGGCGCAGTGGTTGCATCAGGTGGCGGTGGGGGAGGAGGAAGTAATAATTCTGGTTTACCACCGCGTATTAACTCAGGGGGCTCAAATCGTGGTTACAATAATTCCAACAACAATCGTTATCATAACGATGGCAACAAAGGTAGACGTGGTGGACCAAGCCCTGGAAAAAATGATCGCCGGTCCGCTCCAGAAATTCCAAATGAAAAAGCGCTGCTTGAAGGGACAGAAAAACGTACCACATTGATGATTCGTAATATTCCAAACAAATATACACAGTCTATGCTTCTGGAAGAATTAAACGAAGTTTTACATCGGAAATTTGATTTTTTTTATTTGCCAATTGATTTTAGAAAGAAAACAAATATGGGTTACGCATTTATTAATATGATTGACCCTGTCGCTACTGTCATTTTGGTGAAGCAATTTCATGGTAAAGGATGGCGTTCAAGCAAAAGCGAAAAGATTTGTCAAATTTCGTATGCGCGTATACAAGGTAAGCATGCATTAGTAGAACAATTTCGCAATTCTACTGTCATGTCTAAAAAAAAGCAGTATCGTCCTATTATTTTTCATAGCTCCGGTCATTCTGTCGGTACGCCGGAGCAGTTTCCACCTGGAAATAACCAAGGTCAAGGCAAGCCATCTGGCGGTCGCGTTTAATTTACTATATGAATAAAGAAATGACAGTTCGGAAACATTTATTTTAATACACATACTGTGTATCAATTACGTAATAAAATGAAATACCATAGGATTAAATATGAATGCAATTTTTTTTATAAATTTCGTATTTAAAGCGCGAGTGAGAAAGTATTTCAACGGGATACACGTCAATGTCCGTTTGTTGCATCACTAAATTCTCTCTTTCGTGATGCAACTGCGTATGTGAATTAGGAAATGCCTACAATCTTTGTTTGCGTTGAACAATGTGCGTAAGCTTACGTTGAATATATATTGTTTATTGAATTTCGTATTTATATTTTTTTCGTTAGAAGTATAACGTTTATCTTGCATATGACGTCATTTTTGCATAAAAAATAATCCATAAAGTTTGCAAGTATCGCAACACGTGTATTATTATTCTCTCTTTAATGACTGATTTTCACATAAGCTAGTAGGAAAATATTAACTTATCTTAAGTTATTTACAATTTACAGAAGTTAAGTTAAACTTTATATTGATATCTCACAAATATGATATGATATAATGTGATATGATACTAAAATTGTAAATGGTGTTTTATATTTTTGTTTGCATTTTTATTGTGGAAAATATCCAAGTTTTAAACGTGGTGTTTAAGTCAAATTAGATACTCGAAGCGTATTACTTTAATTCGTTTGATGTGGAAAGTATTATCAGCATTAAAATTTTTCTCTCTCCCTAAAGTACCTTGGTAGTTTTTAGAAACAGAAAAATGCATGTTTAAATATCATACCCAGTATGATAAGCATATTATAATTAACGATATCATATTATTATTTATAATATTATGTGTTAAAGTGTGTAAAGTTATATAATTTTAGATCCCGTGATGAATATATGATACTATGCTCAATACTCAGTCTCAAGAATATTACTCTATCCTACTATAATGAAGCTCGAATGCACGTCTGCAAACTAATACTCCATAAACACGAGTAGGTTTCTACCCTCCCGTGCGCACTCGTTGAACGCGCTGGACGTCGGGTTCACTCGAGAGCGGTGAGGCTGTCAAAGTGAGAGATCCTGCGGTGAATAGTATGTAACTGGTAGCTAACTTATCGCAAGTTATGTTTCTCTTTTTAATTATTATAACAAGTTAAGTTATGTTTCTCTTTTTTTATCTTATTAAATTTCATATTTATTTTTTACAATTATAAAACATTTTTATGACTTTTTATGGTGTTTTCAGTATATGTGACATGTACACATGTATAAAAAAATTTGGAGAGTATGCATATTCATAAAAGAATTTTACACACAATAAAAATATGATATCAGTATGCATATATAGTTACAATTTTTGACACCTAAGTTACACGCAATTAAATGTACCCTCTTTATTTTTACGACGAAGTATGATTTTTAACGTCTTTTCCCGTGCTTTTGATGGCGTCTTTTCCCGCCTTTATTATTACCATAATCTCCTTTACGTTTTCTTCCATGCCCGCTATTTTTCGATTCTTCTTCTTCACGAATTTGCCGCGCAGCTTGTCGCTGAGCATCACACACACGCTCTAACAATACCATTACAGTCTCACGGTCTGTTGGGTACGCATTAAGTTTTTCATTCAAATGGCTTTCAATGCGTTGATACTTCTCCACATCATATTGTGTAACACATGTAATTGCACGTCCACTTCGGCCTGCTCTTGCCGTACGACCAACACGATGTATATAATCTTTGGCACGATCTGGCACATCAAAATTTATTACTAAATCAACACTTGGTATATCAAGTCCTCTACTTGCAACATCTGTAGCTATCAAAATAGTTTTACTACCTGCTTTAAATTTATTTAATGCACCTAAACGATGTGTTTGTGTCATTCCACCATGTAAACAAGTGACCGAAAATCCTAACATACGTAAAATTAATGTAGTCATTTTAACATGTTTATGCGTCGATGCAAATATAATGGCAGTTTGGCCAGCGAATTCATTCATTAAATATACTAAATAGCAATCTTTGTACTTCGCTGGAATAAATACATATTGTTGAACTAAAGTAGTAACTGTTTGATACTTATCAGAAACTTCTACTTTAACGGGGTCATGTAAAGATGCCCGTTGTAATTTATTAACTTTACTGGTCATTGTGGCACTAAATAATGAAGTACGCCTACCTTCTGTTGGAATTATATCTAAAATTTTATTTATTTCTTCTTCAAAATCCATACTTAACATTCTATCTGCTTCATCTAACACCAATTGTCCCAAATTGCGCAAATTGAAGCCTTTTGTATTTTCTAAATGATCCACCAACCGCCCAGGAGTTGCAACTACAATATGCGGCTTCTTGGCCAAAGCTATTGCTTGTTGCATCATATCAATACCACCTACAAGTACTGTCGACGAAACACCGATACCCCCACCTAATGCATTTATTTGTTCACCAATTTGTATAGCTAACTCACGTGTTGGGGTTAATATAAGCGCATAAAGACGCTGCGGTTTCACTAATAATGCATGTAAAATTGGCAAGCAGAAAGCACCAGTTTTACCAGAACCAGTCTCTGCTAATCCAATCATATCCTTACCTTGTAAAGCGTATGGTATAGATTCGGCTTGAATTTCAGTTGGTTTTGACCATTTTAAAGCTGCTGTCGCCTCACAAAGGACTGGCGCCAAACCTAATTCTCGAAACGTTTGCGGAATTTCCCCCCCCCTGAGAATCTGATTCAGAATCATTTTTATCGCCTTCAACTGGGACATGTTTTTTATTTGCAATACTTGCGGCTGTTAATTCATCTTCTTCTTTTTTGTTTCTTTTCTTCTTCTTTTTCTTATGTTTTTTCTTCTCCTTTTTGTTCAATGTTTGAACATCCTTGGAAGATGATTGGTTATGATAATTTACAATACTTGACATGTTTCTCAACTTTGTATAATGATTTCGTATATCAATATGTAAGTTGGTACCAAATCGCACGTAAGTGTGTATGATGATGGCCACAATCATTGTTGCATTTATTGTTGTTATTAATTTTAATTAATAATAATAATAATAATAAATATATATAGTAGTAAGAAGTAATAATAATAAATATATAGTAGTAGTATAAGTAATAGCACAATAATAATAAAAATATTATAATAATAATAATAAATAATTAATATAATAATAAAATAATAATAATAATAATAAATTAAAATATTACGAATAATAATAATAATTGAAATAATTAATAATAATAAAATAATTATAATAATATATAGTGCTATATAATAATAATAAAATATAAATACTATACTACACGGTAATAATAATAATTAATAAATAATACCACCACCAACATTATGGTGTATAACATGAAATAGCGATTGTTGGCTGGCCCAGGCTGGGATTTAGATAATTCTACGACGAGAGAGCATGAAAATTCTGGCACACACTATATAATGGGCAGGTAGTACATGTTACACTACCTTTTCGTTTTTATTACATTGTATCTATTATTATTTATCATCACCTCTATTTATTTACTATTATCATTATTAATCTTACTAAATAACCATCTCCTCCTATAACCTTTAACCTTCACCTGTGGCCGCCGCGTATAAATTAATAACCAACTTACCCCCCAAACCAACCTCCTCTCCTCATGTAGTACCCAGGTGAAATTCTTAGACAGGTCTATCCATCTACCCTGACAAACCATAACCGATCATCGTAGGGCATGTTGCTTAGATAGACAACCAATGTATATATATATGTCTAAACTAAATCACTTCCTTACATTTATCATTATTGTTTGCCTTGTGTTGGTGTCAGCAATAGCAACAGACAACAATAACAATACGACTTATACAAAACGAACTTTCTCTTATACATTCAAACCCGGACAAGGTTTACATCCAAAACAACCACTGGTATTGTGCAACCACACTGCAAAAAATATTGGTCAGCATGCCGTCCTAATATCATGGTTTACGGGCGAGTTATTTTGGGATGATTTTAGTAGCACAATAATTTCATATTACATCGATGGTGAAACGAAACCCTCCATACGCGGCACAATAGATCTGTTGACTGGAAATGCACCTTCACCAAAGTCACAACGAAAAACGATCCCATGGGGAAATGAAGCGTTAGGTAGACTGGGCATTGGTGGAGGTGCATATACATCAACTAGAATACCATTTAAAAACTCAATTGTTGTTACAGCTGAAATGAATGAAGGTAATACGTTTGAAACAATAACAAGTAGCAATATGTTAATAAATCAACAAAATGACTTGCGTAGTGATAAATCTAAAACATTTTATAGTTTAATTCGTGGATTAGAAAATTATGGACCAATCACTTTGCGTTATTCAAATATCCAGTTGGACAATAATGTGAAGTTAAAAAGTTTCTTTTTAAATGAAACTTTAAAGCCTGCACAATGGATTACATTATTGAATGTATCATCGGGAAAGAGTGGATGTTTATTTAGCGTTGTACAGCAAGTGCGAAGCGAAAATGCGTACTGTTTAGAAGGGACACATTGGGCTCGCGTTGGGAATTCATTTGTTGCAAATGCACCCAAAGGCAATACTAGAGAAGTTATTAGTGAAGAGGAATTGCAACTATCGTCTGGCTTTGAAGATTATTATTTATCTGGGCAGTATTTTGATGCTGGAGAATTTTCTACCCCAATATCTGGTATGACTTCTGAAGATCATTGGCTGTACCCACATTCTTTGACAGCTTATCGGTATCATGAGGTTGATCCAATTATGTTTACAAGTGGCATGTCACTAAGATGGCAAAATGGAATGAATAGCAAAGGCAAACTAGCCGCTGGTATAACTCAACAAGTTTCGTTCATTTTAGCTTATGTAGATGATAATGATGATGAAATAATATGATAGCCATTTTAGTATAATATTTAGATATTCTATACTTCCGATTTTCCCTACCAAAACTAAAACCATGTTGTCATGTTGTCGTCGGAAGTTGAAAGTAGAAGGTATGAAGGTAAAAGGTATAAGGTATATAGATGGCATTGTAATGCTGCTATATTTATTAATAAATATATTTTATTGAAATAATTTAAATTGTAAAAAAATAATATGCATTTCAATAATAATTGTAATAATATATAATAATAATATACACTATTATTATTTATATTTATTATTATTATTATATTTATATTATTTATTAAAATTATACAACAGTAATAGTATATTTAAATTCATCATCATCATAATAATAATAATAATAATAATTATTTGAAATTATTATTATTTTATTATTATATTTTTTTATTATTATTGAAATTATTATATTTTTATTATTAAGTTAAAGTATAATAATAATACATATAATATTATTATCTTCTCGTCGTATTATTATTATTATAGTAATAATAATAATAAATAATAATAATATATTATATAATAATAATAATAATAATAATATATTATATAATAATAATAATAATTAATAATAATTAATTAAATTATTAATTATAATAATAAATTAATTATTTATTGCACCTATTTATATTATTATTAATAAATTCTTATTAAAATTTGCTGAATCATATCATAATCACCAAGAAACCAACAACATATTGAAATTGCAAGCACTATCACTTCCTATTCATCTGTATCCCAACACCATAAGATATTGATAGCGAGGAATTTACGTTCCTACAGGAATTTGTTTGGATACGTTTTTTGCTGGGCGCAAAGTGCTCGAATTGCAACGAGAATCTAGCAGCACAAGCCATCTTTGCCATGGCATCGCTATGGAATTCACTGACAGAAACGGTGACTGACTACGCTACACCGCTGAAAAATTCAGTTGTAGACTTGTTGAATGAAGCTGACGAACAAGCGGCAGATTTCTTAACACCGCAGCAAGACGAGAGAGAAGATTTTTCAGATAATGATGAGGGTGGTGAGCACGAAGAATTAACCTCACCTCGGGAGTATGTAGTAAAGTTACTGAAAGAAGAAAATGAGTCGTTAAAATCTATAATTCACCAACAACAAAAGGAATTCGAAGATTTTAAATTAGCATCTTCCTCAGAGCAGCAACGAACAAAAACAACAGCAAACGATAGCAAGGAGGATATACCAAGTTGGCCTGAGGATGATGATGCTAATGAAAACACAGATGACACCATGAAAGAGTTTATGAAGCTAAAAGAAGAGTTATCCAATAAAACCAACTTAGCTACAATGTTGGAGAAGGATTTAGAAGAAAGTAGGATCACGTGTGAGAAACAGCAACTGGAAATTGAGTCCCTTGAGAAAAAAAAGAAAAAAGCGCTGGAGCGTGCTAAGCGAGCCAAAGAAGATGCTGCTGCTGTAGTTAGGTTGCAGAAAAAGAAAAACGGTGTTAGTGTTGAAGATGTGGAAAAACTTCAAGCACAGGTGCAAGAGTTGGAAAATGTTAAGCAACAACACGAAGCAAAATTCGAAGAATTAGATAAGACACACCGTAAAGAGTTGGAGACATTAGCGCAACAACACGATGCACAAATGAAAGAGTTGAACAATGTAAAACAACAAGAGCAAGAGAAACAAAGAAACGAACTGCAGTCTTTACTGGCAACGAAACACGACGAGCTGAAACGCTTGAAAGGATCATCCGGTAGCAGCAATAGTAACGACAACGACTATGCAGAAGAACAAAATAAAAGCAACGAGGAGAAGACAAAAATCATCAAGCAAAAGGCAAAAGAAATGCTTCAAAAAACAAATGAGAAATACAAAAAAATGATACGTTCTTTGAAAGTAAAACATCAGGAGGAAATGTCAAAGCTGGAAAATACAACTGCGATAAAGCAGGAAGAAAAAATGAAAACGTCTATGCTGGAATATGAGAACACCATTTCTGAATTACGTATGAATGAAAATATTGCACAACAAAAAGTAACCGAATTAATTACACAAACACAAGAGCTTGAAAAGAGAAACGGCGACTTGATGCAAGCGAACGCCAAACTCGAATCAGCGGCCGCAAGGGATAACAGTGACAGTGAAGAAATCTTGAATAATTTACGTCAACAGGTCGAAGGGTTAAAGACAAAAAATACCGCTTTTGAAGTACAAATTGCAACATATGTTGAAAGTCTTCAGGAAAAAGAAAACACGGCGAAGGCGAACGAAGAAGAAAAATGCAGGCGTGAATTGGAACTGAAGGAGATGGAGCAAAAGCTTGCAAGTAAAGAGTTGGGCATGAATCTTGAAGCCAATGAGCAAATTGACGAGTTGCAAAATGAGTTAAACGCAATCACAAAGAAGTTGAGTGAGTCTACTAGGAACGTGGAGAAGCTGAAGTCTTTAAATAGCGATGCGAAGAAACAAACTGATCACTTAGAAATACAATTAAGTGCCGTGACCAAACAATTTAATGAATCATTGAAGGAAATTGAAGTACTAAACGCCTCAAATGAAGATTACAAGAGGCAGGTGGATAATCTACAAACAGAATTACATGCCGCGCTGAGCAAAGTAGATGAATCAATGAAAGAGGTTGTATCATTAAATTCTTCAAACATTAAATCGAAAAACGTAGTCGATACACTACAAGCGCAAGTTGATGATTTGCACGCAACGTTGAAGGAAATGACGAAAAGGTTAAATGAATCAACAAAGAGACTGGAAACAGTGAATTCGGCAAAGGATGATTCTCAAAAGCAAGTTCAGGATATGCAAAAGCAATTAAACGTCGCGACAAGCAAATTGCATACGCTGACAAAAGATTACGAAACACTTCAAAAAGATGCAGAGGTGAAAGTAACTAATTTAAAAAAACAAATTACAAATAATTTAACAAAAGAGCATGAAGACAAATTAAGTGCTGTGACGCAAGAACTAGATCGATTGCGCGCTGAATCAAAGGCATTGATAGAAAAAAACAAGGCTGATTTAACGGAGCAAGACAAAGTGAAAACCAATAAATTGACTGTAGCCTTTGACAAAGAGATTCAAAAACTCAAAAACGATCTGCGAGAGGCAAATGAAGCTCAGGCGAGTTGGAAATCGAAGATATGTGCGCTTGAGGAGGATCTCCGAGCTGAGAAGGAAAATGCCAACAAAATGGAATTACATCATCAAGCGAAAGTAGGAAAACTCCAAGAAGCCCTGGAAGCATCACGGCATGAGGTTAAGCAGCATACAAAAGCTTTAGACGAAACGAAAAAAACTGAGCTGTCAAACCATACTAAATTTAAACAACAATGCGATGCAAAGCTAAAAGATATAGAGAAAATGCATAGCAGCACGATATCGAAACAAGCTGATGAAATAAACTCTTTAAAAGCATCTTATGATAGGCTTACAGGAGAACATGATGAAAAGGTAAAAAAATTGGAGGCAACACACAGCGCTATCATATCTAAGTATACTAAAGAAATAAAAGGTTTAAATGTAGCACGTGAGAAGCAGGAAGAAGAATACACACAAAAGTTAAAGGCCTTACAGGAAGGCCACAAAACTATTATATCAAAACACACCGATGACATAAAATCGTTAACAGCGACACATGAAAGAGTCCAGGGAGAACAGGATGAGAAGGCGAAAACACTGATGGAAAAACACAATAATACTGTATTGAAACATGTTAACGAAATTAAAGCATTAAGAGAGGAGCATGCTGCAAAGTCAGAATCGTTAATAAAAACCCATAGTACTATAGTAGCAAAGCACACAAATGAAGTAAAACTCTTACAAGAAAAGCATAGCAATGTGGTATCAAAACATGATGAGGAAGTTGCATTTCTTAAGAAAACACATGACAATATTTTATTGAAACACACAGAGGAAATTAATTGCTTAAAAGCATCCATACAGGATGCAAGATTAAATGCTGCCAACAGCGTTAAAGCAAAGCATAAAGCTGAGGTGGAGGAATTAATTTTGAAACAAAAAGAGGAGGTAGATCTATTAAAACAGGAATTTCTTGTAAAAGAATCAGAAATACAAGCACAATTTTCTTCATCACAAAGCTCGAGCTTGAATGAGATGGAATCTTTAAAGGAATTGCTTAAAAATAAAGATGCAGAGTGCCAAAGTAAGGTCAAAGCTATTGAAGAAAAACATGGCAAGGATAAAACAAGGTTAGAGCTAAAGTTAAAAAAAGTAAACGCTATAGTAATTCATCATAAGAAAGAACTTGATGCGTGTAAAGACAAACGCAATACGGAAAAAGAATTATTAAAACAAGAGTACGAAAATAAAATCAAAGCGGTAAGTGAGGAATATGCAGCAAAATTAAAAAAAGCAAACGCGTTAGTACTTCAGCACAAGAAACAGTTTGATCAGTATGCTGAAGACAATAAAAATAATTTAAATGATATGCACAATGAACATAAATCAGCAATACATAAGTTAGAAGAAGAGCACAATGAGGCAACAACCCAAATGAAGGAGGAGCACCAAATGCAAATTGAGGAGTACAAAACACAAATGAAGCTATCCATGGATAAGAAAAGTAGTGATGATGGTAATCACAGCAAAGATATGTTAAATTTAAAGCGTGAGTTGAAAAACGCGATGCAGGCTAGTGAATTGAAGGAAAAAGAATTATCTGATTTCATCAAAAAGGAGAGAATTCAAAATGAGACGGATGCTTCTAAATACAAAACGAAAATAGCAGAATTGCAAAGTGCGTTGGCAACTCACGTAGAGGAAAATGAAGCATTGAAAAACCAAGTAAAGACTGCAAAAACGGAAGCAAACAATAATAGTAACGTTAGTACTGGCAGCATTGAAAGGAACGAAAACGAGCTATCTGAATTAAAAGGCGAATTGTTGGATGCGAAATTGCGGATAAAAGAACTAAAAAATGCATTGAGCCAAAGCGAAGCTTCGGTTTCACAAGCATTAAAGAAACGTTTGGGTACCACTATAAATGGAGAGGATGGTGATGAAGACTTTCGTGCAGTGGATATTGAATCCGGTTTATCCAGCAGCAATATAGAAAATGATAAGCAAAGGAGGGAAATGAGATCTTTAATATCTGAGTTTAAAATGGCAATAAATCATCTCAGCCCGAAAGTACGGCAGTATACGTATATTTATCTTGGTCTTTTCCATGTCTTATTGCTGATACTTATGTTTTCATCGAGAGGAGGTGTATCAAAAAATATATAAAAAGTAGAACTTGAGCTGGGAGGCTCGACATACTTTCGTATACGAACCACAAACCACAATAAATAGTATTTTTTATTTCATTTAGATTTATTATCCAGTGTTTAAAAAAACTTAATTGTACTACTATATATACAGCAGTAATTGTCCTTCTTTTTTTTAAATATATTATTATTAAGAATGTTTTATGTAGAATATCTCATTATACAGCAGCATTTTTTTATTTTGTTAAAAAATTTATTGTGTAATTTTTTATACTGTACCCTCCTCCTGTGTCTATTACTTCTTCTTTCTACCAACTTCTACTTCTCTAACAAACAACATCGTAGTATTTTATATTAATTATTTGTACCAATACACTATTATATAATAAATACTTGTGTGTTAAGAAGAAGTGTGGTGTGTATTTTTTTTTTTTTAATTTATATTATTATTATAATAAAAAAATAATAATGGCCAATAAATAATATATAATAATTATATACCATATACCGCACAGAGACGCACGACACACGACACAGGTGTACTTCTCGGGAGTGGGTACTCAAACACACTAGTTTGTTTTGTAAATATTTATACCGTTTTTGAGAAAAGATGCGATCTACTTCAAGTGGATTAAGAATAGCTAATTTAGACACACCTAATGCAGCAACAGAAAACGAGAACCTAGAATCCCAAGTGCCAAATTATAATCGTCTCACCTGCGCCAAAATGGAAGAAAAAATAAGAAGTTATCAAAATACAAAACGCGAAAGACTATTAACCAGAGAATTGAAGCGTTTACAAGCCTTCCAAACATTTCTTGTATCTCAAATAGACCAGTTAGGCAGGCATCGAAGTAGCAATCAACTCGCAAAAGAAATAAATGATTTAAAACGCGTCATATTAGAACTACCTTGTACCCCAACAACAGACGAGCTTACGCAGACAAATAAAAATACGATGAATGAAAGAAAGAGGACGAGACCAACAAAACATGTGTCATCACAAACTATCACAAATACTGTACTTTTATCACATGATGACAACCCCAATAACTGTAGCAATATAAATAACGACAACGACAATGACAATAATAATTATAACAACAATAATTATGACGGTTCGAGTGATTTAAGTAATACAATCGTTATGAGCCCGACAGGTAGTGCTTTGTCATTGCCATCATTGTTTAATAAAAATAACAACGCGGATTTACATCAAAAACAAATATTCATCGAAGAAAAAGAAGTACATGCTGCATTTGAATATGCAAATCAAAATTTTGAAAAAGCATATAGAGAGATGCAGCAAAAAGCATATGATTTGACAGAAAAATTATTAGAACGTGACAACGAATTGATAGAAACACGACTTCAATTAGAAAGACTAAAGCATGAATTATTGGCTAATGGTAATATAAAGAGAAGTACTGTTAATGATGCCATACAAAAAGAAACAGAAATGTTAAAATTACGTTTGTATGATAAAATGGACGAAAATAAACGATTAAGACGACGCTTAAAACGCAATAATATTCGAGCAATTGTGTTAGAAAGGCATAAAAAAGAAATTATACGATTACAAATGAAATGCGCAAACCATACGAGACTGAAAAATAATATATCACCTATTAGGAGGAACAAAATTACTGTTACAACAACACCACAAGAGAGATGTACACTAGGTAGCCCGAAATATGAATACCAGCAAACTTTACAATCACACAAAGTGGTTGTTGGCGACAAAAACATGTATACACAAAGCCTATTACGAAAAAATTCTGAATTAAAAGGACATAACTATACATTAATGGCACAGAGAAATTTTCTAATAGCAAAATTAAGTAATGGTGAAAGTGTGAAAAATTTTATTGTAAAAAATGGTGGACACACAAGTTGAAAAAACCAATCATAATAAAAGTATAAAAAAATTTATATATTAGAGAGCCGAAAGCATAAGTTATGTCTTTTCGTGGATATAAAAGAGAAAAGTTAAACTCAAGTTTTAAGTTTTATACTCTCGTATATATTTTTTATTTTTTTAACAAGCCTAGCAAGTGATTCAGAGGGAAACAAAATGTCTAAATTTCGAGTCTGGGTTTTGCTTTTTTTACAGGTCTGGTTGTAAATGTTAAGTTATTTCTTCTTCGTGTATATATATATATACCGAGAAGTAAGAATTAATTATATATATATATATCGGAATCACAGAAATCAAATACACGAAAGAAGAAATAACATTTACAACCAGATCTGTAAAAAACGCAAAACCCAGACTCGAAATTTAGACATTTTGTCTCCCTCTGAATCACTTTCAATTGAATATTAATTCACACTTCAAAGACAGTAAATTCACCCTAGATGTAGGTCTAGTCGATGAAAATTTTACATTCAATTACACACGCACATATCGTATATAAATAATATATATATATAATATTATATACCGGTAGAATATATAAAAATTTTATTTTTTTATATAATTTTAATTAGTAAAGAATTAATTATATAAAAATATATATATCGAAAACATCTCATAAAAAGTTTTTAAATATATAATTACGTAATTTTATTTTAAATATGTAAGCTTATTATGATTATTATCATTATAAAATTATCATCAAGAGTAGCGTATGAGTATACGAAGTATTTTTGCATGTTGACACTCTCATACAGCTTCGATACAAATATTATTATTCTTTTTTTTATATTACTTGATATAATTCTCTTTTACAAATATGTAACTTTTTTCTAATTTGTCTTTTAATTTAACTAAAATCACGGTCAGGGAAAAAACGAGGGGCAAGCAATGTCCATGTGTACAACGCCATTGCAAACCATTGACTAATCATTTTAACCCACATACTTGTTTCTCCGCCGCCACCGACAGTTGCACCGCCACCTTCACCCCAATCAGTAAGCAACATTGCCATATAAATTGAACCACTAGCCATTGCACAATGAAAGAACCAGTAACGTTCTTTAATGGGCTCTAGCTCTTCCTCTTTCCTTTTTTCAACTGTTCCATAACTATCAACACGATTTCTTTCTGCCATTTCAAGATCTTTTTCTTCCCCTTGCTCAACTTTTTCCTCTGTGTTTGGTAGAGATTGTGCCAAGCCGTCTGCACCTTGCTTTGCTAACGGGACCCGCATATCCTCCATATCTTCTTGTTCTTCCTTTTCAGCTGCAGCAGGACCCATTGTAATTGAAGTTGCACTTACTGAAGCGCTGTAGCAAGTATATGTCAATGAAAAGGCAGCAATAGCCATACTCAAAGCAATTGAGCTACCACTACGTTTACCGTCTTTACGTTGTTCCCCACTAATTGCACTCCAGCATAAATATACACAGTAAAGCGTCACCACTGCTGATGTTAACAAGCTGCCATCTGTATCACTGGTTGATAATTGTAGCCCTGTGACACCAATGCATCCAATCGCAGTAATTGTTATAAAAACAAGTTCCCATCCATTGTCTGAACCATGGGTAGCAAACAAATATATTATCCAAATAATGAATATTAAGTACATCGTAGCGCAAGATGCTAAAATTGCACATAACCATTTTCTCCCACCACCTTCCTCTTCATCTTCAGCATCATCAGATTTTCCTACCCAAGAGTTGTTCCATTTATATGCAAAATCAATGAATGCAATAATCTGAAAAATTAAGAAGAACGACGATACTATTCTTGCAAATAACGCGTAACCAGAGTTACCAGCCAGCTGTACGGTACCACCGGCACCAAATACATTATTTGGAATGAAGAAGGAACCAGCTACTAAACCGATATATACTAAAATTTTTGGCCCCCAGTACCCATTATGTATTTTTTCGTTCACTACAATTGTACCAAGCATCAAAGTTGCAAACCATATGAACGTTGCCATTGATATACGGTACACTGCACCATCACCTTTACACGCATCTGGGTCCATTCCCGCAGCGTCGCACCCGACTTGCCATACTGCTAGCTTAATTTCAGGCGCACCATAGAGTTGCATAATAAGTGCAAATAAACAACTGAATAACATGACGAATAAATACACTACTTTAGAAAATTGCCCACTC
>Ga0099797_100341_pt1 | contig 30656 bp, 23 predicted proteins | sample Uncmet_Sort48C_1_FD_89871 | JGI IMG/M metagenome (GOLD analysis project Ga0099797, IMG submission 89871) | Marine eukaryotic communities from CALCOFI LINE 67, Pacific Ocean - C012_Sort48C_1 | ecosystem: Environmental > Aquatic > Marine > Oceanic | place: Pacific Ocean: Monterey Bay | collected... | reverse complement strand
GAGTATCTGTCACGCGAGCTGTTTCCGGCGCGCGCTGAACGCGGCCGGGGTGGATCGGTTTGGAAAGCCTTTTGAAGAATTCTACATCGTGGGCATGTACCTTTTTTTTTTGTGATTGTTTCCTCCCTTCATTTTTCCTGGAGAAACATGGCATGTACGCAACCACATTGGACGTATATTTACATACAGAGCGTTAAGGGCATTAAGAAATGTTTAGGGAGTGATATTCTTATATGAAAAAAAATGAGGTACCCGCACGCGCACGGGGCGGCCACCACTTTATACACCGAGCTGATCGATGAAGAAAACCGAGTCTCGAAAATCTTCGGGGCCAAGCCCGACTACCGCGCCTACGAAACCGGCAAGGAGGGCCACAAGCAGCAGTTTTTGGCGGAACCAATTCGAATAACCAGCAAGGACACGTTGCGGGCGACCTGCGTGTACAACACCATGGACCGGGCAAGGACGACGTTGCTAGGTTCTATCTAAAGCGTCTGATGTGTAAATATGACTATTTTGTGACGGTTTCTAGTGGTTTTGAATACGTTTTGTGGTGATTTAAGGCAACTCTTACTGAATGTCGAAATAGGGGAACTCCTGGTTGTTAAATCTGAAGGGATTTGGGTCCACAACCCTAATACGAAACCGTTACACAACCGTTACCAAAAGCTTACCAAAAACTCCGGCAAGCCCAGTTCTTCGGGCGCTAGTCACGAGTTGGTCACGGTTGTGTCACGGTTTCGGAAGTATTTGTAATCGTGACAGAGTTTTGTGAGGGAAGTCCTTGTCACGGTTGCGGAAGTGGCTATCTCTCAGTAGAATCAGAAGCAGAGTACGGCTCCAGCAATCGGGAGTAGGTCACGGATCGGTAAGTTTGGTGTCAGATGTCCAGGGGAATGCAGTATCGGAATGATTGAAAAAAAAGTTAGGTCCCGGAGTGCGGGACGAGATGTGCTTTATGTTCGCGCTGGTGACGCCGTTTCTCCCGCATTTCACGACGTGCTGGCACGCGGATGAGACGAAAGCAGGCACCCTGTCGGTGCAAGACTTGAGAATGGTACACATCGGCCACAACAGCGGCAGCGGTTCTGGTACTACTGAAGGCGGCGGAGCGACTACTACTACTGAAAATAGCGCAGCAGTTAATGTGAATCATCATTCTGATTCCTCCGAAAATATTATTAATCACAACGGTGATACAACAACTACAACAAACAGTAATAATTATTTCGGAGAGAGCAACGGTAACAACGGTATAAGACGACAAAAGCAGCGTTGCCGGCCTGTCTGCGCCGGCCTTCCGGGGTGGACGCCGACGTCGGAGCCGATTTTTACGTTGCCGAAGGGCAGCACAGAGTGGGCCCGGGCGGCCCTGCAACAAGCCGGCAAACAATTTGAGGAGGACACTACAACACCTTTGGAGGTAGAAGAAGTGGACAAAAAAGAAGGATCTGGATTGGAACAGAAAACTGGAGGACTGTTGAAAGATCGAATGCCGCCCGAGGCCCTGCCACCGCAACCCGTGTGCGAAGATGATTGACAACAAGATCACAACAGACTAGTTCTTAATCTATATATAATCGCGAGTCTATTAATTTTAATAATAGATGTTTTACGGTGTCGCTCATTAGTTATTAATAGACAGTCGCTTTTGTATATTAGAAGACGTCGCTTGAGAATCGATTTAACAGAATAGGTTGCACGCAATATCTGTTTAACATTGAACAACATAATTGTATATTCATCGTGATAATATGCACATGCATCATACAGCATTCATGAGCACCAATTGTGTTATGTATAATAGAACTCCTGCATTATTATATCAGCCTCCTGTTTCATGTACACACAGCATATGAATACGCATATTTTTATCTACTACTCAACTCAAGCATTTATATTGATATCCGATTTTTGCATCATTCATCACACGCAGGAGGTCGTCGTAAACGCTCCCAAAATCAGAGGCCGAAGATATTTATATCACGAGCTTAGACCGAATATCGTGATATATCAAATTGTTGTTGTTGTTGTTTGTTTGTTGTCCTTGGGGCACCCACGCGGACTATATTTTAAATGGAATGGATTCTAATATAGAATAAGTATAGGCATCAAATTGCTCTCGAAAATGAGGCGCAGGACAAAAGCATGATTAGTAGAAGTGAGTATCGAAGAAATATACACTGATAGAGTTACAGTAATATATCATGGCTCAAGTGTTTTCCCCCAGACAGACGCCTCAGCGAGGCTTTCGCGGCCGCAGCAGAACAGGCCGCAGAACAGCTTTGGGGGCCCCCAAGTTCGCAACCAAGCTCGCAACAGCAGTTCTTTCGAGCACATTATTTGTGGGCCAAAATGATAATTTCTGTTTTGGAAAGTTATCATCACCCGTTGCCACTGAAGAAGAAAGATTTTCTTCACAAGTTTCTGAAAGTGAAGAAAGTACTAGTGACAACAACAACGTTCAACACGACGATGCAGTGAAGAAATTGAAAAAACACAACCAGCATCATCATCATCATGATCATCCCGAGGAGTTCTATTTCGGTTTCGAGCACGCGTCCAAACCAAAGCAGACCACTTTCCATTACTGGGCCAGACACGACCCTGATTTGGCGGTCCCATTTTTGTGGAGTTTTTTTTTTTGAAGTTTTTTGTATACTAGCCATAGGTTTTTCTGAATTTTTTTTTGAAAATTTTTTTAACAATTGATATTATATTACATAGACATTGGAAAAGTATAGTGATGATAGTGTGTCTCGTTCGGACCAATTTCGGGTCCCAATTTCGGGTCCCATATTTATGTTATAGAGGAAAACAAATTATGTTATAGAGCAAATCTCCTAATATTCATGTTAAACATTGCACCTAAGAAGAAAGGCCGCGCTCGAAAAGAACGGGGGCAGAGTTTGCGAGGACGCGCCGTACGCGAGTGTAAGAGTCGCCGATTCGCAGTTCAGCGGAGCGGGAAACGGCCTGTACGCCAAAAAGGTAGATCAGGTTGGTGTGGGGCCCCTTTAAGTATCCATCAAACTACCCTACAGTACCACACACAGTATCCTACCGCTTCATAACGAATTGGGTCCCATCACGAATCACTATTTGATCAGGAAATCTCTTCTAATAAGAGCACTAAAAACCTAGCGTTGCGTACATACAACGAAATTATGTAAAAGATAGGCCCCATAGCAACATGAACTACAAAAAGGATATCGGGGGTGGCTGCTTTTTAGGCTGCTACCGCGGCCACTGGTCCCCGCAGGACAAGGAGCCCAAAAATGGGGAGTACATCTGGTATTACTTATACCAATTTTTTGCGATTTATAAATTATTCGACAAATTTAGATGATAATATCACATGCAGTATATGCAGATTAGTTAATCGGCGAACTCAGTATATCCATTTTCTCAGTATATGTTTGCGGTTCAGTATACACAATTTTTTTATGGGTTATTAATCTCTTTTAAAGAGATTAATAACCCATAAAAAACTACTAAAGAATTTAGTATGAAATCATACTGGTAGGTACCTGAACGAGCTTCCCTCGGACGCGCCGGGCGGGATGCCCGTCTCTCTGGCGCAACTGCAAAAGCGCGAAAAAAAAGCGCACCGCAAGTTTGAGAAACTGGAGACTCAAGTAAAAGATCTGGAAGCGCACTTGGATTCGAACTCCAAGTTGGATGTTTTCGAAAAAACCATCAACGCCGAGCGGAAACTGCATATGGCGCGAGCGGCGGAGAAAAAGGCCGCGGAGGCGCTGGATGTTGCCTAACTAAATATCTCTTTCATTTTTATAATTGTGTAGTGGTTCCAGTTCCAGGGGTGGTTCTGTGTTTTTTGGGAGGTGTTCAAATCGATAGATACAGCGCGGCGGAAGTTAACAAAGGTTGGGGTTGTTCTGTGTTTTCCCTGCAATAGAAACTGGCTTCAAAATCTACAAGGGGGTGGTGGCGGGGCGAGGTTGTTCTGTGTTTTTGGAAATGGAACGGCGACATGTATACATAGTAAGGTCTTGTAACTAAATTATTTGCATGTAATATATGGGCACTCGGGATGGTCGACTAAGATGGTGAAATATTTAATTATTCTAATATGAATCGCAAACTAAAACTATACTAAAAATAAAGGAGTACAAGACGGTAAACGGGGAACACGCCGACGTCGGCGGTTGGGTCGATGCTATGCCCGTCTTTTTTTGTTTTCTGAAAGAACCAAAATATTGGTTTATACATATTTTGACCGATGATTGAGTCACACGGGCTTAGTTGAGTAATATACATACTATAAAACGAACAAGATGAATTCAATGATATCAATTATGAAAACGCATAGAGTATTTATAGTTTACGAAGATAGATAGAAGTACAGTCTCTCAGTCTGTCTCTATTAACTAAACAAGCAAACTGAAGAACATTACAAAGTTGAGGTTTCACAAAACAATCCTTTGCGTTTTGCTAGCGGCGCGATGACGAAGACGCAACTGGAACAAGTGAATATCGATGTGTTCTTCACGGCGCACAATGCCTACTACTTCGCGTTGCCGGACAAGCCGATCAAAAAAGGTAGCTATCATTGTTGCTATGGAGTCAGTATCTTTAATACGTAATTTCGTGGTATGTTAGGTTAATTGTAGATCTCCTATTGATAATGTAGAAGATATTCGCTGATCGGGTGGTGATTTTTGACGAATGAAATCATAATATGAAGTGTTAGGATGCTGTGTGTGGTTGCGTAGTTTTCTAGATGGGCCCCAAAGGGAATTACACAATAACATACTCAAAAAAAGGCGACGAAATTATCATCGACTACGGGGAGGGGTAATTTAATATTTGTTTTTTTTTAAAATAATTTTGAATAAAAATTAAAATTCATCATCCGCTGCGAATACTTTTGAATAAAAATTAAAACGGGGACCCGGGTCCGTTTCCATATTAATCCGTATTAATCGTTCCACGACGACAAAAGTATTCAAAAATTTCGTACCGTTATACAGCTGTTACTGTAGTAGCATCTACCTATGATATTGATAATATGTGCGAATAGATACGTACTGTAGATTGTAATAGATTAATAGAGTGGGGGAAAAAAATGCAGGTACTGGAACCACAAGCGCTTCAACGGCCTGAAGGAAGGTTGAAAAAAGGCTGAGAAAAGGCCATGAAAAAGGCGAAAAAAGACGCTGCGTTTCTGACCGTGGCGCAATAGGAGTACAACACGCACTCAGAGCAGCAGAATAATATTGAACCATTCAGCATTGATTTTGTTATTCTATTCTAATTATAATTATAATTATAATGCCATAATTAATACGCCCATGTACAAGAATTTCTTGTATATCTATGGGCGTTGACTGCCCTTACCCAGCAGCATGCCATGACTCGGATCCCTTCTAATTTCACGTCGCACATTCGCACGTTTCACGAGCGCCTATATTTATTTGAGATCAGTCAGACGAGACGGACTCACAATAGATTAAATTCGACGTCATAATTCGTTTCAATTAATTAAATGGAGTGAAGGGTTTGATGTGAGGTCCGGCAATGGGCTTGCGAAAACCCTAATAGAAAAACCGGCTTGCCGGTGCGTCAAACCCTGTATCTCTAGATGACGTAATCAGACGTATAGCTGAGCTCAAAAAAATAAATGGGCCCGCGAAGCTCCTGTTTATGATATCACGTAGCTTCCGTATACATTCTTGTCGTTTCTTTCATTTGAGTCACAATTAATATAGGGTTTGAATTCATAGTTCAGGATGGCCATTCTCGCCCCCGTCGTCTTCTCCATTTTGAGCGTCGTGGTCCGACTTTCCGCGCATCGATCCCAGATCCGGATCGTTCCCGGGCTTGTTCCCCAAGCCCGGAAGAGGCGAGAGGGCCCTCATCATGCCGAGAGGGCCTCTTTTCCCACCCTCACCATCCCAGAATCAATCGCACCGCCGATTGGGACTAATTATCCCAACTGCGCCGTCCACAAGAAGGAGAGTCTCTTCGTGTTGTATTCGGCGTTGCCCGAGTCGCAATGGTGGATGTATTCGAACCGGACTCAGCCTGATTACTGTCCCCCCGCTGCCAGGCACTACCGCGGAAGCAGCCCCGACCCGGCCATAAGATTACAGGCGTACCTTGACCCTCTGTGGGCCGGATATAAGTGCGACGCCGGACTTTGCTTACTCTGGGAACACAACAACTTTGGGCTGAATTCTTCATCGGCGAATGCATCGGCAAATAATTCATCCGATGATGTACTGACGCTGAACCGATCCATACACGTGCTGGAGGAACGTCTTAGGAACACATCCCATAGGCATTACGGGGACTCAGGGTCCCAGTACGATCCAGTATTATACGACGATTATACGAAAGATCAATCTCCGAGAAAATGCAACTGGTTGCTTCCCATGGATGACCGTGTAATATACCTTCTGTCCAAAAATCGACAAGTCTTGCAGAGATGGGGTTGGCGCGTGGCGTCACTCGACACCGAGCCTGCCGTGATTGCGCGACTGCAGCACAAGGCCCTCTGGGGCGCCGATGCCGTGACCAGGGGTTTGGGACATTTCGTCCCGAAATTGTACCGGTCCAATTCGGAGGCAAAATTTCCTTGCCTGTTGAAGCACGGATCGGGCTCCGCGGGAATGGGGATAACCCGGATCAAAGATTTAAAGCAGTTGCGACGCGTCCTGGACTCGACCACCGGTAAAAAGGAGTTCGAGCCAAACAAGGACTACGTTCTCCAAGAGGTTGTAAGTTGAGCTCATATGTCGTGCCATGTATGGTAATTATGCATCATTGGGGATATAGTAGAGGATGTCTTAATACTTACACAGTACCCGTGTGAAGGTGGAATGTAGGATCAGTCCTTAATTGCCATAGATTCGAAGTATCAGTTGTTCTTGATCGATACGGATGGATGATACATTAGAAGAAGGGCCTCACAATGATACCACTTCTCCACGAGGTCATTCCGGGACCGGATGAGTATACGACGACTTTCGTGATGCGGCCTGCCGGAAAAATCCAGAAGGCCTTTACGGTTTTAATTTAATATTTAATCCAGAGTTGGTGCAAAGCAAAGAAGAACTAGCGTTAAACGAGAAATTTTGACTCCTTTGACGAGATGACCGCCCAGCCGAGTTGTTTAGGGTTGGTTATTCCTGCATTGATGGGCCGTATCGCATCCAATCCAACCCAGCGTGTGTAGGATTATTAGATGAATGGATTGAATTTCAATGGAGAAAATATAGCACAACAGCGATATAATGCAAATCCCAGGGGCGCGCGAGTTATGAGACGGATAAAGATGGCTTTTTCATATGGCCGCGTGCTAAGCTGGTTCGGCACAGTACGTTCCGCGGCTTTCCGGCACCGGAACACGCCAGAAACGTGGAAAAGTTGTTATTCGATTTCGCCGGCCTCGCGAACGTGAACTACAAAATCGACAGCGAGGGGCAAATGAGAATCTTCGACATCAACCCGCGCGTCGGTCTTGGAATTTTTTTCATTGTACAATATGGACATGTGTCTTTCGCACTTCAGTTCTAAGAAGAAGGTTTCTGGTATACAATTTATCATGACTTCACCTGGAGTTTTGTGTGCGTGACATACGATTTGAGGATCGTTATTATTTTCAAAACAAAACTATTATTAATTAAATTAAATTATTTTCAAAACAAAGACCGATGAAGATATTATGCTGTATATAAATTATTGTAAGTGTGAAAAATATTGAAACTAATTCAGGATTTGACCTGCGTTGCTCTTTGGACGTGGCCTTCCGACGTGAGATTTTTTTGGCGCTTGCAGGCGAGGGCGAATGATTCAATCTCTGCTTCTGCTGCTGACCAGCTCCGAAAGCAATCCGGAGGATTTGTGATGTATTTTTCGGATGTTGCATGGCTCTATTATTTTTTGCATATTTATTCCAACCGGACGTGTGGGCATCATCTGTAGGGTCCCTGGTTCGAAAATTCCCTCCATGTTGCTAGACGACGGGAATTCTGAAAACTCTCTAGAAAAATTGCGGGCCCTCTGGGAACGAAAACAATATGTCCAAAACAACAAGTAACAACGGATGGGACGAGGCCAACAACGAGAAAAGCAGAGCGGAAACAGCGTGGGAGATCTTAGACCAAATTGTGATGGATTTGGGTTCCGATTTGGATTCGCAGCACCGTGAGAATTTCGAGAAAATCAAAGACCACATAAAAGCAAGGCGGGGCTCAACCGCGACCGCGACCGCGTGGACATTCTGGACGCTCTGGAGCACGCTCTGGAGCGGAAGGGGACTGCCCATGTTTGGTGGTCCGTCGTGTGACCACGATGCGCCGCGCAGCTTGATCAGCTGGACGCGCGGAACGATGACGGGGGACGCTACAGAAACTTTAATGCTTTTCTGGGGGCAGTTCAGTTGGGGTCTTAGGATATGCCAAGGAGGACAAGGCCTTAATATTACCGGTCCTCACGGGCAGTCTATATATTAATATTTGAGATCAGTCAGACGAGACGGACTCTCACAATAGAGAAAACTGTCCCGCAAGACTGTCGCGCACAACATCTGAAATTCAAGTCCCCGCCAACCTCACGGCGACGTGTTATTGTTCGGCAGCGTGCCTTTTAGTACAGAGAGTATGAATCAGTTGGAAGGTCAGGGAGCCAATGATTTAGCAGTAGTGCATCGGCGACGGTGCGGATAGAACCAGCATTACGTGAAGAAAGTATCGAAGCGAAAACCCTTACTTCGTATAGGAAGCTGTCCTCATTTTATGCATGTAGTAAACAATCGTTCGCAGAAGAATTCGGCATCCGCAACTCATTCAAATATTTGTTGTATTCCACAGGCAGGGTTGCGGAATTTTCCGAGATGTGCTTGGGGTGTAGTCGTAGAACGTTTCGAATGATGACGTCATTTTGTGTAAGGCGTTTGCGATTCCCGAATGAAAGAATGGGTCCCCTCGAATGCGTACCGCGTATGAAAGAGATCTCCAGAAATGATATTAATCGAGAACAAAGTCGCTTTTGGCCACTTTCCTTGCTTCCACGTTTCTTCCACTTCAGATTCGTATATAAAAAACGTCAGAGTAAAGGAAAATAATTCATTTAAGAGTCTTCGCAGAGTAGAAACAACAATTAACGACTATACGTGCTACGTGGTGTTCGAGTCAAAATTTGGAGTATACAACCTTCCATAAAAAAAATACGCTTCCAATACGTGTATTGGCTCAAAATTGGGTTCCCGGAGGGTGCTTTCGAGAGGCCCGCGTTTGTGGTTCATGTCGCTGAAATCGTGTTGTTCTTCCATACCGTGCGCGATTGTAATTACACTCTTGCTCCGGAGAAGACCCAGTTCTTGCGCAAGGCGGTCGTTTCTGTTGGGTTCTTACTCGGAGGGGGGCTCATTTCGGTCGACCCTAAGAAGTGCGAGGCTTTTCTCCGCTTCCCAACTCCGACCGCGCAGCCGGTTGAGGCGATGTCGCCCGAGGCAGAGAAGTTGTTCGGGGAGAAGGTTATTCCCAAGAAGGTCAAGAATTTCCTTGGTAGCGTAGGTTATCACCGCAATTTAGTTGAGAGATTTAGTGAGAGGACTGCGCGGCTGCGCGCGTACACGACAGATCTTTCCGACCGAATCTTCGACGCTGCTGGTCTTGCGGAGGTTCGTGACCTCATCAAGGCGGTCACGGAGGGCGCCATCTTCGGTTTCACCGGATTCTGGCCCGTCGTATTAGAGACCGATTGGTCCGAAAAAGGTTTCTCAGCAAATTTGTTTGAAATACGGCGTGAGGATGGGGATGTTGCCCGCGGTTTTAGTGAGATTTTGAGTCCTGACGGGCATGTTCGGAAGAATCTAGCCGGGAGCGACCGCTTGCTCAAAGCTATCGGGTTCAGACGATTTTCTATATTATCGATAAGTAGGGCGACCACCGAGCGCGAGTCTGTTGCCGACCCGAGGGCTGGTGAGGCGGCGTGCCTGATTTGGGCAATCATCAAGACGCGGCCGTATACGTTTATGCGGCGTTTCACCGCTATTACTGACCATGATAGTTTGCAGTATCTCTCCGGCGCCTCTGTTGGCAGTAAAATAGGACGATGGCGATTCATTATTCTGCAGCGCATCGACGTAAACCGAATAGTCGGAACTGTCTTCAAACAGGGTATCAAGGTTCTCGACTAATTTACTCGCAACTTCCTCGGCGTCCCGTTTTACGTATTTTTGGAATATCCGGTCGACCCACGTTGTAAGCAGCAACGATCCTTTTACTCCTTTCGGAAATGGCTTGACACTTTTACTATTAATGTAGAGCGATTCGGATGCATAATCCTTCTTCGGTCTGGGCTGCTCGCGCAAAGGACTTCCGCTGATCCCGGGGTTCACTCCAATCAACCCACTCGGTCTCTCAGAGCTGTCGGGATGGCGTGAACCTAATATTTTTGACAATGAATTCTCTATCGATTCTTGCATAGAATTAAGCTGCGCGTAGATGGGTTGCACCGTGGATTCTATCTTTTCACTAAGGTCATCGGCTATCTTTTGCCCTAGGTCGGTGACTTGTTTTTCAACTTTCGCCGAGAGATCACGCTCCACATCCTTTATGCGCTGTTCATATTGCGCGACTAATTCGGTCTGCCATCCGACTATATGCTGCATCAAATGGCCGAGCCCTTTGTCAAGTTCTGCACGGGTCACAAAGGCCCGGTCGTTTCCATTTTTAGTTCCGTCTGCTTCTTCGTCTTCCTCCCCGCTCTCTGAGTTGTTCTCGCTGCTGACAACCTCAATTATGGCACTAGACGCGCTGTTCCCTTGTACTGCTTTTCCTCCAAAGAACTGCACTTCCGCCTGGTTTACCGGCGTGTCATGAACTATGTCATCTGAATAAGACACTGCGGTCCTGCTGAATTTCGGAACTCCGCTGTCATTGTCACCAAGAACTCCAAGTTCCTTCAATTTGCGGCAGAACACCCGCGGACTCGAAAGCTTGGGCTGGTCCTTTAGGATCTTAATTTGATACAGGTCGAATTTGTAGAACTTGAAATATTCTTCGTCGTGTTCTCCCTGGCCAGCGCCCCATTTCACATGCACTCCTTGGTCATCGCCGACTGCTACAACAGCCTCCTTCGTACTATTCGTCACCCGACGCACGTAAAATCCTTCAACCGTGCTCCCGTCAGCAGCTGAGCACCGGCATGGCCGACCTTCCTGGTTCAAGAACTCCGACTCCATGTCGGACGACACTTCCGCAGATTATTAAACTAACGATTGTTTCCTTCCGTCTCGGAAACACTGACCAATATGTTTTCGAAATCGAAAACAATTAATGCTCTAGACGTTTTCGTAAACGAAAACGGATGATAATTATGTCTAATTTAAACGTTTTCAATATCTGAAAACGCGGAGAAATAACAGAAAACGTTTAATAATAACAGGAAACCTCGGCCCGCACACTTTACCACTGCCCCGCGTTCTCGCTGGGATGCCTTCTGTCGTGTGACGCGTCGGTTGGCAACCAAATAGTTTTCTGTCCGCTCTGCTCGCAGCGCAACGTAAATGAATTATTTTGTAAGGCGTTTGCGATTCCCGAATGAAAGAATGGGTCCCCTCGAATGCGTACCGCGTATGAAAGAGATCTCCAGAAATGATATTAATCGAGAACAAAGTCGCTTTTGGCCACTTTCCTTGCTTCCACGTTTCTTCCACTTCAGATTCGTATATAAAAAACGTCAGAGTAAAGGAAAATAATTCATTTAAGAGTCTTCGCAGAGTAGAAACAACAATTAACGACTATACGTGCTACGTGGTGTTCGAGTCAAAATTTGGAGTATACAACCTTCCATAAAAAAAATACGCTTCCAATACGTGTATTGGCTCAAAATTGGGTCCCAGAATATAATAATAGCGAAAAAAAATCCCGCCCTCTTCAACATTCAATATTAATCATTCTCCCACGAACATCGCATCCGCTCGCTTTGCACATCTTCGATTCACGACTTCTCGAAACCACAACATTTTGGCAGATCGACAAAAATGTCCACTGTTGAACCACTTCTAGCCTCAGTATAGCTCTCATTTGAATGCCGGATTTTTGGAAAAGTAAATTGGCTGGGTTTCAATGAATCCGACAGCCACTGTATAATTATTGTTTATCAATCCCAATTCCATCTATTGTTTGATATCATGATGAATTTGGTAATTGCAGCGGATGAATGCTGACAGCGATGTCTAAAAGTTCCCTCGAGTTTGTCTCGGAGATCATTTTGTTCTGTTGTGCGATCATTTTCCTCCGCTGGGTCTTCTATCGCCGGTACGTATTTTCTATTGACATCATCCCCAAGCTCGGTGGCGAAATTCGTAATAATACAAAAACCGGTAAAGTTTCTTCACACCAACAAGATTCTGGCAACAGCAGCAGCCGCGACAGGAGATTTTCCCAAAATTCTTCTAACTTTCCCAAAAAAATCTTCCAACATCATCAATCAAATTTATTTTCGTATTCCAACAATAAAAGTCTTAATGATAATGGTGTAGTACACAAAGAAGAAGAAGACCAGCTTTTACCGAATCGTTCGGAGTCGGACACCGGAGTGAGAGTCGGACACCACCGTGGCTCCTTTTTCGTCGATCACCGCCACTCCCTGAACAAAGACGGCTTCTTCATACGCGCGCTCGAGTGTCCCTGGCTGTGGGAAAAAGAGAACTTGAAGAGGATTGAAGACCCGAAATGGGACTGCGACTTCCATACGTTGTCCACAAATCTTTCCACAAATCCTTGGCTGAAAAAGAAATGGGAGTCTTCCATACAGAGGGAGCTTAACTTAATATCAGTAGAAGACTCAAGAGGGGAGAAAATTAAGAATTTACAACTGCGCGCGGCCAGTTTCGCCAAATTATGGCAAAAATTCAGCCCGCTGGCAGGGAACATGGCGCTCATCTTGCGCCGCAAAAGCGGAGAAGCCGGAGATTCCAAAAGTAGTAAAGGACAAGAAGAAGCTGAAAAAGGGGGCCCCCGCGTTTTTTGTGCGGCGCCCCGGGATGTCTGCGGCACGTTCAGCGATTTCTATAACACCAAAAACACTGATTTAAAGATTTTTCATCTCTCTTCTTCTGATGGTAGTATTCGTCGCAAGAAGACGACCGTTGAAGAAATTTCGAATATTATCCGAAAGCGGCTCAATTTTGAAGAGTGCGAAAGTGACCTGAAAGTATTTGAGAAGAAGGAACGGATCTCCGGGCTCACCGCGGGTCTCACACACTGCCGCTCGCGGCCTCGCTGCTGTTGGCGCAATTTGGACACGGTCTTGGAACTGCAAGAGGAGTTCCGGCGCGCGCATGCGCAGCGGCGCGTCCATAATCATAATGATAATGACGAGAAGATTAATAAGGGTAATAAATTTCCAGAACAATTGTATGATGGTCTGGATAAGAACGAAATCGCATTGTCATATGGCGTTGGGGACGTAATAGCGGTGACCTTCTCCCGGATAGGCGACCAGCGGCTTGCCCAGGAGCTGCGCGACAGAGTGCAAGAAGAGAAGCAAAAGAGGACACGCAGCAACAATATCGCGGGGCGGCCCTCAGGGCCTTCTCCAATCCTGGCTTTGCTGGATTGTACGAACCGGGGACCCGAGCCCAGCAGCCCTCAAAGGGTGGGCACCTGGGGTCCCAAAGAATCGCTCGCGGAGTGTGTGGAGATTGACGTTAATAATAATGTACAGAGCTCTTTTCCCAGAGAAAAGGAATTATCTGGAGAAACCCATCATCTGGAGCCAGAGAGTTTCAAACTTACAAGAAGAGCAGCTGGTGGTGTTTTTGGAAATACTACTACTACTAATATAGCAGCAGCACCGGCAAAACAAGCGTTTATTAATAATACAAAAACCTCTGGGGACCCAAAAAATGTGGAACCTTTATCTGGGGGCCCGGTCAATATTGATAGCTCAAAATTCGTTCAACTATTGAAAATTTCTCCAGAAAAAGAAAACGTCCTCTTCTCAAATATTATTTCGGAACAGGAGGGTCCTACTATTGGTGTCGGAACAAGAAGTCATCTCGTGCCAGTCGGAACAAACATAGTTTCGGACCAACTGACCCGCGCCGAGCGGTTCGTGTTAGAGGATTTCTATCAGCAGAAGTTCTCTCTTTTTGAGAACGACCAAGCCGAAGCTTTAGAAGAAGTAAATTCGCTCTCGAATGTGTCTATAAAAAATATTAGCGCTTCTTCTCTCCAAACGTCCTCCTCCTCAAAACCGGACTCCCCAAAGGACTCATTACTACTCAAAAAAAGAAGTACTAGTAGTAGAAGAAGTATTTTCCGAAAGGAAGAACTAGAAGAGCATGATGAAGAGGAAGAATTAGGTGTGGGCGTCGCGGTGTCGATGGTGGCGCACAAGACGTGGAAAAACGGTCCCGCCTTGGACAGAAAAAGCAACGAGCGCGACCGCGCGGTGTTTCTGCCGGCACCCCCGCCAGCTGCTTCATCTTTACAGGAGTGGGACATAAGTCTTCCGCCCAGGGATTCTTCGAAATTTACGGTTGTTGATAATGATGATGATTCGTACAACAACAAAAAACACAACAACGAAAATAGTACTATTAGTCGTTTTAATGTTTTTTGTGAAAGAGGACCAGTCGGCGGTCAGCATTTGTGCCGCGAGGACCAGTCGGCGGTGAGCATTTTTAATTTTAAAAAGACCAAATTCTGGCCGGTGCGCAACTTCGTGGGGGTGCACGATCACGACGACCCCACTGCTGCTAAATTGCCGAGGGGTGATTTCTCGACGTGGGGTTTGTTGTTTAATTTGCGCAAGTTTTCGAATTTATGGAAACACTTCACCGTGTCGTCGAAGTGCAGAAAAACGCAAAAGTGCAAGTGGCACATTCAGGGCTTTTCGAAGAACATGACAAACTGCCAGTTCCACGGGGCGCCGTTGCTGGCGTCGTGCGGCGACTGCGGGGGACACTGCTGCTTCCAGTGGTTCGGCGAAACCGTCGCGGGGTTATCATTCGGCTACGAGAAGTGGAAAGCGAAGGTAAATTCTGTAGTCGACGCCTCCTTTTCCGGCGAGGCGCAGTGCCACCGTGGGGGAGGCTGGAACGAATTTACCCTGCAGGGCCTGAACGCCGATGCGTTAGTGGGCATCCTGGAGGACGGCTCCGTGGGTCTGCGAAAGGTCTATGATTGTTGTGTATTGATATATTATTCTAGCAGAGTCCTATATAATATTGAATTCCTGGCTATTATTGGGTGTTGAATTAAATTGTAATAATAGGGCACGCCCTGCTGCATCATTGTCGTAATTATAATATGCAGTATTTCGGAAAATTCTTGACAGCAACGTGTCGCGGAACAACAACGCAATTCTGTATACAATGTATTGCTATAAAGTGTTTAATAGTAATATGTGTAAATATCCAAATTTAGACGTGGGAACGACGAGGGACCCATTCCGCCAGACGAAAAAAAATATAGAGCATGTTGTTGTCAGGCCCTTTTGAGTATCTATCAAACTACCCCATCACCCACAGCACCTCAACCCTTCATAGCAAATTCACCCGCCACAAATCACTACCCGACCAACGAGGATCTTCTATTAGGTGATCTACACACCTAGCATTGCGTACATACCACGAAATTACGTAAAAGATAAGCCCTATAGCAACATGATCTAAAAAAATATTATAGGTGCTGAACGACGAGGTGGAGCCAGACGACAGGCGGCCACCCGACCCCGCCACGGTTTGCCGCTTTTTGGGGCGGGTCCAGAGGAATTTTGGAACAGCAAACTTGCAAACGGTTTGGCCCGTTTTCCGGTATACGAACAACATTAATCAAGATGTGAAGAAAAGTAACAACAACAACAACAAATTAAGAGAGCCCCGCACAGGTTTGATATTGAGCAAGCGCCTGAGGTGTAACTACACAAACCTGGAAAACGGCTAATCATTCCCGCTCTTCATGGCTTTGATATTATTTTTTATTGCATATAATATTATTAAGAATCCCAATTATGTTGCATATTTATTATTATAGAGTTGATTTCCCTAGGGCGTCGACAGGCTTCGAGACACTCCCAGTTCGCCACCCCCTCTTAGACTTTCTGTAGCCTATTTAGAGTAACCGCATATTCAATGTAATACATGATTGTGAATGACCAGCCACAATTGAATGGTATAATATATACATGCTGCGCGTTGGTATTTCGTTCTACGAAGCTGACCCTTTCTTTAAACAATGTTGGTGACTATGCGTGCTGACGCAGTACGTAAAGGATCTGTTGTTGGCTACCTTGTTTCAAGTATTCCAATGAAAGGCTTAGTTTATTCTTCATTGCAACATCGCTCGTCAAGTCATGTAGTTGGCATGTCATCGTTCACAGTCAGTCGCCACATGAGATGGATGAAACTCGCTCGAAAAATTTGAAGCTGATGTGGCGCCTCAGCTCCTCAGTTTGGCTTCGGTCCCGGTCCTTATTCGTCGTTCTCCCATTTGCGATTTCAGTTCTTCTGCATCTTCGCTTCCGTCTGAAGCGTCAAAGGGGCCCATCTTTACGGTCGGATATCAAGATGACAGGGCCACACCAGATGAAGAGCAGGGCCTTTACAACTACAAGTGGATCCTCTGGGCCGTTCGTCTCTCAAACAAAAACAGCTCTCCTCCCAAGTGATTATTCGCGTGACCTGTTGCAGCAGATTAAGGTGTTTTATTTGGCCGCGGAGGGGACAGATTTTGGAATTCGCGAGGAGCTAAAAGCGAATCACCTTCTTTACAATAATTTAGCAAATGATGATATGTTTACTAATAATAACAATACAGCTAATCAGAAGAAGAGTACAGAAGAAGAAGCAACGCGCCTGTTCGTTCCCGGCGAGCAGCTCGCCAGCGAGCATTTCGACAGAATTCCGCCACGAAATGGGGGGCGGGGGAGCTTTCGTTTGATAAAAAGTCACGGCCAGACACCGTCGTGGCAGCACCACCGGCGACGGATTTATTCGAGCGCCGAGTGGTCCATCACTGCGGGCTTCCGCGAGGCCGCGCGCCAACTCTTATTATCAAACAATAAAAAAGTGAAGTACGGCCTGGTTTTTGAGGCGGACTGCGTGATGGTACACAGTACTTAAACCTTATTAAGTTAATTTTCCCGATTTTTTAGTATTGTATTTGAGCAGTGAGAAATCTTACAGAAACTTTACCTTAATAGAGTTGTGGTAATGTTGTATGGGTTTTTCAGTCGATGTAGGGGCGTGATTTGTGTAATATTTGTTGCTTGAAAAGATGATTCAACGCATCTTTGGATGACCTCAGAAAACCTGACGGAAACCTTACCAAAACGGAACCTTACCCGATTGCTCCCAACCCGTTACAAAAACCTTACCAAAGTGAACCTCAAAAAGCGGCATTTATATAGGTGTTTTCTCTATGTTTAGAGGTCAGTTGTCGTAAGGTTTTGGTAACGATTTGGTAAGGTTTTTGGAAGCCGTTGTTTGTCCGAAAACGGCCTCAAATCACGTTCTGGCAAGGGTAAATCGACCAAAAAAGACTCAATAGAAAAGCCCTCAGAAACGCATCAGATGGCCTCAAATGCCCTTGAAAACAGCCCAAATGGGTAAGATTTGGGTCAATTTCTATACACAATTTGTTGCACATCGACGAAGAAATTCTATAGGTGCCGGATGCGATTCCAAAAGTGCTGCGCGATATCAGAATTTCCGAAAACGCGGATTATTTACCGAAAGATTGGCACGTTTTGCAGTTGAACGTACGGAACTGGAACGTGCGCAGGAACTTCGCTCACACCTATGAGCCTTTCGTGAAGTGGCTGCCGGAGTACTGGAGCAACGCTGCCGTGCTGATCAGCCGGGCGGGGGCCGCGAAACTCGCGAACAAACCCATCAACCGCCGGGCGACTGCCGACTTTTGGATTTATGAGGATGTGCGGAGCTTCTCGCACACGGGGAATCTGTTTGGCACGGAGCGCAGAGAAATCATGAAGAGTGTGAAGACAATGAATACTACTAGCAAGACAATATTGAATAACGTGAGCCCTATTGCCTCTACAGGAGCTACTCAACAACTGAACACAGCAGCAGGAGCGACAAAAGTGAACCCAACCTCTGCAAACGACCATATCGCGCCAGAATGCGAGCCAGGAAGGCCCGTGAAAAGGGTCCCTTATGGGTCCCCACTTTGGACAAAAGGCGAGCCCCTTGGGAAGGGCCCGGAGGAAGGAGAAAAAAAGGATAAAATGAAGATGAATTTGAAGGCAATAACATCAGCGTCGGAGGAGGAGAACAATATTAATCATCTTGGCTTTAATTCACCAGACACTTCTTCTGTTTCTGAGATGGAACCTAAAAATAGCAACGAACCAGAAGCGCTTCCGAAAACGCTCATTTTCACCTTGGTTCCCAGTTTCGCAGTGTATTTGGAAGAAGTGCGGCAATTGGTAGAATTCACGCCGCGACATTTCATGGTCTGCGTCTGCGTGATGCAGAAGACCTCGTCTTCTTCGATTAATCTTTTGAAGCAAGTAGTTTTTGAAGCAAGTCTCAAAGAAGAGGATCCGTTGAGCGTAGATTCAGAAAAAGATCGCCTCACGATCTTTGAGGTAGACCGGGATTATTTCCCCAAAAATTCGCCAACTACTGCTTCAACTTCAAAAATCGCAACGCACTTGCAGAATGATACTACTCAAGGTGGTGAAGACGACATAGCTATGAAGAAAATGCTGCACAAAGACCTCGCCTACCTGCGGGGCGGCGAAAGCAACGAAAGCAGCAACCGGCTCAGCAAATGGGCGGCCATGCGCGCGTTACTGCAGAGCCGCACGCATAGTTATCTACTCAAAAAAGCCGAGTTCGTGTTTTGGGTCGACGCCGACCTGCCGCTCGTGGCGTTCCCGTGGCGCACGCTATTCGCCAGAATGCGGAATGCGAAAGTCAGAGAAGGGGCCCAGAACCGAGTTTTCCTGGCGGGGCTGCCGCGAGAGCAATATGAAACCCGCGACGGGGACTGGGGTGTCACTACGGGTGGCTGTAGATCATGTTGTTTTAGCACTCCTTCAAGTATCTTAGTCAAACTACCCAGTACCACACACAGTATCCTATTACACTTCATAATGATTTCATTCATCAAAAATCACCACCTGATCAACGAACCTCTTCTAATATGGGATCTACAAACCTATTACAATTGCGTACATGCCTAGCGAAATTTATGGGTGAAAGACAGGCCGTATAGCAACATAAACTACTCTAGGTGGTTGGTACGCGACGTCGCACGCCGACTTCTGGCGCACCAACGCGTCCCTGTGGAGCAATTTTTGGCAGGACCCCGCTCGCGAGCCTTTGGCCAAAAAACTTGCTTCGTTAATACCACCACCACCGGTATTAGAGAGAAAAACTAGGGATACAACCACTTTCAGAGGCTCCTCCTCAAATAATATTAACGAAGAAGGGGCCCGGCCGGGGCCCCCCAGTGAGCAGTTTTCCCCCCCCCAGAACGGACTGGTAGACGACCTAGGACGTGCTTTGAATTTTCAAGAAGAATTCTTCAGGGAGGGCGTAAAGGTGCCCTTCGTGGAGCAGTACGCGGTGATTTTTGGAAGCAAATTTCTGCGCTGGCTTCTACGGAAGACGGACGCCCTGATCGATCTGCAGATGCTGTACGGCTCCGACTGGGGCATGGATGATCTATGGTGCGCCGCCGCCGCGGATTACTCAAATTCTCGCTCCCTCTCTCCTACTAGATTAAGTAGTAGTTCCTCTGGAAAACAAGCGTTTGCTGGAAAAGCTGCAGCTGCGAACAGGTATTCATCGACAGGTACTACTACTAGTACCAGTAGTATTATGAAGAATAATAAGCCTAGTAAGGAGGAAGGTTGTTTGTTAGTGCAAATACCCCTGTGGCACACGAATACGCGCACCTTTTCCGGTAAAGTGTTCATGAAGCAGAGAAGAGCAGCACTTCCAGAAGGCAGTTCCAGAGCAACCATTCGAAGAACCAGAAATAGAAATAGAAATAGAATTAGAGGGACCCGCGAGCCAAAGAAGAAGAGCTTTAGTCTAGAGGACCTGCTGCTGGCCACGCGGTGTGCCCTGCATCACGCGCCATATGAAAATTTGGCGCGGTTCTCTCTCTTACACTCTGAGAAGAACCAGTTTGATATTATTCCACGAGAAGACTAAATTTTCAATGTACAACAACAACAATTTTACAAAAACAACACGAACCTGTTGTCGAATCAACAGTCGGACACAACAACCGTTCACAACAAGAATTTTGAAAATTCTTCGCAATCATTACTGGATTTGCGAAGCTGGGGACTCGAGTCGGCCGCGTTCCGCGCCGCGGCGGGCGCCATCCCGCAAAGTAAGGAGGTGCTACACGAGAAGGAGCACGGGCTGTGCTTGGCTCTAGCCGAAGATTTTCCATCCATTCGCTGTTGGTTCGAACCAATTCTTATTCCAACGCCCGGACCACCTAATCTGTATCACGGCGGGGCCCCTGATGATATTCTTATAGGCGATGATGTTCAGAATCATGATCGACATAGAAACAGCACCGGAATTCATTCAACAATAATAAAGGGAGAACTTTACAAGCCTCCTTCTCTTTTTGGAGGAGGAGGAGAAAAAGGAGGAGGAGGAAGGAGCCCCGAAAAGGGCCCAAAATCATCCCCCGATTGCATTCGCTCCCTGGCTCAGCTCGCCAGGCTGGCCCGGATCAGCCTCAGACCGTTTTCTGTATGAAGATCAATTCTTCTTAGTATATTAAAGGATATTATTAAACATTATTATATTAACTGAAGGTCTTATTATTTTTTTTCGCAAGGTCTTAATAACTTATTTTTGTGATCAAAATGAGTCCGCCTCACAGCAACCTTCAATGTAAATAATTATTCTTATCATATTAAAGCAGCAATATTAAAGGATTTCAATCTCTTCTGAATCAATATTATTATATTTCAAATCGGCATGATCACCAACTGATTTCTTGGCGATAATATCACGCCGATACTGAATGTGTATAGTCTTGTTCGCCTTTGCAATGATACTGCAGGATTGCATCCTGCAAGAAGCGATCCCGGGGCCGTATGAGTATATCACAAGTTTCGTGATCCGCCCTGTCGGGAACATCAAGATGGCCTTCACGGTGTTTATTGATTGAAGTATCCCTTATTATACAAAGCTTGCGACATATAGAAGGAGTCCCTAGGTAGGACTTACGAGGCTCATCATACATCCGCAAAGACATCCGCAAAGGAGATCTATAGACGTAATCAGGGGTTCTGAGCTCAAAAAAAAAAACACATCGGCCCTCGAAGCTCCTGTTTATTATCACGTAGCTTCCGTATACATAATACAAGCCTTGCGGGGGCGCGCCCAGCGCGCCCCCTGTCTTGTTACCGATGTCTAGTTGTAATTCGTGCGGCGTTGAGTCGCGGTACACCGTATACTATACGTAGGTGTGCTGTTTTGTTGATGCGTTTACGCGTAGGAATGTAACACCCCTGCTCCATTGGCGCGCCCAACGCGCCAATGGAGCAGGGCGCCAATGGAACATGGGCGCGTGGCGCGCCCAAGAGTGCGCGGCGGGTCCTGCAGCGCGGGCCCCGCAGGTTCTCCGTACATTGTTTGGATTTCTTCCTGTTTGGTCTGCGGGCGGCGACGCCCCTTCAGAGCGCGTGGCGCGCCAAGAATATGTGGCGGGTCCCGCAGCGCGGGCCCCGCAGGCTTTCCTTACATTCGTTTTGTGAGGTCGCCGCCCATTCACCTCTCCATGGGACAATGTGTTGGGGCTTTGTGCGCGCACCCTGTCTTGAGCCCGATGTTCCAGCTAAATTGGGCACGGTCTCCCCTGCCCCGTGCGCGGATTCACGCGCGCCATCTCCCGCCAATGTTCCCCGTGCAGAGGGTGCTGCTCGCGCAGTGCGCACGGCTCTCTGACCCGTGCGACGTTTCATTCTCATCGTCTCCCATTTTTCTCGCCAGAACCTACTTCGGAACCTATTTTCGAAAACCCCCCCCCTCCCTCCCCCTCCCAAAATGACCCATTTTGGGACCTATTTTCTGACCTATTTGCCGACCTATTCGTCGACCTATTTTTGGACCTATTTTAGACCGTGTTAACGTTTTTTGTGGTGGACCTATTTGCCGACCTATTTGCCGACCTATTTGCCGACCTATTTGTCGACCTATTTGCCGACCTATTTGTCGACCTATTTGTCGACCTATTTGCCGACCTATTTGCCGACCTATTTTCCGACCTATTTTAGAGTGTGTTTGGCTTTTTTTTTCTGAACCTATTTTCCGACCTATTTTGGACCTACTTTGAAATTTTGATGAAGTTTCTCTACTTTCGGACCTATTTCTGGACCTATTTCGGACCTATTTGCCGACCTATTTTCCGACCTATTTTAGAGTGTGTTTGAGTGTTTTTTTCGGACCCATTTCGAAAAAGTTAGATGCCCATACTCTTATTTAGTAATTGTCGTTTCTTTCATTTGAGTCACAATTTTTTATATAGGGTTGGAATTCATAGTCCAGGATGGCCATTCTGGCCCCCGTCGTCTTCTCCATTTTGAGCGTCGTGGTCAGACTTTCCGCGCATCGATCCCAGATCCCGCTTTCCGGGCTTCGATTTCCCCACGCCCGGAAGAGGCGAGGTGTTCCTCATCATGCCGAGGGGGCTTCGCCCACCCTCACCATCCCAGAATCAATCGCACCGCCGATTGGGAATAATTTCTATCCCAACTGCGCCGTCCACAAGAAGGAGAGTCTCTTCGTGTTGTATTCGGCGTTGCCCGATTCGCAATGGTGGATCTATTTTAACCGGACTCAGCCTGATTATTGTCCCCCAATAAACCCCGCGAAAGGCAGCGACTCTGCCATGGCATACCGCGGAAGCAGTCCCGACCCTGCCATAAGATTACAGTCGTACCTTGACCCTCTTTGGGCCAGATATAAGTGCGACGCGGGACTGTGCGTATTGTGGGGTGAATCTGCGCTGAATTCATCGGCGAATAATGTTTCATCCGATGTGCTGACGCTGAACCGATCCATACACTTGCTGGAGGAACGTCTTAGGAACGCATCATGGCATGACGGGGACTCCTCCCAGTACGATCCAGTACGATACGACGATTATACGAAAGATCATTCTCCGAAAAAATGCAACTGGTTGCTTCCCATGGATGACCGTGCAATATACCTTCTGTCCAAAAACCGACACGTCTTGCAGAGCTGGGGTTGGCGCGTGGCGTCACTCGACACCGAGCCGGCAGTGATGGCGCGCCTGCAGAACAAGGCACTCTGGGGCGCCGATGCCGTGGCAAGGGGTTTGGGACATTTCGTCCCGAAATTGTACCGGTCCAACGCGGAGGCAAAATTTCCGTGCCTCCTGAAACACGGAGCTGGCATGGGAGGAAGGGGGATCATCCGGATAAAAGATTTACAGCATTTGCGACGCGTCCTGAACTCGACCATTGGGAAAGAAGAGTTCGAGCCAAACAAGGACTACGTTCTCCAAGAGGTCATTCCGGGACCGGATGAGTACACTACGAGTTTTGTGATGCGGCCTGCCGGAAAAATCCAGAAGGCCTTTACGGTTTTAATTTAATATTTAATCCAGAGCTGGTGCAAAGCAAAGAAGAACTAGCGTTAAACGAGAAATGTTGACTCCTTTGACGAGATGACCGCCCAGCCGAGTTGTTTAGGGTTGGTTATTCCTGCATTGATGGGCCGTATCGCATCCACTCCACTCCAGCGTGTGGAGGATTATTAGATGAATGGATTGAATTTCAATGGAGAAAATATAGCACAGAGATATAATGCAAATCCCAGGGGCGCGCGAGTTATGAGACGGATAAAGATGGCCTTTTCATATGGCCGCGTGCTAAGCTGGTTCGGTACAGTACTTTCCGCGGTTTTCCGGCACCGGAACACGCCAAAAACGTGGAAAAGCTGTTATTTGATTTCGCCGGCCTCTCGAACGTGAACTACAAAATCGACAGCGAGGGAAAAATGAGAATCTTCGACATCAACCCGCGCGTAGGTCGAAACCTATTGTACAATATGGGCGATCCATAATATTTTTGGACATGTGTTTTTCGCACTTCAGTTCCCAGAAGGTTTATACTATATTCATGACCTGGAGTTTAATTTGTGTGCGTGACATATACGATTTGAGGCAAATTATTGTCAAAACAAAGACCGATGAAGATATTATGCTTGTAGAAATTATTATTATAAATCATGAATAATATTGAAACTGATTCAGGGTTTGACCTGCGTTGCACTTTGAACATGACGGACCGACGTGAGATGTTTTTGGCGCTTGCAGGCGAGGGCGAATGATTCAACTAGCGATGCCGATTGCCGATTATTCCGGCGATGTCGATTGCCTCCTCCTCAATTATAGAGGCCTTTGTAGGTACGATTCTACAAAATTGGCAATTGCCAGAAGCACCACGATCACTGGAAGCTGGTGGTCGAAAAGCTGTTTGACGAGAGCGTGAGCGGTACCCTGGGCATCGATTTCCGGATTCACGTGAAGGACAGAAATTTGAAGACTTTCGAGGTCAAGGTTCGGTTGGATGGGCTTTTCGTAAATCCGCATGCAGTACGGAGGCCTCGTTGGGGTTTCTGTCACCACAAATCCCGGAGGTCCCCGAAAAATTCATGTCGAATTTGTTTAGAGTCTGGGTGCGCCTGTTCTCCGACGAAGATTAGAAATTTTCGTGTCCTACCCCGATTGAATGTGTCCTCCCCAGTGCACGATATGATTAACAGTAGAAGGACGCATAATATCATCTCATCGTTCATTTTCGTGGGAGGACAGTGTTCGCCTAAGTATTAAGATCTGGACTGAAGGTGGTTTCTGCCCGCTGCAAGAATGCAGGATGAAGACATGCGCAAGCCAATAACTATAAGATCCCGTACAATATTGACATTCATTACACACAACAGCAGACCGTACACGCAGCAAGTAGTGGTCCAACACATTTTCAGCATCTCTCTAGCATAGCAGCTTGTTCATACATATATCAGTATTACTGGCAGCAGTCTGTATCAGTGTTAGCAAGCAATCGCTTTCGCGATATCTGCGCGAAAACTTTCGCGCTCGCGAATAGGCGGTCGGGCATTTCGATGACCATTTATTTTTGTTTAGCGTCTTGATTCGCTGGGGCGCGGTTTTTTTGTTTTCGATGACACGCCACGATATTATGAAATACGTTGATCCGTTTTTTTGATTTCATACAATATATGATTCCATGGACATGATGGGTTCTGGTACAACAATAACGACAAGTGGTCCGACAAGTGGTCCGACAAGTGGTCGGCAAACAGCCACCAACACAAGTGGTCGGCAGCAGCCCCCAAGCAATAGCAAATCCCTCTACCGGCCGGACGTGGACGGACTGCGTGGTTTCGGCGCCGCCCTGGTGATCTGGTTTCACTAGTTCATGTTGCTATAGGGCCTATCTCTTACATAATTTCGTGGTATGTACGCAACGTCAGGTGTGTAGATCCCTTATTAGAAGAGATTCGTTGAACGGGTAGTGATTTGTGATGGCCGAATTCGTTATGAAGTGTTAGGATACTGTGTCTGGTAGGGTAGTTTGGTATCTCCTTAAAGGGGCCCCACACCAACATGATCTAGGTTTCACTTCAGCGAGACGTGGCTCGGGTCCAAGTATAGGGGGGCCGATTTAACCAACAGTACGTTCTTCGTTGTTAGCGGGTACGTGATCACCCTCACGGTGTTGCGGGGACTCCGGAAATATGAAGTGGGAGGAGAGTCGCGGTGGAGCTTCCGCGAAAATTCAAAATTGGCCCTCCTCTTCTTCCTCCGGCGACTACAAAGACTGATTTTTTGTCAGCTCGTGGTCACGTTCGTCGCGGTCTACGCGGTCTTGTCCATGCGGGGCTACCTGGAACGGGTTTTACTGACGTTGCGCACCGCGGTTTACTCCTTAGTGGGTCTCGGCAATGTGTATTTTGCGGTGGAGGATTTGTCCCAGTACGGGCGCGATTGCGACATGGCCGAGTGTGACCAGAAGGCCTCGTCGCAGAGTCCGTACGGCAACACCATGGATATCCTGGTGTACAACCCCCTTTTGCATACGTGGTATCTGGGCGTCGAAGAGCAATTCTACCTGTTCTTCCCCTGGATGCTGGGGTGCGCGCATTGGCGGCGCCTGTGCGACGTTTCCAATTCGTCAAACCCAATGACACGGGTCTACGTCCTTCTCGGCATTCCCCTGGTTTTTTCCTTCTTACTGCAAATGCATTACGCCGCCGTTGCCCCGGCGTACGCCTTTTACACGCTGCCGTGCCGCATGTGGGAGGTTTTGGTTGGGGTTATCCTATGCCATGGGCTCGTGTTGGGCTGGCCCTGGGGAGGCCCCCCTACTACCAGCCGGAAGGTCAACGAAAATCCTGACAGCGGCAACAATCCTGCTGAAGCGGAGGATTATATAAAGAACAATGGAGAAAGTCGAAGAAGGCCCGAGGATGATGTAGAAGAACCACGAAATCTGTTATTCATATTCTGGCTGAGGCAGATCGGCGCGGTTTCATTAATCAGTTACGCCCTGTGGCTGTTCCAGTTTCCTTCGTCCTTCAATAACTTGTTTAGCACTTTGAATGCGCTGGCGGGGACCTCTTTGTTCATCGCGTCCGGCCACGGCACGGATTGGAGTTTGCCTGTTGTTCCGTCTTTTTGTTTTGATGGGAAAGTGCCACTGCTAAATTATGTGTTTGGGCGCCCGTTTCCGGCGTACTGCGGGCGAATCTCGTACTCGTTGTATTTGTGGCATTATCCGGTGAATGTGTTTTTCGCACAGAGCAAGGCCTCGATTTTGCTGTTTCTGCAACTCCGATTTGAGGAATCCATAATACCGGTTTTCGCACTACAAATAACTGTTATGGTATTCTTATCGGTGTTCACGCATCATTTGGTCGAGAATCCTTTTCGCTTTTGGCGGCCCGCGGGCGATGCGAATATATCATATTTGCCGGCCGGAATTTGTTTTTTTCTGCTAATTCTCATGGAGTGGTGGTTGCACGGGTGTATCCAGCAGGTTGAATTTTCTAGGGGGTGATTTGTATTATCTAGGGGATGTTGTGTGTATTATCTAGGGGATGTTTGTTGTGTGTATTATCTAGGGACCTTGATTTTGAGTTTCTCAATTATCGATATTGCGTTTTTACATTCTAACGATAGACCCACCATTCGGACCCACGATGCAGAGAGACAACCGCCTCAATCTCATATAAAAAAAAATTCGACGAAGGTGGAAACCAACGCGCAGGACGAATCGGAGCCGCTCTATGGCCCCGACAGCTTCGTGTCGGTTGTGGGCGCGCTGATGTCGCTCGCGGTGTTTCTGAAGGTTCTGCGGAGACGAAATGGGGAGAAGACGAAGATGAACGATAACCCAAATATTATAAACAGCAGTTGTGAGGACAATGATCCGGCCAAGAATAGTAGTGAATATTATTTTTTCTTCACAGGGAAAACGACGAGAAAAATTCTTTGTTACACATTGCAAGGTTTTCTTTGCGCTCTTCTTAGGATCACGGCCCTTCTGATCATTCTCAGGTCTTCTTCGATCCACCTCTTTGACCCAGCAGTCAATGGTAGCCCTTTTCTGGCCCCTTCCTCTTCGGTAAATTTTTCCAACAACAAGGGGCGGGCCCCTTTGGTTCTCGTGGATTTTTCTGCGAGAAAAAATACTAAGAGGAAGCGCGGGGGTGCTGCAGAAGAAGAATTAAAAATTTCAGAAGCGAACGCGTGGTCACCTCGAACGGCGAGAACTACAATCGACAAGATGCGTTTCGGGCTCGCACGCACGAGCCAGTGCCGTTGTTACGTTGACAGTAAACATAGCGAAAACAAACATCTGCATGTTCCGCCCGGTGCGATTCTTCGATATAATAATAATGGACAGGAAGAATTTTATGGAGAAGAAATAGCAAAAAATGGAAGAAAAAGAAGCGGCCGCAGATCCAGTAAATATGTCCCAAAGTGTTTCGACCAAAAGCACCTGGAAGAGCACGAGAGTGAATTGTATGGTGAAATGTTTGACTGGAAGAACAAACTCATGGCGCCCGAGTTAGGATTCAACTACGTGCCGCAATGCCTGATGCAAAATTGGAGACTCGACTCGGATCTCCGCACGATGAAACTGAACGACAATTCAGAAACAGCCACCGAAGCAACGTGGGAACGGTGTCTTTACACCAAGATTCGAAATACTCACAATAATGATTCATCATCTTCTAGGGCATTATTACGCGACGATGATGATGTCCATGATGATGAAAAAAGTCTGGAAAAAAAGGTCGAAATTAATACTAAAAGTTCTTCTTCTTCTGAGGATGTAAAAAAACAAGACGCAGCTCTTTTCACCCCCCTCCAAAAGGAGGAGGGGTCCCAACGACAAAACAACGAAAAAAGAGAACAAAGAGCGATGCGTGTCTTTGTCATCGGGGACTCCCACACGCAAACCCTGGCTTGGATGCTGCGCAACGTGCTGGAAGGAACCGCGGAAATCTTCGTTTTGGGCGGCGGCTGTATTCGAGGACTGGAGCACCTCCGCAATGTAAAAATCACTCGTAAGGGCGTGGACGATCATTCCAGCGCTTTCCATTTTTTTGAGGGAGATGTTGAAGACATAGAAGAAGATCCTATGATAAGTACTAGTGACAAGAACTTAGATCCTATAAAGAGGAGCGCCGATCTTCTTGATACCACTAGCAATAATAATAATGAAGGGGCCCCATCCGGTGTTGTTGGACAAGAAGTCGCAAAAAAAAGAAATTTCAAACTTGTGTCGGAGGACGACGATATCCTGCCGATGTGGGGTCCGATCTGCGCGATGGATGTGACGACTTTTCGCAAGTACAAAACGCGCAAATTGTATTGGCAGAAAATTGTTCATATTTTAAACAAAAAGCTGGGGCGGGGCGATTTGATCTTTTACGCCTCGGCGCCCGGCGTGCAGTGCTATGAGAAGACCCCGAAGTCGGAGTTAAACGAACAAGTTGCAAAAGGAATGATGAAAGGCTACGCCGACACGCGCGTCAACCCGCAAAAGACTGCAAGCGGGTGCGATCCTGGGATGGCCAAATTGGCGGCAATGGCCAAGGCGCGGGAAGCTTCATTGATTTTTAGCAGCCTCTTCGTGAATTACGAGAAGAATTTAGTACCCTGGTCTTCTATACACCATTCTTCTAACAACAAAACCTTGAAAATAATGAAGAACGGTAATAATAATCATCAAAGAGAAGAAGAAGCTGTGGTGTGGGAGAAAAACTTGAACGATGAATTCAACTCTAAATCGCGCCTGGTGGCGTGGTACGAACGGGAAATTGAACTCCTCAAAACTCGACTTTCGTATGACAACTTGCACGTTTTGAATTTCGATCAGCTCTTCTGTTCCAAGGCGGCGGGCGGTCGTGGGTGTGAATCTTTGGAGAATTTCCAGAAACTGTGCGCGGAGAGTTTTAAGAATAAAGAAGCAGACCATCCTCCCGGCTGCGTGCTTTCTCCCATCGGGGAACCGTGGTTCCCCCCGACACTCCCCGGCACGCGTTTACGCTTACAGGCGGACAGGGTGCATTTGTCGACGGCGGTCGCCAACTATTTGACGCCCTTTTTGTGTAGCTGGTTATCCGAAAAAATTGATGCGCCCTTCCTTCCCGAAACGAAAGTGGACGTCGTCATGCCCAACTACAAGTTTGACTTGTTATCCGCCAAGCACGGGATGGATCCTTATGTTTGCGTCGCGAAAGATTTGGGAAGAGAATTTCCCGAGCTCCTATCCTCCTTCTCGAATTACGAGAAATTCGAAAAAAACCGCCTGGGTCTAATCGCCTTGCAGTCGATCATCGATCCTCCCGAAAATGCGCCCTATCTGCATCACGAAGCGCTCTTCGAATGTCCAATGGCGCAGGTATAGTTTTTTTTTTTCAAGCTAACTCCACACTATGTATTTATTATATGTTTTACGATATAGTTATACAGGTGCGTCGTCGGTCGAAGAATCTTAAAATTATTGATGTACTATAAGTCTATAATCTATTATATTCAGTCCAGTTAATTAAAAATAAACGCGCGAAAGAATTAGAGTTGAGTATCAAAAATGCCTGAGGTGAAGCGCATGGCGCCGGACGGAAAACCGTTTCCGTGTTCCCGCCTGGAGCAGGAGTGCCCGCGCGCGTTTTTGCATCTCGCTGGGCACGACGAGGAGTCCCGCTTCGGCCAGATCCCTTCTTCCAGGGTTGCCGACTACTCAAACTAAACTATGGTCGAACTACGTAAACAGTACGTTTTGAGCCGTTTTATATTACGTGGTTTAGTTTGCAGTTTAGTTCATAGAGCCTGTTTGCGCGTTAAAGCAAGCCTTTCCAGCACATCATGTTTGCCCTTCATGAACGGGTGTATAACACATCCACCTGTAATGGATCATCTACCGATCAGAAGGCCTTGTGAAATAGAAACTCTATAGACCGAACGTTGCGTACATACCAGGAAAGGACAGACTCAACATGTAGTTTAGTTCGTAGTTTAGTTTGACAAACTACACTAAACTATCTAAGGCTTCTTCTCAAGAAGATGATATATTCTCAGAAGAAGCGTCAACAACAAGCGGCACTATCA
>Ga0099797_100340_pt1 | contig 30691 bp, 26 predicted proteins | sample Uncmet_Sort48C_1_FD_89871 | JGI IMG/M metagenome (GOLD analysis project Ga0099797, IMG submission 89871) | Marine eukaryotic communities from CALCOFI LINE 67, Pacific Ocean - C012_Sort48C_1 | ecosystem: Environmental > Aquatic > Marine > Oceanic | place: Pacific Ocean: Monterey Bay | collected... | reverse complement strand
CGCTCACCTAGCAGTGTTTTTATGTGCATGTGAATATGTGAATATGTGCATGTGCATGCATGTTAGATGTCAGATGTCAGGTAGCAAGAAGAAACACCAGGCCACCACACCCCGGGGTGCAGGAGCGGGGCTTGTTTGTGTTAATAGATAGATAGATAGATATTGTAGATAGATAGATATTGTATTAGAGGAGATATGTGCCACTGATGAGCATTTAAGAACCACATGAAAGCCGCATACACCCAAGCCAACCAAAGCAAGCCCGGGCACATGATGGACGACCCATGCACCTAATTCCCCCCTCGCCCTTAGGGAGGTCACCCAGGTTCCAGCAGCCCCGGACCCCACAGGCAGAGAGGCCGTCCCAACAGAATCCCCCCTTACACCTGCGGGAAAACGTGGGCCACAAGGGCCCAGCCAATTCGCGCGGGGGGTGGCGAGACCCAGCACCCCCTCTCCGTCGAGGGGGACGCCACAGCCGACAACAAACACAACCGGCGGCCCGCGCACCGGCAGCCCCGCAGAGGGGACCTTGAGCAGCGGACCCAGGAGGGGGCTGCCCCCAGCCAACGAGAACGAAAGGAGCACAAAAACCCCGTAGGGAAAAAAGTGCACCAATGGAGACACACCAAAACCCCGTAGGGAAAAAAGGTGTGTAACACACAAAACCCCGTAGGGAAAAAAGTGTGCAAGAGGGGGGGGGGAGTGGACTGCGCATTACCCGCACGTAGGATAGCGCTAACCACCATTTCAGGAAGGAATAAAGGCATAGCAACAGCCCCAGCGGGAGGGACGCGGTCGAGAGTTAAGCCCTGGTTTGCGGCCCGATGGGAAAAAACTCTACGTCGGCTTGGGCTCCTGCCCGTGCCTCCCGACCTGCCGGCCTTTGGGGCCTCATTCTGGATCCGCACCCTCCGCCGGCCGCGCCCGGTCCTGCAAGCAGGGGGGGGAGAAGCGGCATCACTGGATGGCCAGGGCGTAACGCCGGTCCGGCGGTTACCAGGCTCAGTGTTGGACGAGCCTGGGCGGCAATGTCCAAGGCAAATGTTCCCGGGCTCAGCAGAGCCAAGCCAGGGCGGAGATGCCAGGGACTCTGGGACAGGGGGTGAGGGATGAAAAGGGGGGATGCATGGCCGCCCATTTTGGGCAGCCCGGCAACCAGGATGCCCGTAGGCGGGGGTAATTTCACAGAGCGGGCGTGCACATGCAAGGTCAGGATTCGCGGGCGCGGGCCGTGCTTGGGCAGGAGCAGCCCCGGGCGCGCCCAAAGGGGCCCATGGTCATCCATCCCCAGGGACCAGGGCAGGTCCCCTGTCGTATAGGGACTGGGTTCGTGCGGCGAAGGGTCTGTCGTGGCCCGCCTGAGCGCTCCAGACCGGTGCACAGACTTGATCCCCGCGTTCCAGCGGTCGTCGCGGGGGGGCGCTTCGCGGCGAAGACGGCCACGGTACAGGAGCTGGGACACGCTGGCGGGGGCAGGGCATCTCGCCCCGCCATGTATGGTGGGGTCCCCGGTCGCGGGGCCAGAGACCACCGGAAGGAACCGCGCGCGCAGGGACGCCATGCCAGGGTGGCGGCAGCGGGAGAAGGCATGGTCGGGATCGTCAGCCTCGGGCATCCCGCAGGCCGGGCAGTGTGCAGGGCCGCCCCCTCCCTGCTGGGACATGCGCACCACTGTGCTGCCAAGCACGTTGGCGTTCGCGCGCACCTTGACGACCGTGAGGTAGGCCAAGCTCAAGTCCGAGGCCCGGACATACGCCAGGTCAGCGGACATCTCCCAGGGAGCCTCAGCAGGGTAGTGTGAGGCGCACGTGTGTGTCCGCAGCCGGGACTCACAGTGGGCGGTCATGGCCTTCCGAAGGGGGCCGTCCCGCACATGCCGCAGCTCGTGCTTCGGCCACGGGCAGAGGACCCCCGTGAGGGCCGCATCGACAACAGCCCGCAGGCCGAGGCTATCGCCCAGTGCCCGAGCGTGGAGCACGAACGGCAGGGGGACCCAGCTCATGTAGGCCCCCGAGTCACCTCGGTCAGAGGGGTCCGCCGAGAGGTGCGTGCACGCCTCTTGCAGGGTGAGGCGCATGGCGTGGCGGGGGGGGAGCCTGTTCACCGAGTTAAGCATGGCCAGGAGCTTCACCGCGGCCGCGTGCGAGAACCCGAACCACCCCGCTTCGCGCCACACTGCCGCCGTGGCAGTGTAATGGGGGAGGGCGAGGGCCGCGCGCAGACAGTCAGTGAAGGCCCGGTCAATGTCACCCAGGGAACTGGCAGCCCACGGGCAGGCCCGCCGGTAGCTGGCAGGCCAGAACACAGACGGTCCCCACACGGCCACTCCGCAGGTCGCTTTGGACAGCAGGAGAGTGCGCACCGTATCAAGAGCCATCGAGGGCGGCAGGCAGTCCGGCCGCAGGACGGTGGACTTCAGAGCCGACACCATCCGTGTCACAGAGGCGAGCAAGCGGCGTATGTGGGGTACCCAAGAAAGGGTGTCAGTGAACAGGACACCCAGATAGGCGGCCTCACGCTCGTAGGGGACACGCGGGTCATCCACGCGCAGGCCAGACATCCGGCGCAGTCGCAGAACCGGGGCCGGGATCCGCTGGCGAGCCTCCGGGCGGAACAGGACCGCCCTCGTCTTGTCGTAGCCAAACTCGATGTCGTGGTTCTCGGCGAAGTCGCTCACCACGCCAAGCATGGCCTGCAGGCTGCAGGGCGGCGCCCGTCGGGTCCTCTCGCAGCGCGAACCCGAGCAGGACCAGGTCGTCGGCAAACCCGAGCACGGACGCGTAGATAGATAGATAGATATTGTATTAGAGGAGATATGTGCCGCTGATGAGCATTTAAGAACCACACATAGCACATAGATAGATAGATGTTGTGTTAAAGGTTTTGTGTTGCAGTCTGCTTGGATCCTGCTACCCTCGTATGCAGGCGCGGGGGGGTTATATAAACTGTGAGCTGTGAATAGACAGCCAGGAACCTGGGCGACTCCGCTGCATTTTACATTGCGCCTTCATCTATACCATCAGCCCAGAGCCACTTAGCCTTTAGCACTGACACTGATGATGATACTCTATGCAGACTTCCATGCCGCAAGTAACTATGCGACTCGAGAGATTGAATGGTGTAGAAAATCGAGGGCAATCAACCCATTTCACTGCAACGCTATCTACATGTACGTCAGCGATGTTTCCCAGCCGACTGCAAGTCTTCGAGGTTGTTCGAACGATTCTGCAAAAACGTCACTAGTTCCTGACCCATCATTGGAAGTTCCGAGCTGTTGTTGTAAATACTCAATCTCTGCTTTGAGGGACGCGAGCAGATTGTCAGCAGATTGTAAATTTGCGTTGAACGATTCAATGTCGGGACATGGTCCAGAAGGAGGGTCAGTCTTGCAAGAGCGCCTGTAGATATTGTTGCCTGATAGCGATGCAGCTTGCAGGCACTGGACCCCCTTCAGGACGCATCTGCAGGTAGCCAGGTTTGTGGCGCTTGCGGCACTGTATGCTGTATCACCACATTCTTCATCAGCTTCAGCTGTATTTCTACAAGCCTGCCATGTCATTTGTTCATTGCCGTCTGAAGTCGTCAGCTTTTTCCTGTGCATTCCCCAGTTGCCATAGCAGAACGAGTTGGGAACAACTAAATTCCACTGGCAAACAGCAGAGCCGGTTCCAGGTGTTGGCGGTGCAGTTGGGGGTGCGGTTGGTGGTGCAGTTGGGGGTGCGGTTGGTGGCGTGGTTGGTGGTGCGGTTGGTGGCGTGGTTGGTGGTGCGGTTGGTGGTGCGGTTGGTGGTGCAGTTGGTGGTGCAGTTGGTGGCGCGGTTGGTGGTGCGGTTGGTGGTGCGGTTGGTGGTGCGGTTGGTGGTGCAGTTGGTGGCGCGGTTGGTGGCGCGGTTGGTGGTGCGGTTGGTGGTGCGGTTGGTGGTGCGGTTGGTGGTGCGGTTGGCGGTGCGGTTGGTGGTGCGGTTGGTGGTGCGGTTGGTGGTGCGGTTGGTGGTGCGGTTGGTGGTGCGGTTGGTGGTGCAGTTGGTGGTGCAGTTGGCGGTGCAGTTGATAGCGCAGTTGGTGATGAGGTTATTGGTGCTGTTGTGGGAACTCCAGGGCAGCTGTCGTTGCAATAGCCCCAGTTCCCTGAAACATGATTACCGGAAGAATCTGTCTTGAGACTGCACCAAAACTTCCCGTCAGGGTCGGCTGAATTCGTGCATTGATCGTATTCAATTCCCCGATATGTGAACGGGAAAAGACAAGGTTCATTGACCCGGCCACCGGCGTCCGGGCCAGTGACGGTGACACAATTTGAAATCGGCTGAGGAGAAGGAGGCAGTGGTGTAGGGGCTGGCGCTGGAGTAGGAACTGGGGCCGGAGTAGGATTGACATTGCCATTGCAGCCACTCCCTGACCTCAGTGAACCGAACTTTTGTGTCCAATAAAATTTTTCACTCAGACCAATCCCGATATTTTTAAAAGATGGACGGAGAATATTCGCTCTATGGCCAGAAGAATTCATCCATGCATCCATGACCTGCTTCGCGGTGCGTTGATTCCAGGCCACGTTCTCGCCGGCCCCAGAGAAGATGTAACCAACCCTGCTCATTCGATCCGACATGGATGATCCATCACAGCCTGTGTGGCTCATCCGACCGCACTTTTGTTGGTCTTCTGAATGCAACTGCGCAGCAAGGCCCAGCTCTTTGTTCAAGCAAAGTGCAGGCAAAGATCGGCTTGATCTTTCCTGATTAACGATGGCAAATACTTCCGCCTTGATAGCTTCAATCTGTGCCGCAGAGAAATCTTGTGGAGCAGTTGAGCATTGAGGGCATGACACGCCGCCATCCAGGCCACCCAGCCATACTGGAGCTTCTTGTGCACTAGCCTGGTTCATGAGACCTGCGAGTACAGCTACAAACAGCATGGTGGCACACAGTTGATAAAATAGAATGATCCCGACCCACATTTTGGGTTGGGCTCTGACTTCCCATTACGACTGCCAGAGGTGGCCTTCCAGCTAACGCCTCGCTCGCTACTAGTAGCTAGAGCTCTAGCTAGCCACTGAAGTTATACCGGTAAGCAAGCAGACAGAGTCACCCAGCGAGCGTCGGAGTTTCACACCGACCAGGGAATTTTTCCTGCGTGTTTCAGATTGCACACTACTAGCTAGCTACTAGTAGACGTCTACCCTGGTAGTAGACGGTCGCTAGCTAGCTAGACTAGCTAGTAGACGTCTAGCTAGCGGTAGCTAGGGTCTATTGTTAGAGGCGCCATACTACTAGTAGCTCTAAGTTTAAGCTTAGTAGAGGTCTTATAAGAGCTCTACCATCCTTTCTTTGTGCAATCAAAAATGACAAAAATACCCGAGGCAAAAATAACCTCGGTACTCGTGCCCGGGTACCTCTGGAGTAAGCCATCCCACTCCGTGACTGTACTCGAGTACCCCCGTACGTAGCCCTATTTACAAAATTACGAACTCTTCTTCGAGTACTTGCCGCTGGTAGGAGCTCTAGAGCTCTACCGGTAGAATCGGGTATCTTCTCTGGCGGTGATGTGTTTGTGCAGTCGTCCTGTTCCAAAGGCGGAAGTGCTTCAAAACACTTCAGACGCTACTCCAGCAACATGTCGAACGTAATCGTAGTGGGCGGAGGTCTCGCTGGTCTCTCGGCAGCGCACACCATTCTTCAAAGAGGAGGCAATGTCGTTGTTATCGACAAATGCGCTTTCCTGGGCGGTAACTCCACAAAAGCCACTTCTGGAATCAACGGTGCCGGAACCTCTACCCAGGCTGACAATGGCATCACTGACAGGTTCGTTTGTCCAAAAGTGAATGTTCTTGTTTGCAACCTCATTTAAATTTATTTCCGCATATTTTGCAGTCGTGATGTGTTTTACGACGACATTGCGAAGAGTGCGGGTGAAGGCGCCCGTCCTCCGCTCATCAAAGTTCTGGCCCACGAGAGTGGGCCTGCCATTGAGTGGCTGAAGGATGATTTTGATCTCGACCTCACTCGCGTTGCTCGTCTTGGTGCCCACAGCAATCCTCGTACTCACCGAGGCGATGGAGGCAGATTCCCCGGCGCAATGATCACCATGACACTCATGGAAACGTTCGACGATGTTTGTGACAATTCCCCGAACCGCGCGAGGCTGATCAACAAGGCCACCGTTACCGAGCTCATATCTAACGAAGATGGCGCTGTAATTGGCTGCAAGTTCGAGAAAGGGGGCGAGACGCTGACGGAAATGGGACCTGTGATCCTTTCCACAGGAGGATTCGGTGCTGACTTCAGCGAGGACTCTCTTCTCAACTCCGTGTACGAAGAGTGGAAGGGTCTCAAAGCCTGGAAAGATGTGCCCAACCTCCCTAACTTGTTGACTCTCCCGACAACCAACGGTGACCACTGCACTGGTGATGGCATCAAGCTTGGTACCAGCGTTGGAGCTTCGCTTGTGGACATGGAGGCGGTGCAAGTTCACCCCACCGGCATGGTGATGCCCAGCGAGCCTGACGCCAAGGTCAAGTTCCTGGCGGCGGAAGCTCTGCGCGGCCAAGGTGGTATTCTCCTCGACAGGCATGGCAAGCGCTTCTGCGACGACGTCGGGAAGAGAGACTACGTGTCTTCCATGATGTGGAGGAACGAAGGCCCATTCCGCCTTTGCCTCAACAGCAAGGCTGCCAAGGACATGGAGTGGCATTGCAAGCACTACGAAAGCCGTGGTCTCATGACCTTCTACAAATCTGGTCATGACCTCGCCAAGGCTATCGGCGTCAGTGCAGCCGAACTCTCGGCGAACCTAGAGCAGAATAACGAATGGGCGGCAAATCCTGGCACCGACCCATGGGGCAAGAAGTACTTCACCAACGGCCCCACGAAAATTGACGACAGCTACTACGTGGCAGAAGTCACCCCCGTGGTACACTACACCATGGGTGGTCTGCACATGAACGACAAGAGTCAGGTGTTGAAGTCCGATGGAACCCCTATTCAAGGTCTCTACTGCGCAGGCGAGGTTATGGGCGGTGTCCACGGTAAGAACCGCCTCGGTGGCAACTCTCTTCTTGACTGTGTTGTCTACGGCCGTGTCTCCGGGCGCGAGGTCTGCAAGTATATGCTTGAAGGTTTGCTGTCGGGCTCTTCCACTGTGGCTCCTGGCGTGGCAGCGGGCCCCCTTGGAAGAATCCAGCGCATCGGTCAGCACGTGGACCCCGCGGGTTTCGGGGTGACCATTTCTCAGGGCGGCGTAAACACAACCGTGCAGGTGTCGCCGAACTCGCAAAACGTGGCTCTGGACATTTCTTGGGCTGGCGACGGGTCAGTCGCCGCTGTGGCTCCCCCCGCTGAAGCATCTGCTGCTGCGGCTGCTGCCCCTGAGGCAGAAGTGGCGGAGCCCTCAGCCAACGACCCGAACACTCCTCTCACTATGGAGGAGGTCGCCAAGCACACTACGGAAGATGACTGCTGGATCATCGTAGACGGCAAAGTTTATGACCTCACTGAGTTCCTTCCTGACCACCCCGGAGGCAAGAAGGCTCCCCTAATTTACGCTGGCAAGGACGCGACGGAAGAGTTCATGATGCTCCACAAGCCCGAGCTTCTCGAAAAATACGCAAAGCAGTACCAAGTCGGCGTGGTGGCCTAGACTCGCACCTGTCTCGGTATGGGTGGCGAGTCAGCACGAGTCCCATGCGGTCGGATTCTCGAGCCCGTGGACTTGTAAGTGGAAGCTCATGCAAGCAGCAGAAGCTACAGTCTGAAACAGGGCGCCATGCACTTCGAAGCATCTTAGCTACGCTCCCTTTGCTTTCTACCGTGCGGGTTTTAGTCGTAGGAGTGGGATGCGGGCTTGCTAGCAGAATATAGATGGAGGATTTACGAATCATACGTGATGGGTGGTGCGTGATGCGTAGCGTTAACGGTAGTACAAAGCGCAGCAACTAAGTCGCAGTCCACCTAAAAGAATCAAGGTCTAAGGTGGCCTGCTACTCAGCAATGTGCAATGTGCGTTCAACATGCAGAGGCAGTGCACAGGACACGAGGAAAACGAAACAAAGCAACACAGGGCGAGCAGGCTCCAGTGCGTGTCGATGTGCACAAATACAGTGTAAGTGTAAGGCACAGGCGCCTGTGCGTGGCTAGGCCAAATCGCCCATCGAACCCCGGGCCCAAAAGAACAGGCACGGGAATGGCAGGCAGGGCGGCAGAAGAGAAAGCCACAGAAAACTGCCAAGGGCGCTACCGCGCGCAAAAAAAGATGCATACCGTAACGGTAAAATAAAAAAAAAAAACCGGTACAATGTCCGCAATCCGACAACCGTACCGTTTCCCGTTTGAAGTTTGAAGGGCCCTTGGTCTTGGTCACTTGCTTGGTCTTGGTTTTCGGTAAACCTTTCGCAGACCGGCCTGGGCATATGCTCCAGGCTTTAAACTTTAAACCGCCCCGCCCGGTGGGTAGCTATATGTACACAGCCAGCCCGAATAAAACTTACCTTTTTCGGTGAACAATCGAAAGGTATAATTGCAGTCAACGGAAGCGAAATGAAACCGCGAGTGCCCCAATTCCCAAAGGTACGGACGCTGCTGATGCCACTGACCTTGCAGTCGCATTTGAACTCCCCCGTGGTGATCACACTGGGCCTGGTAGTGATTACGAGGAAGACCCCGAAAGTGGCTGGCAATGACAGTGACAGTGGCAGTGATGATGGCAGCTGCATAGTGAGACGCAGCAGTCGTAACCGCAACCGCGACTGGGCTGATGATCAATTTGGATCAAGCAGCACTGAGGACGAGGGCGAAGCTGAATTCTCCCCTGTAGAGTCTGACTCTGACTTTTGATTGTTGCTGTGATTTATATGCTATTGTATATTATGGCTGATATGACTGACTGACTGACTTAATCTTAACCCCATCCAGTGATGGATATAGCGATATAAAGTGCCATGATGAGGCACACGCACAACATGCAAGCAAACAAGCAAGCTTCATGCGCAATCTTGGGTCATAAGCCCACAGGGAGCCGCAAGCAACCCTACGACCCCGGTTGTTACCCCAGGGCCACTCTGTGGAAATCTCCTGCACCAATCACGCTAAACAGCCGAGCTGCAACTCAATACTATACTATACTATACTATACTATACTGCACTACACTACACTGAGACCACCCCAGCCCTCCTCTCCAAGACTGCATGTACCTCGATCTCATCCTCCACATCCCAGATCCCGTTGATCGTCTGCTTCCATCCTACCCTGTCCTGCGCTAGTGTCATCCATTCTTCCACCCTTACACCAGCAAACGACAGTGCAGCTTCAATAGTGGCCCCGTAGGTCATCTCAGGCCTCCCCACCGGCCGCGGTCTCCCACACCACGCCGACAGAAACCGCCTAGGCAACCTCTCCATCCCCATCCTAGCTACATGACCCGCCCACTGCAACTGCCGCCTACACACGTACGTTTCGACATTCCTAAGCCCCAGCACCTTGAGCAGACTGGCTGATGATATCCTAAACTCCCTAGTGTGCCACATAGACACCCTGCACATGCGCCTGGCACACCTGTGATGGAAGCTCCGGAGTTTCCTCCACAGCGCCGCCGTCAAGCACCATCCTTCACTCCCGTACAGCAGAATGGACATCACCAGCGCCACATACGCTTCCCTCTTTGCCGATGGTGATACTGCTGCCGACTGGAACACAAGCTTGCTCAGGGACCCGAACGCTCGTGTTGCTGCTGCGATCCTAGCCTCTACGTCCACTTTGTCTGTACCGTCCCTGCTAATCATGCTACCTAGATATTTGGCCCTATCTACGACCGGTATCACGTTACCGGTAGGCAGGACGATGTCGCTGAGATCAGCGTCGTCAAATGTGTGGGGGTTGGTGTAGACAGACGGAGGAGCAGCACAGAAGAGCACTAGCGTCTTTACCTTGGTGTCAGTGGGCTTCTTCTCGTGCACCTGCATCCCCCATCTCGCGAAGTGCTTGTTGACTAGCGGCGCCATCCTCGCCGCTGTTTCCCTGTCCCCGAACACCAGCCCCGTGTCATCCGCATATTCCGAGTCCATCATCCCAAACTCCATCACCCCGCCATGCCCTTGTCTCAGCCCGCCCCCAAACTCCCCATCCAGCCTCACGAACCCATGTTGCAGGTCGTACCTCAGATCTGCCCGCTGATACTGCTTGCTGCCCCCCCTAGCCCCCAGCACCCGCACCCGCAGCGCCTGTGCTACTGTCTTGCCTTCTACTCGCCGCACCCTCGCTCTGATATACTCGCAAGCCCCCCGCAACCGCTGTTCATCTGCTTCCACCACCCCCACCAGCATCCCACCCCTACCACTGCAGTTCGTACCCTCCTCCCAGCGTCTCGAGCACACCACACTATCCTGCTTTGTCCTGAACCTACACTGTTCATACTGAGGACCATAGTCCACCTTCCACGCTTGCATAATTGCACATATGTGGAAGATAAAGAGTTGTGGCCCTAGCAAGTCCCCCTGTTTCACCCCTATGATCGAGTCTAACACCACTCTCACCTCCTCAACCTCAAACCCAACGTTCACTGTGCTATGCAACGCTTCGAGCAATCTCACTAGCTTCCCTGGCACCCCAAACTTACGCAACACAGCCCAGAGCAACGAGCGAGGTACACGATCAAACGCTTTCACGAGATCTAGCAACAACACCCACGTTTCTAACCCATGCTCCCGTCTCTTTTTTATTGCCATTCTCAGACTAAACGACGCATCACTACACCCCCTACCAGGCCTAAACCCACACTGCGACTCCTGCTCTAAGGACTCCTGAATGGGAGTCAGCCTATCCTTGATCAAGTTGGCTATCACCTTGTACAGCACCTCTAACAACATGACCCCCCTATAGTTACCTGGTTGGCTGAGGTCTCCAGACTTGGGCAGGATCTTCAAAAGACCATCCTCCCAACTCTTCGGAGCCACCTCACCCTCCCAGAAATCCATCACCATTTCCTTCACCAGAGCGAAGCCTCTATCACTCATTACTGTAGCTTTCACTGCTGCAGCTCCTATCCCTGAGACCCCCGGTGACGACAAGTTGAGCCTCCCTACCGCTGCTCTTATCTCCTTGTCGCTAGGAGTCCTACCCGCCTCCACCCACTCCTCATGTTGCCGAATACTGTCCAGTGCACCCCAGTCGAACCGTTCCCCTCTCCCGTACAGCTCATGGAAGTGCTCTCTGAACCTCTCTGCGTTCTGAGCCGCTCCCACACACACCTGTCCCGACTTCTGCTTCAAGGGTACTGCTGTTGCTGTCCTAGTCTTCTGCAACCCCCCCTTCAGCTTGGCTATCGCCTCCCACACCTTCTTTCCACAGTCAAACGCGCCAACACACTCATTATTGATTTGCTCGCACTGCTCTTGCACCCACGCACTTTTTGCCTCTTTCACCCTCTTCTTCCACTCATACCTCACCTCCTTGAGCCTTCTTTTCGCCTTCTCCCTTCCCACAGGTCTTGATGCCATGAACTTCGCCAGTGCTCTATTCCTCCGTTCTCTCAAAGGCTCCAGCGCATCAACGTCCCGCTCATACCAAGGGGCGATATATGATGTGGCAATGTGTGTGCTGTGATAATAATATTTAGATTTTAATTTGCCCTGTGCCCTGTGCTACTGTTTCAAAGCCACTGGCTCTGGGGTCAAAAGGACAAAAAGGGACAAAAAACCAAAAGGGAGAGAAATAGAAAGAAGTCGGAACCAGCCGATTCAAGAGTAAGTTTTTTTGGTGGATCTTGAAGTCAGGCTTTTCGTTGATGCTGATTCGAGGTCACTGCAGAAGCAAACTTTATGGCCAAATTGAGGATAGTCATAACCACCAGTTGCCGATTGATATGCGAGAAAACTAGCGCTTTGGGGAAGCGGGAAGCGAATTAAATTTTACGACGAGGTCGTAGGTCAGAAATGACCCTCAATACCAAGACAAGAGAGACAACTAAGGGTCCGCGAGCACCCTAAGTTAAATCCCTATCAAAAAGGTGTTGGTTTATAACTTAGATTAGCTTAAGATAAACTTGGCTAACAAAGAGACTGCCGAGTCGACCAAGACCACAAAGGAAGGGTCTTGGCCAAGTCGAACAAACAAAGTCTATACAATCAAAACACTAAGTATAAAAGTATCGGTAAACAAAGATTTACACACAACTAAACTAAAACATACTATCCTACTCTACAAGTACTACTACTAAGGTTAATAGACCCTGATCACTTGAGGTAATCAGGAGTCAACGTTCTTGTGTATCATGCTGTGCATTATAGCAGAGAATAACACTATGGGCACTTACCGCCCGCAAGGCCTAGATCCACGTTGAGTAGGATCAGGCCGACAAGGCGGGAAGGAACAAGAGTTCCAACGTGCGAACGCAAACAAGTACGGTACCCGCAAGCGAACGGACTGGCGGATGTGGGATAGGGCTCCTAGGATTCCTACCGTACTCGCAAGGTACCAGAGGTACCTTAAGTACAACATTTGAGGTACCGTGTAGATATACTGCAGTACCCAAGTACAAAATAGAGGTGCCAACCGTAAACGCCGGCGTATACGGTTGTGCGTGAGACCGCCTAGCAAACAGCTAGAGACGTCGGTCTCTCACCCCCCCACAACCGAGCACGGTTGTATCAAAGTTGAGACTGCGGTGCTATGAACGTCCCGGTCCCGTAGTCTCGAACGCCCAGCGCATCACGAAGACAGTCATGCTGCGCTACAGGGAGAACCTTCGTAAGGATATCCGCAATCTGGTCGTGCGTGGATACATATTCCAGTCGCAACAGACCCGCATTGCACTGCTGTCTAAGAAAATGTTGTTTCAATCCAATGTGCCTGCTGTTCTTCTGGTCAAGTGCTGACACCGACTGCGAGATTGCACTTTGGTTGTCACACTTCAACTCCACAGGACCATATACTGGATTTCCAATATCTTCGAGGACACGGCGCAAGTACGCCGCCTCTTTGGCTGCGTCGTTCGCAGACAGCCACTCCGACTCCGCCGAGCTCTGAGCGACTACTGACTGCCGGTGCGAAGCCCAACTGACGGGGTTAGTACCCAGCATAGCGACCCAGCCCGCCGTGCTTCTGTAGTTATCGAACGCTGTGCCGTAATCAGGCGCCCAAGTGGCATCCGACCACAGCACCGGTTTCCACTCGCCTGAGCGAGGCTCAACCTGGGGATCACAAACGTACGACAAGCCATAGTCACGCGTGTGTGAGATGTAATGGATGAGTGTACTCGAGTCATCCCAATGTTTCTTACCCGGGTTGTGTGCTACCCGCGCAAGTGCATTGGCCTGGTGCGATATGTCAGGTCTGGTATTTCTTGCTAACCAAAGCAACTGTCCAATACGGGCCCGATAGGGTTTACCCTTCATGAACTCACGCTGCTCACTATCATCCTCACCAGGACAGTCAAGCAGCGACAAAAGCACATCCGGCGTGCCAGGTGTGGTGGAGCGTCTACATGACAGCATGTTCGCAGACTCAAGAAGTCCGTGCACTTTCTGTGGCTGTGAAATGTGCAAGCGAGACCGGCCACTATTCCAACGGAAATGTATGCCGATGAAGTTTTAACAATCGGACATACCATCATTGCCAAGTTCGAACTTGGACAGCATCATGCTGATGAACCCAGAATACAATTCCTGGCCCTGTGGTGTGTTATCGAACGATGCCATGCAGTCGTCAGAATACACAAGCACGGACAAGCACCCCTTTGTGTACAGACACTGATCAGAGCGTGACTGTTTAAAGCCATGTTCGATCATTGCATTGTGTATTTCAATATGAAAACGACGGGGGCCGTTAGGCGCCCCATAACAGTTTTTAATGGTTTCGTACACAAGAGGTTTACCATCGCCGTCGTACGCGCGTTTCTTACCCGGCGGGCACTGCACGAAGCACCGTCTGTCGGCTTGCCCGAACGTGAATGCCTGTTTAACATCACAAGATTTCAGGCACTTGCCATGTTGCAATGCATCCAGGGCAATCAGCCTAGCCGTGGCTTGTTGTGCACAGGGCGCAAAGGTATTGTTTTCATAGTCAATACATGGTCGATAGGAGTTACCCATGATGGCCGCTCTGGCTTTGATCTTTTCTTCCTCTCCAATAGGTAAAAGTTTCTGTTTGACAAGCAACATCATGCGGTGGCATTTAGCCCCAGGGGGGAGCGACGTCAGTTTCCACATGCAGCGTTTATCAAACTCCCCATATTCAGTTGCAATAGCATTCAGAATATCATTCCTACGTTCATGCTCGTAGACCGGTTTGAGGTCTATGTGTGTAATGAACGCAGTGTCCTTGGTGGACATTTGAAATGTTTTGTACACTCGGGGTGCGTGTGGTTCAAAGTCAGGTAAAATGCTAAACAGTTGATTGCACTCATCACCAAAATCAACATTCAGAACCCAAGTATCACCTTGAAGTAGTGGGCCCTGGTCCGCGTATCTGCCGATCGCTGTTTGAGCGTCAGTATCGAAGAATTTCGAGTCGACAGAGCTTGCGCCTATACCATCCACATGTGAATGTACGGGCGTTACTGGGGTAGTGTCAAAAAGTGGTGTTTCAACTCCCCCCCCTGCACGCGTGGCGTGTACAGCAACATTAGGCATAGCCACATGCCCCTTTTAGGTCATAACGCAGGTCCGCCTTTTTACAAGGAACCAAGGAACTACCCTTGAGATAGGACATTTGCAGAGCCTGCTCAACGGTTTTACCGTTGAGCGCAGTCGCCCGCGCAACATGCGACGCACATCGCGAGGACGACAAGTCACCCGCAAACACAAGCGCATTCACCGGCCACTCTGTTCCTTTCTTATGCACCGGTGCGGTCTCACCTGAGCGAGAGGCCGGGTACTGAAAATCAGGTTCCGTTGACCCCGCAAAGAGACGTTTGCATCCGGAACACGAGCCCAGTGGCTTATCAGGCCTGCGCGTGCGCATATCAAACACCAACGTGCCAGGCATAGTTTGAGGTATTCGAGTTGCTTCCTCATGGAAAATGACATCCATGCGGTGTACAATAGCTTTCGTATCAGGCATGTATATGGCATACACACCCTCCGCATGATTGGGACTTTGACCAAGCAAATTTCCCTTTTTCGCTTTCACCTGAAACCCCTTAGCACCTTGCTCGTGCACATAGCAGACAGATCCCCACGTGCGCAAGTGCGCCGTGTGTTTCATGCTAGGTTCACGCTGCAAGTACTTGTCCAAAGGCACTTGCCTGTCACTGTTGGCTTTGGAGGGGCGTCGAACAAGCTGTTCATTTGCCCAGCACATAGCCCATGGCCAGAACGCCGTACCTAACCAAGGTGCAGATTGCAGGTGTATTATGGTCAGTGGTGTTAACCTAGCCCACAATGCCTCCGCCGTGCCGTTCTGATGTTGGTGGTAGGCGCAACTGAACGACTTGGATATACAGTGGCCGGTTAGATAGTCATGCATTTCACGCGACGTGAACGCAGGGTCGTTATCCATGAACAGCGTGCCTACACGAGCGTTACGCAAGTCATTCACACGCCAGTCATCAAGCGCACGCGTAACCATGCTAGTCGTTCCATCTGACAATGGTTTTACCCACGACGTGTCTGTGCATGAGTCGACTAAACCTAACATACGTTCTACGCCATGTTTGTCTGGAGTCGAACTCACCTTAATGTCCATGTGCACCCTGCCAAGCGGCTTTGTCGCTTTATCAGCCGGGGGCATGTTCCCGGCAGCGCGACGTGACTTGCCTACAGCACACAGTGCACAATCACCACTGAACGCGGGGTATCCCATGGCACGCATGGCGTCGTCAGGTGCACGCCCAAGCCTGCGATGCAAGTCTCGAGACGACAACTAAAAACATGACACCCCTGGCGACGAACCAGCAAGATATTTATGGACATGATCAAGCAGGTGTTCCAACACTTTCATGTCAGGCCCAGTGCGCAGTTCATTGTGGATTCGCGCAGCAGACACACCCTCAGGCACATTCCTCGATGGAACTGTCGTTTGATAATTCTAAGCCCCTGTCGTTCAATCCAGTGACCGACAGGTGTTCGAAGAACTTCCATCTGAAGTTGGAATATGCCTTGCGAGCCAAGGCACCATCCAGCAAGTTGATCTATTCTAGCCATTCGCAAACGTCAACATCTTTCAAGTCGCCAGAAGGCTTTGTCAAGGTAATCGAGTTTCTAGAGGTGCTGTTCTCCGGCATGGATACTTCCTCTTCGATATCAGAAAAGGACTATTTCTAACTATTCCTTGGATAGATGTTCGTGTTCTGCGATTGCCGACAGGAGAGCCAAATCGCATAAACTGCGGTAGGCAAACTTCTTCAGTTGGACTGGGGCAAACGAATGCAAGAAACGTGGCAATCAGTATAAACATACTCAGGCCCATTAACCTAATAGACCCTGATCACTTGAGGTAATCAGGAGTCAACATTCTTGTGTATCATGCTGTGCATTATAGCAGAGAATAACAATATAAGCACACTTACCGCCTACAAGGCCTAGATCCACGTTGAGTAGGATCAGGCCGACAAGGCGGGAGGGAACAAGAGTTCCAACGTGCGAACGCAAACAAGTACGGTACCCGCAAGTACGCAGAGCGGACTGGCGGATATGGGATAGGACTCCTAGGATTCCTACCGTGCTCGCAAGGTACCAGAGGTACCTTAAGTACAACATTTGAGGTACCGTGTAGATATACTGCAGTACGCAAGTACAAAATAGAGGTGCCAACCGTAAACGCCGGCGTATACGGTTGTGCGTGAGGCCGCCTAGCAAACAGCTAGAGACGTTGATCTCTCAAAGGTACTAGAAAGGATAGATCCCTTCTGTACGTCCGGGCGTGTTGTCGTACTTGTTGATCCCGTCGGCAAAGTCCTTAGAGGAGGTCTTGCAGGGTCCGTAGGAGCCCTTGTAAGTCCTGTCCTGAGCATGCACTGAGCCCCCTGATAGGGCTCTGTTTCCCAGTAGAGAGAGTGAGAGAGACAGTGAGATGCCAATGTTAGGCATGTGGCTTCACGCTCCCACTTGGGCTGTAACTGAGACAGCGGGTCGTAGACCTGAGGTAGCACGTATTGACCATACCACCTTACTGACTAGTCACATGGATAGCATCAGCTGTGTGATACTGAAAGTCCGAGTATTGCTGCTAGGAAGCAATTAGGTGCATCAACTGGCATGGTCAGTGTGGGCCATGCTGCATCGTTTGTTACGTATCGAATCTTTTCCACGAAGCTAACTTTCTTGGTGTTCAAGTGTGATTCAACCACTTTGTCAAACGGGATGGTGCCAATAAGAGTGTCTCTCAGGCGAAGGAAGGTCTTCTTTATGAGCGACTTTGTAAACAAATCAGCGACTTGATGTTCGGTCCATACTTCTACAAGCTCAACCTCACCGCTCTCCACCGCCTCGCGGGCGTTGTGGTACTTGACGGCAGTGTGCTTACTTCTGGACCGATGCACTGGTTTGGCAGTGATGACAATGCAGGCAGCGTAGTCTTCATGAATCTTCGTTGGACCAGCACGGTCAAGCTCCATGAAGTCCATGAACTTATGAAGGAATCGTACTGAGAGCACGGATCGACTTGCTGCCACATATCCACTTTCCATCGTGGAGAGAGTGGCCGGTGGTTGGCGTTTGCATTCGAATTCCACGGACATGCCGCAGAACCAGATTACGAATCCACTAGTAGAGCGTGCGGTTCCGTCGTCATCGGCGAATGATGCATCCACCGCGCCTTCTAGGGAGCCATTAAATGTTTTGTATGATCTCCTGTCTTTGTCGTGGCCATTGGTGTCAAATGTACCGGTGATGATTGGTCCCGTGTGAGCTCGCATCTTTTTCTGGGAGTACTCCAATCCAAGAGTTCTCGTTTCACGAAGGTACAACAGTAGGTGCTGTGCAGCCTTTTAATGCCAGAGTTCCGGTTTTGACATGTGTCGAGAGAGAATGGACACTGCGAAAGCTATGTCTGGTCTGGTATGAACCATTGCATGAATGACAGAGCCAACAATCATTGGGAAGGAATATTTCTTCGACCAGGCAATCAGCATCCCGTCGTCCAACTTGCCGATCTTCTTCTCCAGTTCCTTTATTGAGCTCGCTGCAGGCAGGGGTGTGTCACGCCCTGCGTAGTCATCTCCATCAAGTTCAAATATGCTGATCACCTGATCGATGTAGGTGGTCTGATTCACTGTAAGAGTGGAGTGGCCCTGTTCATCACGTGTCTGAGAGTACTTCATTCCAAGATAGGTACTGATCTCGGCATGTGCCCAGTCCACTTTGTCCCTCAGTGAACTGTCTACTTTCTTCGGTCCAACGGTGATCTGGAACTGATCTCCGATACTGCAAATGACATCCTTCAGGGCCTCGGTATCGTTGGTGGCCCATTTTATGTCATCGACGAACACTTCCGCTATGATCCCTGATTTACCACCTTGCTCATTTAGTCTGAATCCGTCGCATCAGACATGGGTCGTCTTTGAATGCTACAAATCCAAGTTTCGAGAGGGAGGCTGAGAGAGTCTGTTGCCATGCAAGTGGTGCGCGCCTTACTCCGTAGAGGTTCTTTTTTAGGCGGCACATGTGCTTGTGTCCGCCTGGAAATTCCAGTCCATAGGGCTGACGAACAAAGATGTCACGGTCACCTGCAGTGGCATTGAGGAATGCTTGTGTGCAGTCTGTAGACCAGAAGTCAAATCCCTTGAGGGTCCCGTATGCATCTACCAAACGGTTTAGGCTAGGGCCTGCTGTTGGGGAGAAATTCTCGAAGGTGCCATCTGGGGGCTTTTCAAAGTTTCCACCAGCGACCATGCGGGCCTTTGCCTTCAAGAAGCGGCGGGGTACATCAGACGTGAACTTAACAGCGTAAGCGATGTGTGATGGGAGGACACCACCGGACCTGCGGATTCTGCCCTTCCACTTTGCAGCATGTGGATCAACAAGCTCGAACGTGCCCATGTTGAACAAACCATTTAATTCACGCACAGTTGCAGTCATGAACATTTTATGGCAGTCAGGTCGTTGGGCGTTCTTGGCTGATGATGGTACCTTTACTTTCATAGTTGCGGTTCTATCTCCCAGATCGACGTCTACTTCTTGCGGGTTCTGTACATAGCTAATGGCGGCTGCCACTATACTACGCATGTCGTCATGGTGGTCCTTCAGGGTCTGTCGAACCTGCTGAGTGTGGTGAACGTACCCAAACTAATCAGTGAATGTTCCACCTTCCTTATTCACTAATGTTTCTCCTGCCTTGGGCAAGACTGGTGCCGTAGGCATCAGTACGGGAGGGTACACATGTGGGTTTTCTCCGTTAGCGTGCTGCTGAAAGTAGTTCAGTACTCCCACTGAACGTTGGCAGTATAGCCACCCATATCCGTCTGCCTGAGGCAGGGAGACTGGAGTTTCACACTTCGGACTCGAATCAGGTTGGGAGGTTTTTCACTCTCCGGGTCCGATCCACAGTCACCATCACTTATCCACAAGCCATCGTCACTATCTGCATTCTCCATGAACATGGTGTCGGTGGAGTGTGCTGAATCTGTGTGTTGTATTTCTACACACTCAGTTCCAACCAGCATGGTGGATCTGGTTTCCTGAGAGACACCCTCATGGACACCATTCCGTTTAACACAATTGCTGAATCGCATTTGAACACCAAGAAGGTCAACTTCGCGGAAAAGATTCACTACGTGACAAACAATGCGACATGGCCCACATTGACTATGCCAGTCGATACGCCTGATTGCTTCTTGGAAACCATACTCGGACTCTCAGTTTCGTGCAATTGATGTTAACCATGTGACTATTTAGTAAGGTGGTGTGGTCAATACGTGCCACCTCAGGTCAAAAGCTGCTATCTCAGTTACAGTCTAAGTGGGAGCGTAAAGCCACATGCCTAGCAATTGTCTCTCACAGTCTCGCTCTCTCTCTCTACCGTGAAACAGAGCCCCACCAGGGGGCTCAATGCATGCTCAAAACATGACTTACAAGGACTCCTATGGACTCTTCAGGACATCCCTAAGTACTCTACGGACGGGATCAACAAGTACGACAAGACGCCCGGACGGACAGAAGAGGGGCCTCTCCTTTCTAGTACCTTAGTAGTAGTGGCAGTAGTGGCAGTAGTGGCAGTAGTAGTAGTAGTAGTAGTAGTAGTAGCAGCAGCAGTAGCACTACATCACTGCCAAGCCTGTGCATCGCTCCAGAAGCAAGCACACTGCCGTTAAGTATCACAACGTCCGCGAGGCTGTGGAGAATGGTAAAGTCGAACTTGTGCAAGTATGGACCGAACACCAAGTCGCTGGCTTGTTCACGAAGTCATTCATGAAGAAAACTTTCCTTCGACTAGAGTAGGATAGTATGTTTTAGGATAGTATTTCCTAGCCTGGGTGTTGAAGGTCATTCTTGGCCTACGACCCCGTTAGTGCAAATAGCTTCCCCCCAAGCTCCAGTTTTCTCGCCAAGCACCAAGTTTTCTCGTGGTAGTTAAATGCCTTCGGGTTCCAATACCCTGGATATTGCCATTGAAAATTTCACGGACGATGATGTCGAAAGACTAGTCCAGTCTGCAGCTAATGTTTCGAATCCTGCGGTGATCAGAAGCCAAATCGAAAGATTTTTTGCTTCTAGTATCGCCCAGGAACCAAGCAGCGTAAACCAGACAACCCCAGCTGACCTTGAAGTAGTTTATTTTGAAACTCTGGGGGGAAGCTAAAGGAACAGTTGTTCCCGGTTCAGCATGGGCCGAATCTCCTCGAGAGTCTTTTCCAAGTAGCCTGTTGGTCACTGGCAATGTCAGAGCACCAGAAGCGAACACGGAAATGACAACCTCAGGATTTTCGGCCTCCCAAGCACGAACGGGAACATTCTTAGCTGGCATCGGACAGAACACTGGTGGACTTATGTCCATTCAGGATTTGACTAGTATGCAGCGGCGGAAAACTGACCAAACGGTCGCAGCTTCAGCTGGATATGGCTCCGGAAATCCCGGTTCTCCCCCCACGGTGTTCTCTGCTAACACCCGGGAACCTACATCGCCCATCTCTTCATCGGGAGTTATTTCCTTTGATCTGACTCGGAAGATGTGGGCAGGCAGAGTAGCCAAACAGAGACTCTCTCAGACGGGCACTGTTATTCCCACCCCCTGAAGACTAAGACGAAGACCTGGAGTTGACCCTCCCAGAGTTCATACAGGTGGGCCTGGCACTTCTACGACCTTGCACCAGCCGATGAGAGACCAGAGCCCCTTCACCTCACAACCTGGAGTTGACCCTCCCAGCATGCAAGTAGGTGGACGGGACACTTCTACGACCTCACACCAGCTGGTGGGAGATCAGAGCCTCTTTACCTCACTCACAACCTGGAGTTGACTCTTCCGGCGTTCAAGTAGGTGAACGGGGCACTTCTTCGACCCCACCCCTTTCGTCAGCAGTGAAATGCTGACTTGCTTCGTTCGGAATATGTATCCACACGTAATCAGATTGCGGACATTCCCACAAAGGTCCTTCCTGTGGCGCAGCGTGAAACCCTTTGAGCTGCGCTGGGGATTCGGGACTATCGGTCGTGTGTTTATCATACCTCAGTCTAAAAAATGATACGAGCGTGCTCGGTTGTAGTTGTAGGGGGATGACAGACCCCCATCAGGTACCTCCGGCTGTTTGCTGTTTGCTAGGTGGCCTCATGCAAAACCGCAAACGCCAGCGTTTGTGGTTGGCGCCGCTGTTTATACTTAGGGTGCCTCCGTGTGCATCTGCGGTACCTCAAATGCCCACTTAAGGTACTTTCGGTACCCTATCCCACATCCCACATCCACCAGTCCGCTCTTTGTCGCTAGCTAGCGGGCACCGCAGCCACTTGATGGGCCCGCACGTTGCCGGCCGCCCGCTTCATACTTCATGACTTCATACGCTCCGCTTGGCCCCGGATTCCCCGGCGGACCCCGGCACCTGACGGCGGTAAGCGGTAAGTGGCTGCTTATGCCAACATTTACATTTTAAAGCCCTAGGCCCCTGCCCCTGCTATTTGATTCGCAGCTCAGGGTCTAGATAGATTATAGATAGGCAGATAGATAGATATGACTCACAGCAACAGCAAGATAGCCCAGCCAGCCAGCCAGAATGCTGGCTCTTGCTCACAGATAGGCAGTGATAAGGGTATATTACATATTACAGCCCGCCCGGCCGGCACACCATGGCACATGCCAACAAGCCAAACCCGCCCACCCGCCTCCCCCCACACCCGGCATTCGGCGTTTGGTGCCACCAAGGCAACAGGCAACAGCCATGTACGCTAGATCTCCGGGCGGTTGGCTGGCTGTCCCCGCCCCACCCCGGCTTCAATTTCAAGCAAGGCAGTTTCCAGGGGCACCAGCCAGGGACCAAGAGGAAGGCAAGCAGAGGCAGCAAACAACAACCAAGCAGCTTGAAACTTGAAGCAAAGAAATGCTTTGGCTATACCTGCGCTTTGGGCTCGTGGAGCCCCGCCTCTACCGTCCACCTTGCTTCGGTAACAGCACCAGCCCCGGTGCTCAAATGCCCAGATATTTTTCGTCGTACTCTTCTTACCGCCATTTCCGTTTCTGGTTCCTCGCTTTTTGTCGAGTTCATTGTTTTGGTAGTGTCTCCAGTGGCCATGGTTCTCTCATCCCCGCGAATATCAACGAAAGCACGATCGTCATCTGAGTCACAATCTGACTCACCATCAACACATTTGAAAATGCCACGTTCAGCTTCCTGGGCCCCACTGCTCTCTCCTATCGTACCAGCACCATATTCACCACCACCACCGCCGCTGCTGCTATTGCTACACGCACCCACGTCTTCACCTTCGCGCGTATCATAATCTCCACCTTCGCCTTTACCTTTACTGGTGTGGTCACCATCTTTACCTTCACCTTCACCTTCACCCTCGGTTTCGTCAGACTCCGAGGAGAGCAATGTCACCACCACCCTCCTCGGTCGGTTCGCACTTTTTGTTTTTGCTGCTGTTGCAGCTGTTTGTATTGATGTTGTTGTTGGTGGTGTAGAGGTGGTGCTCATGGGGGCACATGCATAGGAAACGCTGCTGCCGTTGCTGCTGAGTTTGGCGGTGATTCTGCTGCCGCTGAAATCATACCGGCTGCCGCAGTCACTGTCGCCATCATACAACTCCGACTCAGAAGACTCAACGGATAGATCCAAAACGACCACTGAAGAAGAAGAAGAAGAAGAAGAAGAAGAAGAAGAAGAAGAAGAAGAAGAAGAAGAAGAAGAAGAAGCAGAAGAAGAAGAAGAAGAAGAAGAAGAAGAAGAAGCAGCAGCAGTTGCTGTAATTGCTGTGCTACTGCTGCCACTACTGCTGCCACCGCAGCCGCATTTTCGGTGAGTTGTACTCTTGGTTTCCTCGAGAGGAGAATCCAGGGTGGCTGTCCGATTTTTATTGTTGTTCTCGTTGTTGTTTTTGCTGCTGCTGTTGTTGTTGAGATTGTTTGAATGCTTGATTGACAGCGAACGTCTTTTGATCTCCAAAGAATCCTCTTTCACCTCCACCTTCAGTCTCACTCTTTTGGGATGCGAAGAATGAGAGTGAGGGCTCGAGTTCGATTTTAGACTAGTGGATCGAACAGTCGTAATTGTGGTCGCGGAAGTGGGGCTACGGGTTGAATCGCCCCAGCGCAGGAAGTTGACCATGAAAGTGCTATTGCTTCTGCTACTGCTGCTGCTGCTACTTGTACTAGTGTTGTTGTTGTTGTTGTTCTTGATCGAACCACTGCCACATCGACACCCACCTCCACATCCAGCAGCTGCACTGCCGCTACCTTTACCGAAAGCGGTGCCGTCGCTGCTGCCACCGCTGCTGCTGCTGCTGCTGCCGCTGCTGCCGCTGCCACTAATGCTGCTGCCGCTTCTGCTGCCGCCATCACACCCCAAACGAACAAGGTACGCATCCATCAGGTTTCCCCTTCCCCGGCCTGCCCACCTCCCCCGGGATCCCTGAAACCGATCACTGGCCAACGGATCTTTGGTGGGACCCTGAACAATTTTGGCCCTGGGAGATGCGAATGTATATGGGAATTTATCGATTGTGGTGGTGGCGGTAGTGGTGGTGCTACTGCTCTGGGGGGGGCTCGTCGCACTATTGCTCGTAGAACTAGCACTAGTACGATTACTAGCCGTCAGGTATGCGTCCATGCGGCCCTTGTCGCGGCGGAGATCCATGTGGCACGCGAAAATATCCACGATGCGCTTGCGCTCTTCGGAGTTGGAGGCGTTTACGGTTGGGATCAGGGACCTTGGCCTATCCAGTGCGCAATGTGCAGATGTGCAGTGTGCATTTGCAGCGTGCACGCGACGGGATGAATTGCGCGGCAGTATAATGCCAGGTACAGGTAGCACCGTGCACCAGTGTCCAGTAAAGTACAGTACAGTACAGCACAGCACAGCACAGGCAGCCCCATACACCGGTGCGCAGGAGAGTACAAGGGCGAGAAAATACAGAACAAAGATGGAAAGAAGATGTGCACACACACATACGCACACCGATCTACACACGCAAGCACACAGATACACACCTTACACGGCGCACGAACGCCTCTAGTTCAGGGTAGGATGAGTGCTCTGGGCAAGTAGGGAGGTTTGTGTGTGTGAGCGAGTGCTATGCCTCAAGTTCAGGGTAAGATCAGTGCTCTGGGTGAAGTGGTGCACAGCACAACAAATAGGCATGTAAGCACACGCACAAGCTGATTCACTCATGCGCATATCAAACCACAAACACACCACTACACACACACACGAAAATATGCACGCACCCCCCCTCCCTGCCATCTCAGGAACAGTCACACACAGGCACACAAGCACACACAGGAACACACGGGCACATACACTGACAAACACAAACACGCACCGGAGCAGCTGCAGGCAACAGACCCCCAAACACCAAAACACATAACCATACAAAAATAAAATGAACACACGAACACCCAGACTCCCAAACCACATGCATATGCACACGCACACACGAAGCACGTACCAGAGTACGGAACTGCGTAAAGCTTTGTGGTGAATTCCGATACGTGTGTGCATGGAAGCAGTGTGCCATCAGTAACACTGCCACGATCCCTCGCACTGCGAGAGCAACTGCCATCGCCACTTCTACAGTAACTGCTGCTACAGCCACTGCTGCTGCCTCTGTCACTGCTGCTGTTCGCACATGCACTCTTCTCATCCACAGCATCTGCGTCATTTACACCAGCTGCACTTTCTCTGATTCTTCCACTGCGACTGTAACAGGTAGTACATGCGCCCTCACCGCCACCTCCAATTCCACCGCTCTCACCTTCACCTCCACCTCCGCCTGGTGCAAACCAGTTGCGAAAGGTAGTATCGGGATGGTGATTGCGATGGCGATGGTGATGGTGATGGCAGCAGCGAACAGCAACATCACCGGTAGTAGTAGAGGAGGTGGAGGAGCAGTAACAAAAGAAGGAGGAAAAGGGCGGCGAGGAGAACAGATGAGATGATGATGCTGCAGAAGCTGGGAACTGTGGTGATGATGCTGCTGCTGAGGGTGGTTGTGATGGTGGTGTTGGTGGTGCTGGGGCTTGCGGAGGTGAAGTTGATTCCACTACTGCATTACCGGTACCACCATAGGTTCGCCCGATGATGGGCCCGAGCACCATGCTGAGACCTTGAGCTCTACTCTTGCCTCGTTCCCCCATATTCCTTCTCTGTCGCATACCATTACCTTTGCCCTTGCCTTTGCCCTTGACCTTGCCTTTGCCTCCACCACCGCCTGCAACAGCCTTTGCTCCACTCTTTTTGCCACATCTCTTGACTGGCCTCACACCCTTCCCTTGACCTTTCCTGCCATTGTCCATTGTGGACCCGACTTCCAGCTCCACATCAATCGCCGCTGTAGTGTGCTCGCTCTGGCAGTCACTGTGAAAACCAGCACCACAAGGAGGGTTGTTGCTTGTTATTTTCAGAATGTGTCGCTGCACCCACGGAATGTAACCTTTCAGCGCCTGGCTTTTGGTGTATGTCCAACCCGAAATACGAAAGCCGACAGCGTTTGTAAAGGGGTTTTGGAGCGGGTGAGATTTCGCTCGCTGCTGGTTGATGCTTTTTGCCGCCTGGGCTACAGTGTTCGCTAGCGACTCGTGATCGCTACCGCCAGTGACCACATACACACAGCAGTGTTCGCCAGGCATCAATGACACTGCAGTGCAATACAGCTCCGGGTCGTAGAGCCCCACACACTCGAGCATCATAGCTCTGCGCTCAGAAACAAGAGCACGACTCCCAGAAGCTTTCACAATTGATGCGACTGCCCTTTCCTTTCCCAGAGCATAGGCCCCTACCACGAACAACGTGTTGGGATCAGCTTTCAACTCTGTTGTTACAATTTTGGCGATAGATTGAAGCACAACCTTTTGGCTTGGAAATGTATGAGTGTGTTTGCAGTATGTTGTATCAAGATACAGAGTATCGAGACCGCCATGTCGATACAAAAGTCTTGTCAGTGACTTGTCGTTAACAACACACTCGTCAGCCCGGAAATCCCCAACATGAAGCACACTACGCACTGATTTTGGGCAAAAGAAATGAAGCATAATTGCAGCAGGACAGTGATTGGCATCTAGCGCTGTTACCTCAACCCCCTCTACAACCAATGTCTCGTTCACGCGCAAGATTTGAATCAAGTTTTCGTTCATACCCATATCATTGACTAGCAGTTGCTTTGTGCCATAGGAGCAATATATTTTCCCTTTGTCAAACCGAGGTGTCAGGCCCACTGTGTGGTCGCTGTGGTAGTGTGTCAAGAAGTAGTGCGAGCACTCCGGCTGTGTAAATTTAAACCCATCGACGATAAACAGAGGTTCGATGCCATGAATGATTTTGATGTGCCTTGTTTGCGATGCCATACGTGGCGTGCGGTCTCAGATAACATATTCTCTTGCAAATTCTGTTGGCATGTCCTGCGATTCTAAAGATGGCCTTCAAAGTCTACTTACAAGAGAAATAAGGGATTAGTTTCGGAGCCTGCGGAGCGTGGTGCGTCTGTTGGCCTACCCTTAATTAGGATAGACGCACAGTTTCCCCCGGTTAGTGTCCGCCGACGCGCCGTTAATTTTGTAATAGAAACTTCGATTACCGGTAACTCGCATTCGAGTACCGACATGCATCGGGCCTCCGATGCCTCCTGAGCCACTTGTCTCTCGACCTTTGTGCTCTTGTTTAAGTTGCCTTGAGATTTTGTTTCCTCAGTGGTCTTAGCCACTTCAGAATAAACAAGAAACCATTTGTCTGACAAATGGGCTCAGGAACTAAGAGGAAACAACCACAAGGTAAATAGATCTGTTCCATCTGTTCATCGAACGGGGGAACGGCGCAAGCCACATCGCAAGGTTTTGTGGCTTCCTTAGAGGGCCACTCTACAACAAAGATGACCCTGATGCCGGCAGGAAAGAAGCCTGCAAGCGCAAGTATTTAGCTGAGTCAGCTTCAAAGAAGGCCCGGACCACCTCGGCAGTCAACATGCTCGCTACGGCCCAGTTGGAGCATCAAAAGATCATCGAGCAGAAGGACGCCAAGATCGCTGCCCTGGAAGCGAAACTGGACAAGATTTCCAAGTCCCTCACCGGCTTCATCAAGTTCACCAAAGATAAGTTCACCAAAGTCGACCAAGACCATCGGAACCTCGCCACGAAGCACGCCCAGGGGCAACATCAGACGACGCAACGGCTCTGGGCGCTGGAACAAGACCGTCACAACCACGACAACGACTACGACGAAGAAGAAGATGGCTACGATGACGGCAACTACTATGGCAACAACCGTGGACGATATTGAGGTAAATAAAAGTCCGATTTTGTCGCAACTGAACTCAAACACCGTCGGTTCACGTTAGTCGCGACTGAAATTCACCACCGTCAAGTCCCAATGTCGCAACTGAAACTCACCTCAAGTTCCGTTAGTCGCAACTGAATTTCACCTGTCCAATCCTATTGTCGCAACTGAAACTCAACACAGGCGGCGTCCTTAAAACCGACCACCAAGGCGGCGACCTTAGAACCGACCACCAAGGCGGCGACCTTAGAACCGACCAACAGGCGGCGTCCTTAAAACCGACCAACCCACACCCCAAATTCAGCTTCGTGTATTTACGCACGCTCCTCGTATTCGAGGGGGAGTGCCCTTGTTGGTATCTCAAGTTAGCACTCTCGTGCGTCCCCTCGCATTCGAGGGGGAGTGTGCCTGTGTTGCTGTTTCTTTGCTCTGTACTTTGCTAAGTACGGCCCTCGTACTCGAGGGGGAGTGTCGTAATCCCAATAACACCATTTTTGTTATTGTCGGCATCTCCGGTTTTTTACATCCAGCAGCCTGGCACTTAGCTTTAACGCTTTCTCTGTGCATACTTGCAATTTTCGAACGCTCTGCGCTATTTGTGCAGCCTCCCGTCTGAGGGGGAGTTCGATTACCGGTAACTCGCATTCGAGTACCGACATGCATCGGGCCTCCGATGCCTCCTGGGCCACTTGTCTCTCGGCCTTTGTGCTCTTGTTTAAGTTGCCTTGAGATTTTGTTTCCTCAGTTAGATAAAAAAACGTGGTCGCCCCCCCTTAATTTTTTTTTCGAATTTTTGTTTGCCCCCCCCTTTTTTTTTTGGACCGTCCGTCTATGCGGCCGTAGGAAAACCGGACGGACGGCCCGAATGAAAAAAAATGACCGGTACAAACCAATCCGTTCGTTTTTGGTTCAGGCCGAGAGTGAAGATTTTCACACAAAGCGACTGGGTTTGCACAGAGCCATGGACAAAACCATTTTGCAGCAAGAGGGGAATGCTGACTCTACGTCAATACCAGAAGCCCCCCAGACCTCTCGATCTCAATTTACCATAGGTGATGAACCTATCGATCCATTGAAGTGCACAGTGTGCATGGGGGAGCTGCAAGAGAATGGAAAATCAGCCATCTCTCTTGGGCTGAAGCACCTCGACTTCAATGTCGTGCTCTGTGAGCCTCCAATTTTCTACTCGTGCAGTCCAAGGTGCAAAAGGTTTTTTGCAAAGAGATCAATGGGCACCCTCAAAGGGGCAAAAGTCAAGGAGAAAATGTTCCGGGCTATGGAAGGGCGGCTACAGACAAGGCTTCGAAAAGGTGATTCGGCCGCCATTGTAAATGGCAGTTTTATACCTTACAGGAATGTCCCCGCGGGAGAAGTCGCTGTGGAAGGCTTTGAAGAGCTATCAAGTAAGGTCGTGCAGGTGCAGGTTCGCTACGCTATCGAAGGTAGGAAAGTGACAGTGGCCCCAAGTGAGCTCGAGCCCAGGGGTGCTGCCTTGGAAAGGATTCGACTCCAGGATTTTACCAACAGTATCTCTCCACTGAAAGGAAGGGTTGGGACTCGCAGAAACATGACGGTAATTTTCATTGCCATTCCCCAATCTGAATGTTTGTGCGTCGAAAAAAAAATCTGCGTGCATTTTGCGTCTTGTTACCATTTTCATGCTGGTGGGATGCTGAATCCGGCATTTTGAGCATGGTGAGGGTAGTGAGGGTAGTGAGGGTAGGCTGTGGAGATGTGGGCATGGGCTTCTTGCGATACGAAATGCAATCGCAATGTGCAATGTGCAATGTGCACTATACACGCCAAGTCCCCCGTGCGCGTCGCTCGCTCCGCTAGCTATTCATAAGCAAGCAAGAAGCAGGATACAGGATAGAAGTACAATATGAGCCATCTATCTATCTATTAGAAGGCAAGCAAGCAACCGCACATACACATACGCATACGGACGTATGCATGCGCACCGCCCGGCCATAAATGATGAATGTCGCTGGCTGCCGCCCGCCCGTTTTGTCTTGGCACTTGTGTCTTGTATGCTGCACATGCCTGCCGGACGTATGACCCGATTCTGCTGGACCTGCTGCAACCAGCCATCGCCGAAGGTTCGTTTGCGCCGATGGCTGCGATTGCACAGGACATGCTGGACAAAAGCATCAATGCCACAGCGCTGCGAGAACAGATGGGCTTGGAAATGGACACGAAAGACCGCACGATGGACTACCCGACGATGCGTAGACAGGCGCTGTTTCGGACACTCTTCACGCACCTGAACACCACACCACACAGCACGCACGGTGTTCCCGTCTCCACCATGGACTCGAGCACAGTGGTCCACAGCTTGCGCGCCTTGATGGTCTCGCGACCACGGCCCTCTTCGACGTACTGCGCATACAGCATGTCGAACGCTTCGCCGTGCACCTCGTCCAGTCCGGGTGCGTTGTTGGGGTCAAAGACGATTTTTCCGCGGACACACACGGGCGTCTTCGTACTCGCGGAAGGCTTTGCTCGCTCGTGGTGGTTTGGATTGTGTCGCACAGCTCGATTGTGAGCCACGCGTTCGGTACGACAACACCACAACGAACAACATCAACAACCGCAACAGATCGTCCGTGCGTCCGTGCGAGGAGGCGGACGGACGGGCAGACGGGCGGACGGACGAACAGACATGCATAGTTAGTAGCCTGGCAGGAGTGGGAGTTATTGTATACCTGCCTACACCAATTGCGGCTAAGGCAAGAACAGCGACGAGTTTGAGCCATTTGTTTGATTCCTGTTGATAGGTTGGTTGTGCGTTCTGCTGATTATCATATGCTGCGTGTCGTGTGGAATTTCTGTTTGTGCATCCCGCACCTCCAGAAC
>Ga0099797_100339_pt1 | contig 30701 bp, 20 predicted proteins | sample Uncmet_Sort48C_1_FD_89871 | JGI IMG/M metagenome (GOLD analysis project Ga0099797, IMG submission 89871) | Marine eukaryotic communities from CALCOFI LINE 67, Pacific Ocean - C012_Sort48C_1 | ecosystem: Environmental > Aquatic > Marine > Oceanic | place: Pacific Ocean: Monterey Bay | collected... | reverse complement strand
TGATATGTTAGGATTATTATTTTTTCCAGATCCTGCTATGTTACCCAAATTTCGTAAAATGGACGGTTTTACATTGTTTCAAAATAGTGATAATAGAATTATATATAAATATAAAGATTTTTGGGATAGTTTTCAAATAGAAGGTCATCCATTAAAGGATTTTACAGTAACACGTGCTGATGGAGATACCAAGGAAGACCCTGCTGAATCAAAAAAAATAGAAAATGATAAATATTACACAGGTATAAAAAAATTAAATATTTTGTTATCCGGTAATACAGTTGGTGGCGATTTTGGAATAAGAATACCAGGTCCAGGAATTGAACCGGAAGATATTGGTGAAGAGGAGGGAATTTTAACTTCTACTATTAATAGTAGATTTATGGATGAATCTTCAGAAGAAGAACAAAGCATCGGCTCTGTATATACAATGTTTGAATATAATGTAAAAGATAATCAAGTAACAATTCGTTCATTTAAAGCACAGTTAATTGTTTCAGATAATACTGAAATTATAGAATACAAAAAAACGAATGGAGAACCTGTTGTTATACAGTCGGGGTCATTAGATAGTATAGAACAATTAATAGAAGGAATAAAAAGTGAAGAAAATGGTGTTTTAGAAAAATTAAAATTTGATAAAGATTTAGAACAAAAAATGCAAAAAGCGGCTGAAGATAATGATGATTCTTATTATTTACTAGGATTTACAGGAAATAAAGACTATACGGATAGTATATTAGAGAAATTAAAACCATCTGTTCCTCAAGGTGGTGGATACAAACAAACAGGTGGATTAGCATCAGAAGATGTTGAATCATGGGGAAATGGTTTAATAGAACAAATACAAGGTATACGCGGACAAAAAGAAGAAGAAAAGAAAAAAGAAAAGAATCCCCCATCAAAAACTATGTCAGATATACCACAATTAAAAGAGGTTGTAGAACAAAAAAGTGGTAATGTTACACAACAAATTCGTGGTATTTTAGATAAGGAACATGCATATATAAGTGATACACGTGAGGCAAGTAAGGGTGGATATACAAGAAGAAGGAAAAGGAGACGAGCTATTAAAAATATTACATTAAAGAGGTAAACATTTTTACAAAGGTATTTAAAAAAATGTTTACTATTAATATTATTAAACTTATTATGGGTATGATGAAACAATATTTTGAAGAATTACAAAAGTATAAGAAACAATATGGTGAAAAGGTTCTATTAATGTGGCAATGTGGTCACTTTTTTGAAATATATGGTTTAAAAGACAAACAAAAAAATAAATTTGTTGACCCAAATATTATTGAATTTGGTAGTATATGTGATTACTTGGTAAAACCTAAACAAACTAGTTCAAAGGGAGGAAAACGAGAGCAAAAATATAAATATGTTGATGGTAGAACATATACAGTTTACATGGCTGGATTACCAATATTTGGAAATAGAGAAGCAAAGATTAGTAAACTAAATGAACATGGTTATACTGTTGCAGTCTGGGAACAGGTTGAAAACATGAAAGATGTAAGAGAAGAGGAGGGTGTATATTCACCGGGAACGAAGTTTTTTGATACAAACGTATTAACAAATAATATTATGTGTATTTATTTAAAAACATTTCAAAAAACGACACTTACAAAACAACCAAAAATATATTGTGGATTAAGTGTAATAGATATTATTACGGGTGATACAATATTTTATCAATATGAATCAAATTATTGGAATGAAAGTATTAATTTCGATGAGATAGAGCGTTTTTATTCGATTTACAATCCTTCAGAAATTATAATTATTCATAATTTTGAATCTAATCATCAAATAGAAAATATGGTAACTTATAGTGTGATTGATTGTGAAACGAAACATATATTTAAAATAGATGATGAAGATTGTGCATTTAATAATGAAATAAAGAATTGTGCGAAGCAAACACATCAGCAAAAGTGTTTATTGGAATTTTTCGAGTTTAGTGATAGTGACTTTTTTTATGCTGATTATGCAGCATTTCCATACGCGACGTCTAGTTTTTGTTTTTTATTAGGTTTTGTGTATAAACACAATAAAAACCTTGTTAAAAATATTAAAAAGCCTATATTTGATAATAATGAGTCAATGATGTTGTTAGCCAATCATAGTTTGAAACAATTAAATATAATTAATAAAGAATCAACAAAGAAGATAGGAAGTGTAAATAATTTTTTAAATATTTGTGTAACGTCAATGGGAAGACGTGAATTTACAAAACAACTATTGCATCCAATAACAGATGAAGAAACATTAATACATTCGTATAATATTATAGATTATTTGAAAAAAAAGCCAAAGTTATTGGAAAATGTGAAAAGAATAAAAAATCTTACAGATATGGAAAAGTTTTATAGAAAAATAATTTTAGAAAAATCTACACCATTTAACATGTATAGTTATAATAATAATTTAAAAAATGTGTTTGAACTATGTAAAGATATGTCAAAAAATAAAACATTATGTAAATTTTTTGATACTTTAAATATAAATGTAAAAACAGTGCAACATTATAGTAAAAATATTATTAATTTTTTGAAATCAAATTTATTATTGAATGTATGTAGTGATATTAATACAATAAATATGGATGACAATATATTTCAACCAAATATTTATGAAAGTGTAGATGAAGCAATGTCAGATTATGAAAAAAGTGATTTACAAATGAATTGTATATTAGATTATTTAAATAAAGTTTTAAAGAGACACGAAAAAAATAATAAAAATGGAGTAAAATTAGTAATACATGAAACTAGACAGCCTTATATAAATATGACAAGTAGAAGAGCTGGTAATTTACAATCAGAACTCGAAGACGGATTTGGAACGGAGGAAACATTAAATTTTGTGTATAATGGTAATCATGAGAGTTTAATATTTGATATTGTTAGTATAGAATATTTGGATTCAACAAAAAACAATAAAAAGTTAGAAAGTGACCAATTAACAAATTTATGTAAAATTATATTTGAAGGAAAAGGCAAAATAAAAAAGGAAGTTAGAAAGTGTTATAAATTATTTATGCAAAGTTGTATAACTTATTCCAATGAAATGGAGTATATAAGTAATTTTGTGAAACATTTTGATGTAATATGTGCGAAAGCATCCGTAGCTATAAAATATAATTATTGTAAACCGGAAATAGTAAAACACCACAAATCATTTTATGATGCAAAGGATTTGAGACATGTATTGATTGAGCATATTCAAAAAAAGGAAATTTATGTTCCAAATGATTTGGAGTTGGGTAAATCTAAAGATGGTATAATGTTATATGGAACAAATGCGGTAGGTAAAAGTAGTTTAATTAAATCCATCGGTATTTGTATTATAATGGCACAGTCGGGAATGTTTGTTCCTTGTAGTAAATTTCATTACAAGCCCTATAAGGCAATGTATACTAGAATATTGGGTAATGACGATATTTTTAAGGGACTAAGTTCATTTGCTGTAGAAATGAGTGAATTAAAAAGTATATTAAATTGTAATAAGGATAGTTTAATTTTAGGGGATGAATTGTGTCGGGGAACAGAAAATAATTCAGCATTGCGTATATTAGTTGCGGGATTAATGGAATTAAATAAAATAGGTTGTTCACATATATTTGCGACACATTTCCATGAAATAACAAATATGAAAGAAGTAAAAAAATTAAATCGGCTACAAATGAAACATTTATCTATAAGTTATAATAAACAATTACAGACATTAGTCTATGATAGAAAGTTAAAGGATGGACCAGGGACGAGTGATTATGGTCTTCTTGTGTGCAAATCTTTAGGATTTAAGGATGAATTTATAAATATGGCAAATGACTTGGAAATAACGATAGAAATAAAGAATGAGAATATATTAAATAGTAAGGTAACATCTTATAATAGTGATAAAATAAAGGGTAAATGTGAAATATGTGGTGGACCGGGTATAGATGTAGACCATATGATTTCACAATGTAAATCAGATAAGGATGGAAATATAAATTTCGGAGGTTATGTGTTTAATAAAAATCATCCGGCCAATTTGCAAAATTTATGTAAAGAATGTCATAAAAAGAAAACCAAAGAAGATATAATGTATGTTCGTAAGAAAACATTAGATGGTTATAAAACAATGGAATGTAATTAAATTTTTATTTTAGAGGTTAAATATATATGTCAAGTAAAGGAGGAGAAATGGATAAATATTTATCAATGTATAGTGATTTTTTCTCAAATTCGATGGAATTTATGATAAAAAACATTGATAAGGTATTAATGGCAACTATTATAATTTTTTTAATATGTGCTTGGACTATTATATTTGAATGGGAATTTCCAGAGGACAATAAACGAGATATATTAAAGAAAACAATATCAATTGATAGTTATACAGTGAAAACAAATAGAAAGGGTGAAGTAATTGGAAGAGTTGTAGAAAATATGCAAAATATTGACCAATTATTAGAAAAGGAAGTAAATATGGATTGCGGCAATGATAAACTTTGCCAACAAAATAAAAACTGTTTAATGGAAAATGATAATTATAACTGTTCTACATTGAAGAATTGTTGTTTAGTAGAAAGCGGTAATAGAAAAAGATGTGTAGGTGGAGACAAAGAAGGACCGATATATAACATGAACAAAATAGACGAATGGTGGTATTTAGGAAATCATTACAAAAAAAATTGATTTAATAAATAATCATTTTTATTTATATATATAAAATGATTATTCCAATTAAGTGTTTCACGTGCGGTAAAGTGATTGGGGACAAATATTTGTATTTTAAGAGAAAGGTAAGAGAGGAAAAGATGAAGAAAAATATTGACCCGGATGAGGTAATATATTTAACTGAATCAAATATTAGGAAAACACCAGAGGGAAAATGTTTAGATGACCTAGGTTTGACAAAGATATGTTGTAGAAGGCATATGTTAACTCATGTGGATATTGAGTAAATATTTAATTTCTAATTTATATATATATATGGCTAGAAAGAGTAGACGTAAATCTCTTTTAAAGAAAAAGAGAACAAAAAAGAAAAGGGTATATAAGAAGAGAAGAAAGTCAGTTAAGAATAGAAGACGTAAGACCAAGAGAGTTAAAAGACGTAGACGTAAGCGCGTTCAGAAAGGTGGATATGGTAAATGTCAGAATCCATTTAAAGGAAAGTATGTTCCTTATGAGCCAACGGGAGATATGAGAAGAGGTATATTAACCAGACAAATGGCTGGGCAAAGAGGTGGTTCAAGTATTTGGAGAAGACTTGGACTTACATTTCCTATAGACAAATATCACGATGCAAAAGATTTTTTAACAAATACCAAAAATATGTATGTAGGTGATAGACAAGATAGCACAAGTAATGTAATGGACCAACCAATCGCAAACAGAACATTAAAACCAGCCGCACCAAGTGATTATTCAAAATCATTTATCAATGCTGACCGTGTTGTTGCAGATAAAATTAAAACAATGACAGCCTAACTTTTTTCTTTATTAATTATAAATGAATCAATTAATGAAGACCGTAAACAAAATGTGTTTGCCTGCACAATTATATTTAGGTGTTTCTCTTGTTACAACTTTAGCATTAATTATGCAAAATATTGGACAAAAAAATAAGATTTGCGTTGGTCATCTTCAAGGAGACCTTCCATGTAATAATATGGCCATTTTTGCAGTTCAAATTCTTTATATACTTATTTGGACATGGGTATTACAAAGATTATGCACTGGTGGATATAAGAAAATATCATGGTTTTTAGTCATGCTTCCCTTCATAACAATGTTTTTACTATTATTGTTGGTAATTTTATTTGGACAAATTGCATAATTTAATTAATAACAAACTTTATTAATTAAAAAAATATGAAGTATTATAATATATGGATAAAAATAAAGTAATATGGGAAATAATTGGAACTTATTTTAAAGACAATCCTGATTTTGCAGTAAAGCATCATTTAAATTCATATAATGACTTCATTAGAAAAGATATACCACAAATTTTAAAGGAAAGAAATCCTATAAGAATTATTAAAGAAATGAATGAGGATGTTAAAGACTATACATATAAGATGGAATTATATATTGGTGGTAAAGATGGTAAACGCATTTATTACGGTAAACCAATTATATACGATAATAAAAATCAACATTATATGTTTCCTAATGAAGCACGTCTTAGAAATATGACATATGGTGTTACAATACATTATGATGTAGAAGTGGATGTAACTATTTTATTAGAAAATAATGAAGAAGAGAAATCTCAGGAAAAATACAAAATACACAAAGAAACTATCATCTTAGAAAAAATATATTTGGGGAGATTTCCTATTATGCTCCAATCCAGTTTATGTGTTTTAAAAGAATTAGAACAAGAAGTAAGATTTAATGCTGGTGAATGTAGAGATGATAATGGTGGTTACTTTATTATAGATGGAAAGGAAAAGGTTATTGTAAGTCAAGAAAAATTCGGAGATAATTTATTATATATAAAGAAAAATAAGGATGATAATAAGTATAGTTATGCAGCCGAAATTCGTTCAGTATCAGATGATGCATCAAAGCCAATAAGAACTTTATCTGTTAGAATAGAAGCAGAAAATGGAACATACAAAAATCAAAATATTGTAGTGAATGTTCCTAATATTCGGAAACCTGTCCCGTTATTCATTCTAATGCGCGCTTTAGGTGTTATTTCCGATTATGATATTATTGAAACATGTTTACTTGATATGGAAAAAAATGAATCCTTTATTGATTACTTTAAACCTAGTGTATATGATGCTGGATTTGTTTTTACACAAGAATCAGCCTTAAAATATTTATCAACCCTTACAAAAGGTAAAACTGGTGTTGCTAGTGTTATGGAAATTTTGATGAATTTTTTCCTCCCACATGTTGGTGAACTTAATTTCAGAGAGAAATCACTATATCTTGGATATATAGTCTTTAGACTTCTTCGAGTGTTTTCTGGTTTAGAAAAACCAACAGACCGAGATAGTTATAAATATAAACGTATTGAAAATTCAGGTATGCTTCTTTATCAACTTTTTCGAGAATATTATATTTTACAACAAAGAGAAATAACATTAGTTTTAGACAAAGAATATACATTTAAAGGAACCGATGTAAAATACAAAGGATTACACTTTAAGAATTTGTTAACTGACAATGTGATGAAGGTTTTTAAGAAGAAGGTAGTAGAAGAAGGTTTTAGAAGAGCGTTTAAGGGAAATTGGGGTTCAGAAGCACATACTAAACGTTCGGGTGTTGTTCAAGATTTAAATCGATTGTCCTTCTTTGGTTCTTTATGTCACATGCGAAAAGTCAATCTTCCTTTAGATAAAAGTGCAAAAATTATTGCTCCGCGTTTGCTTCATCCAACACAATGGGGAATCATTTGTCCAATTCATACACCAGACGGTGGTAATTGTGGATTACATAAACATTTATCTATTAGTAATACTATTACAAGTGGTAGTGATAGTAAACCATACATTAAGTATTTAAGAAATCTCGGTATGGTTTTATTAACAGAATCGAAAAATACATATTTAACACAAGCCACCAAAATTTTTCTCAATGGAAACTGGATTGGAACTACCAATCAACCAGAAAACCTTACTTCTTTGATGAGATTACACCGAAGAAATAATATTATTGATACCTTTACTAGTATTTATTGGAATATTATGTTGAATGAAATCATTATTTGCACAGACGCTGGTCGCCCTTGTCATCCTATTGCTATTTTAGAAAACAATGAAGAACTATATATGAATCCAGAAATATTATCTCTTATTGATAACAAGAAACTTTCATGGAATAAACTAATTCTTGGATTAAAAGGAAACTATCCAACAATGGAAGATTCATCTAGAGAAGTAAATATTAATAATATTGAAGGTATAGTTGATAGATTAAAAAAAACAGCAGCATGTTTAGAATATTTAGATACATATGAATGTGAAGGAATTGTATTAAGGTCTACAAATAATCCTAGTCCTAGAAATACTCATACTGAGATTCATCCTTCTTTCATTTTAAGTATTATGGCAAATCAAATTATATTTCCTGAAAATAATCCTTTTCCTCGTAATGCTTTCTCATGTGGTCAAGGAAAACAAGGTGTTTCTATGTATCATACAAACTTTAATAATAGAATCGATAAAACATCATATTTATTAAATTATGGACAAATGCCTATTGTAAAAAGTAGATACTTGGATTATGTTTCAAAAGAAAGACATCCATATGGTTCAAATGCTATTGTTGCTATTGCATGTTACAGTGGATTCAATGTTGAAGATGCGGTTATTATAAATCGTGCAGCTTTGGAGCGTGGACTATTTAGAACAACGTATTATAATATGTATGATGCACATGAAGAAAAAACAAATATTGGAGGCGCCTCTATTGATACACGTTTTATGAGTATTATGGATAATAATGTCATCGGACTAAAACCTGGGTATGATTACAGTCATTTAGATCCCAAAACTGGTTTAATTAAGGAAAATACACGAGTAACAGACAAAGTTGTAGTAATAGGAAAAACAACAACAAGTATGACAGAATCTGGGTTACTTGTAGATATGTCAAAAGCAACAAAAAAAGGACAAATAGGATATGTAGATAAATCATTTATTACAAATAACGTGGAAGGTGAAAGATTAGCAAAGGTAAGAATAAGGGAAGAGCGTATACCAGAAATGGGAGATAAATTTTGTTCAAGAGCAGGACAAAAGGGGACTATTGGTATTGTATTAGATGAATGTGATATGCCGTTCACAAAAGAAGGGTTAAGACCAGATATTATAGTAAATCCTCATGCAATGCCCAGTCGTATGACTATTGGTCACTTAGTTGAAACTTTAATAGGAAAAGCGTGTGTATTAAAAGGTGGCTATGGAGATTGCACAGCATTTTTATCAAAAGGACCCAAGGACAAAATATTTGGAAATATGTTAACACATGAAGGGTTTCATTCTTCAGGAAACGAATATTTATATAATGGTATGACAGGTGAACAAATGGAAACAGAAATATACTTTGGACCTACATACTATTTGCGTTTAAAACATATGCCTAAGGATAAAATTAACTTTAGAGCTAGAGGACCTAGATCAAATTTAACACGACAAACTGTTGGTGGACGTGCAAATGACGGAGGTCTTCGCATAGGAGAAATGGACAGAGATTGTTTAATCGCACATGGTATGAGCGGATTTATAAATGAATCTATGATGATAAGAGGTGATGAATTTTATATGGCAATTTGTAATCAATCTGGATGTATAGCTGTATATAACGAAAGTAAAAATATATTTTTATCACCTCAAATGGACGGTCCTTTAAAATTTGTTGGAGACTTGGAAAATGAAGCACATATTGTTCCTATATCAAAATATGGTAGGAATTTTAGTATTATTCGAGTTCCTTATGCATTTAAATTATTAATGCAAGAATTAAAAACAATGAATATTCAAATGAGAATTATAACAGAGGACAATGTAGACCAATTAATGAACATGTTAGGTAATAATGATATTAGTAAACAAACAGAATTAACAAGCTTAACAGACTTGGGAACAGTGATGAGAAAAAAAATAGACGATGAACTAAGAAAAGAGGATGTAATTGAAACACAGACAGAAGTTACAGAATTTGAACAACCCGATTGGTCTGTAACAAGTATATCTACAAATATAAAACCTAATGCATATAAAATATATACAGTCAATGATTTTAAAAAGGGACAAACGGTATATTTCATAGGTGACAATTCACATGGTAGAAAGTGGAAAATTGTGGATATTGAATTAGATAATACAAATGATTTTGGGCCTATTATGGCGGTAGATGATGAAATAGGTGAATTACGAAGTTTTTATCCATCTAATTTAAGATTTGACCCACCATTTGAATCTTTGAAAGAAACAGAAGAAAAAGAAGAAACATATGTTCAACCCAAAATAGATACACCCAAAAAATATATTGACTTAACATTAGAAAATGTATTAATGAAAGATATAGTAATCTTTAAAGATGAAAAAAATAATAAATATCCAACAGAATGGATGGTGAATGATATTTTCAGAGCTAGTAATCAGGTTGGACTTATTGAACAAATAGATGATTTGATGTGGGATGATTATACAGAGCAAAGAAAAATATTAGCAAATATTGATGAATTGATGAAAGATGAAAGTCAAGTAATACCTTATGAGCAATTTTCACACGATTCCGCACCAGAATCACCCAAATACGCACCAGAATCACCCAAATACGCACCAGAATCACCAGATACTGAATTCAGAGCATTACCACCTGGTGTCCCTAGTCCTGTAGCAGCAAATTCTCCATCAACATCACCATCATTTTCTGAATGGCAAAAAATGCAACCCGAACAATCAGAATTTAGTAATGTTGATAGTATGCAAAGTGAACAATATTCGGTAGTTCAAAGAGAACCCCCAAGTATAAGTAAAGATAACGCAGAAGATAACATGGAATATGATAGAGGAGAAGGGCCTCAAATTCGAACAAACTTGGTTAGAGTATATAATAAAAATGGAGCATTAACAGATAATAGTGGAAAAAAATACGATCTAAAATCTAAAAAAGATGTAGGAAAAGGTGAATTAGAAATATTAGGTAATATTGATGATAGTGATGAAGAAGATGGCGAGGATGGGGATGGAAAAGATGATAGTGGGGTAAAAAAAGCTGTAAAAATATTAAATTGAAATAATTATTTAAAATAAATAATTTATATAATTATTACATAATGAGCAATATATCATTGAACACAAAAATATATAAGTCAAGAAAAATCATATTGAATCAATTAAGAACACGTGGTTATGATGTTAGTGAATATGAAAATTTCAGTGTAAATGAGATTCATATATTAAATCAAAATAACCAGTTAGATATGTTATTGGATAGTGAAGAAAAAGATAATGAAAAAAGGTGTTATATTAAGTATCACATGACGGGTAAGTTAACCAAAGGAATAATAGATGATACGATGGATGATTTATTTACAATGGACGAACCATTTACGGAAGATGATGATGTTATTATTATTGTTAAGGATAAGGTTAATGATACATTAAAGTCATTTATTACAAATTTATTTAACAAGGATAAAAAGTTTGTAAGTGTATACAATATAAATCGCTATTTATTTAATATTTTAGATCATAGTATGGTGCCATTACACGAACCTCTATCTTTAGAAGAAAAAGAAAGTTTAGCAAAGAAGTATAGTATTATGAATGAGAAACAGTGGCCAGAAATATCTAGATTTGACCCAGTTGCACAAGCTATTGGACTAAGACCATATCATTTATGTAAAATATATCGAAAAAGTCCCACGTCATCCGTAGCAATTTATTACAGATTGTGTATTTAATTTATTATAAAATCATATATTATATGTCAAATATATGTTTTGATACTTATGTAGCAGATATCAATGATATTGAAGACAATGTTGACGGATATGAGGAGTCAAATAAAGATAAGAATTGTAATTTTTTTGTTGGAAAAAATGTGGATAGAACTAGAAATGATATTATAAACAATATAAGCCCAGCAGCTGGTTGTTGTTTTTCAAAATATAAGACAAATGTTATTAACGTAAAAAATTCAGAAGAATTGGACTCTTATATTGAAAAATTAAAAGAAGATTATAAAAAGGTATTTTCAGATAGAGATACAAAGTTGTATTTAGATATGATAAATACGTCAAATACTTTGGAGTTATTAAAGAAAAAGAGAAATATTAATACAATAAAAACAGAATTAAATCCGTTATTAAAACATTATCAAAGATTGTTTTTAGGAATAGAACAAGATGTTGGGAAATTAAAAAAAATGGTATCTCAAGTAAGAAATATAAATCCATTTGATGATATTACAACATTTAATAATGAAAATGATAAACTTAAGAATTTTAGGGATACAGGTTCAGAAGAACAAAAACTTTTTTTCTATGACAAAAGTTCGTATGAGGTATATGAAACAGCATTTTATGGAATGTTATGTTTAGTTAGTATATTATTTTTAAGAACCCAATTTAAAAATTAATTTTCGAGTTATATATATAATATGTCAAGTTTTATATCTTTAAAACAAGGTAATAGATACAAAGAAGGATTTAATTCAAGAAAAGAAATAGACAATGAGCTAGGTAAAATTTTTCCGAATGATTCATCTGTAAGAATAGACAATAAAACATTTGAAGAAATTTCAGACCAAGCAAAAAGAGATTATTTAACATTATTTTGTTTAAAACCTGTAGGCACAGCTGACGCAGAAGAAGGAGCATCGTATGAAACAGCAGAACAAGGCGAATGTATATGGGATAAATTAACACCATCACAACCTTGTAGTGGAAACGACGGGAAATGTCAAAAAGTCCAAAAAAGAGAAAACTTGGATAAAATTGTAAAATCTAGTGGTAACTTTTACTATATTAATAAATATGGTTATAAGAAACCATTGGGTAATAATAAAAATGATTTTGATGCAAGTTGTAGTGAAAAACAAATTGTAGATGGAAGTGTTGCAAATCATTTAGATTATGCAATAGAATATAATGATAATTTAAGCAATGTATTAAAAAGATGCGATAGTGGAAATTACAATTTAAAATATTGTAAAAGTGATGATAATTGTGATTATGCTTATTTATCACCCAAAGGAGAAATCAAATTGTATGGTGCAAATACATGGGACTCAATGCAAAAACATCATTGTGGTAATTTACCTATAATGAATGCAAAGGAGTATGGATTTAATGATAGTCATAGTTTTGCGAATAAAAATGATAATTACGATAAATGGGGACAACGAGGAAACAGAGAGTTTGAAGATGAAACGGGTGTTTCAAAACTAGAAGGTAAAAACAGTGAAGAAAAAGCAAATGTAATGAAAAATTGTTTTCCATATACTGGTGAATCTTCTTTAAACGATTATCAAAAAAATGTTGAATATAAATTATTATCAGATATACGTGTAAAAGAAATTCAAGAAGCATGGACAGAAAAATTAAATAATGCAAATAGAAAATTTTTTGATTCAGAAGAACAAGGAAATGCTTTACAAGAACAATTAAATGAATTGTATGATAGTCAATCAGGTTATTGTAAATTAGATGAAAACGGAGAACAAAACTGTTTAAGTAACAATGAAATTTCTGAAGATTATAGAAAAAAATTAGGAAATTTGAAGGAAATAGAGGAAAAATACAATTCACAGAAGGATACTTTCAAAGAAACAGAATTAAAACTAGATACATTATTTTTTCAAAGAACTCTTTGGTTAGGGTCTGCAGTAATTTTAGGAGCTATAGCATTAAAACAAATAAGAAATGTTTAATAAAATAAAAAAGATATTATATTTATATATTATAACTATAATGTCATCATTTAGAGAGATTTTTTCAACTATACATTCAAATAATACAAATAATTTTTCTTTAGAGCAGGCGAAAAATTTAAAAAAACAACGAGAAGGTTTTGAGGGGATACCCAACGACTTAAAACAGAATGATAGTATGTATAATATGTGGGGAACAGATTTAACGCAAACGTCCGATATTGGTAAAAAATTAAAACAATTAAATGATTATGAAAGATTATCTTACGGTCCTGAGGGAGAAGATATGAATAAATTTAAAACATGGGCCTATAAAGCTGCAACATTTTCAATTCACAAGGATAAAATGGACAAAGCATTATTAGATTGTAGGAAAAGATGTAATGAAAACGTAGGCTCTGGCGATATTGCTGAAAAACAAGTCCAAGGTTGTCAAATAGGCTGTAATGTAGGTTATCCTAGATATGCAAATCCAACATCTACATTTATACCACAAAACAATGATGGTGAAAAATGGAAAGCCACCGATACTATGGATGCGAAAATATCAAAAGGTAATCAAATATGTAGTAGTCTAGCAAACGGTTCTTCACCAGTTTGTAAATATGGTGTTATTATTGCTGAAAATAGTGATCAGCTTGATAAAGCTGGTTTACTTGGGTCAGGTTCACCAAGAACAAATTGTGTGGAGTGTGGTGGTGTTAATTCTATTATTGGTAAATGGTCTTACAGAATGGATGAAGTAAGTAAAGATGGAAGAGCTATACCTAATGGTGGATTAATTACAGACACAATGAAGGTAAGTTCAAATGGTATGTTAGAGAGTGGAGGAGCAGGATTAGGTTGTGATAATATTAGTGATAGTGTAATTAAAAATGCATGTAAATGTAGTGCTGGAGAATCTGGTGCAAGTGATTGTGATGATATTGGCAATGTAAAATTTACAGTAGATGAAAATGGAAAAGTTATTGAAACTTCATATCCGTCAACAGAATTTGCAGATGCGCTATCCAAGTTTGGTCCTCGCATTGGAGAACTAAATAGTAATTGGAGAACATCAGATACTGGAAAGAAGTCTTTATCACAACGTTATAAAGAACTAACTAGTGCCGCACGAGATTATCAAAGCACTAATTTAAGAACGTCACAACAATTTAAAAACATTAATGATTTTATCAAAAAAATACCTAAGGAAGTGAAAAAAATAGATGATTCTTTAAATGAAAATCTAAACAGATTATCAACTTATATGAATGACGTTGAACATCAAAAAATGAAAAAAAATACATTAGATGGAAGATATGAAGATTCTGTTTTACAAAAGGAAAGTCAGTTGTATAAAAATTGGGCAGGTGGCATTTTAGCAATATCCTTGCTAACTGTTGCTATATACAAACTGAAACAAATTTAATTATATATTAAAATATATTGTATATTTATATATAATGGGTTCAAATCAGGATTTAGCCGAATATTTGGAAAAAACACAAGACAATTTAGTGCAACTTATTGCATTAGAAAGAACATTAAGTGAGCAAGTAATGCAGCAAACCGGCGAAAGTAGCATGTCAATCTATATTCAACAAATTTCTGAAAGAAAAGAAGCTATGTATACTAGTTTACGTGAAATTTACAGTTTAAAAAAGGATATGGCGGCAGGAGTTGCAGTTGATTATAAAAATGTAATGGCAACAAGTAAAAATATAGAAAATGAATTAAAAAAAACGGACAGCTATATTAAACAATATAAGGATTTATTGGTAGGTGCAAATAGAATGAATGAAATTGCCACATATGAATATAAAAAATACCAATCATACAGAGATTTATTGAAGGTATTTGTTTATTTTTCAATAGCTGTAATTGGTTTAACATTTTTAATTCAACAACCTTGGTTTCCAAAACTTATTGGTAAGGGTTTAATTATTCTTTTGTGTTCATATGCATTTTACATAGTTGGAGGTATTTTCTATTGGAATTTTAGAAGAGAAGACAAATATTGGGATAAATTTAGACAAGATGCACCAACAATGTATGATTCAGATACAGGTGAAATATCACTTTCAAAATGGGAACACAACAAACGTTCTATTTCAAAGGCATTTGATTCGTTGGGAGGTTCTAAGAGTATTTGTGAAAAGGTTTCTCAAGCAGGAAGTGCCACATCAGACCAATTTTTCGCTGGTTTAGATGCAGAAATTGCAAGTGGAATGACTTCTTCACAAGCAAATCCTTCTGAAAATATGAATATTGGTGATTTATAAATTATTATATTATTTATACTATATATATAATATAATGACTGATTATAATAAATTATTTTCAAATTTAAGGACAAAGTTAATAAATGTAAATGACCTTAATTACAGTTCTTTAAAAATGAATGTAGATAATTATTTTTCACAAATAAATGTAGATTATAATTTTAAAAACAGTGATAAACAACCTTATCAATCATGGATTGAAAGTATGGATGATAAAAATAGAAAAATGCATATATTTTATTACAATAACTTGGAAGAATTAAAAAAATTAGGAAACTTATATTTAAATTTTAAAAATCATTCTAGTGCAAACAATGTTATGAAAAATTTTGTAAATGACAAAGTAAGTGATTTAAAAAAAGAAAATAGTAAAAATAAAAATAAAGATAATGTCAATAAAAGACTATCAAAATATTATAATGAAAGTATAGATAATATAAAATATTATAAAAAGTTGATTCAATATGTTTTTTATCTGTTAATTACAGTAATTTTCGGTGCATTTTTAGTAAAAAAACAATACAAAAATTTGAAAATTTTATTTTATATACTACTTTTGTATTTATTTCCATACATTATTTCACCTTGCTGGGAAACAGCATTAAAATATACATATGGATACAATAGAGTTTATCATCTTTATTTTTCTTATTATGTAATGGCTATAGTATTTGGGTTGTTTATATCATTCAAATATTTTGTATTTAATGAAAGTAGTCCATTTGAAGGACGACGTGATTTATATATATTAGGATTTATCATATTATTTGGTCTTGGTTCAATGTTTACAAACTTTTTATTTTATAATAAGGGAGTTAAAAGTATATATGCTTAATACTCATCGTCACTAGCCGATTCAATGGCAATTCTAAACCCACGCCATCCTCGTCTCTTATTATACGGACCATATTTCTTTTCCAAAAAGTCAAATAATTCTTTACCTTTTGGAATATCCTTACCTTCATTTTCAGTATACCATATTTTAAACTCCTCATTAACATCACGCTTCTGTGTCCATGAATCAATATCATCTTCCAAACGCTCAGCACAAAACTTGCTGAAATGGTCCTGTTTATCCCTATATTGCTTACTTGCTGACAACACTTTGTCCACATCCTTTACTTCTCCCTTTGTTTTAAATACTCTCTCTACAAGTAAACTCATAAACAATGGTGCCCATTCATTTAAACGCTTCTTCAAATGAATATCCTTCTTATACACATATTTCAAATGACTATATTGTTCTGCATCTGGATTATCTTCAAAACGTGATTCAAAATCAATAACTCTTACTCTTCTCCATGTGCCATTATCCGTGCTCTTAATATCAGGCAAATAATTCGTGCATAAAACCATATTAAATTGTGGTTTAAATGTAATCATTTTTGAACCATACAATGGACGTCCTGTAATTGAATCACAACCCGTATATTCTTTAAATGTTCCCTCGTTTAATACTGTTCTTTTCTTAGCCTCTTGTAAAACCGCCAAACGTTTTCCTTTTAATGAAATAATTTCAGGTGTTGCTTGACCCTCTTTTGTTCTATTACCAGTAATCATACTCAATGGCGCTCCTCCTTTATAATCACCCAAACATTTTTCCAATAATTCAACCAAAAGTGATTTACCATTACTACCTACACCCAAATAAAAGTGAAATGTTTGATTATCATTATGACCAATAAGTATGGAAGCTAAATGGTCCCACATATAATGTCTCAAACTCTTATCTGGAAATAATTTTTCCATAAAATCATTAATTTCTCCAATGATCTTCACATGCTCTTTGTTTTTCCTATCTATTTTTACGTAATTAATATTTGTGCACATTGAAATATAATCTGTTCCTGTGCCTTCTCGAAACTTTTCATGTTCAATATCAATAACACCATTTCTAAAACAAATCAAATTCGAATTACTATCTAGCTTATCATAAAAGTTTTCATCATGAAACAAATCTGCTGCTTCTATCATAATATTATTCTTTTGTGGAGTTTTTCTCAACTTTAAACCAATTTCCGCATACTTTGACGCTTTCCTCTGATAAATTAATTGGTCGTTATCATCTGTGCACTCAACAACTTTGTCAACAATATCTTGTTCATTTTTCAAAAAGATTCGACTTACCGTTTTTGATAGTTCCAATCTCAATGCGGAACCCTTTTCTGATGGCACCCATCTATTTTGCTTAAAACGAAACCACTTTTTCTTTTCATGTGCTGCCAAAACAAATTCTTCTCTATACAACAAATATAATACCCTTGCTATATCATAATCAGTATAATTCGCAATTGTTTTTTGAATGTGTGATTGAATCGAATTATCTCGTATATCTTTAAATGCATCAAAATTTGATTCTTTTGCCCAAAAACGAATAGAACCATCTGTCAATGCACCATTTTCATCAAATTCATTATCCCACTTATCTTTCCAAGCATCAATATCATCAAACCGAAATTTTTCACTTTTACTTGATAACAACATCCACGTCCAAAAGAAATCTTCACAAGATGTTTTTAATGCCCAACCTACCTTAATCCAATATTCATAACTATCATAAAATTTGGGTCCTAGGGCCATTGTATACTTATGAATTTCTTCAAACTCCAAATTATCTCTATGCTTTTGCTTTATCAACTTATTACACTCTTCTTCTATTTGTTCCTTTTCAGTAATTTCACTTGGCTTACGCTTTTTAAACTTTATCCTAGGTTTGTGTTTCTTCTTCTTTGTCTTTGTCTTAATATCCTCCAATAACTTTCTAGTTCTTTCACAAACTTCGAATTTTATGTTACTCTTACTTCTAACAGATACTTCTGGCAAAAGTTTCTTATAATCGATATTTTCTACTAGTTTTTCTTCAATAAGAAATTCATCATCATCCTTTTCTACTTCGTATATATACTTTAACTCATATGCTTCATGTAATGGTTTTCTAGAACCAAATATTTGCCAATTTGTTGTGCCTTCAAATACACCCTTGTCCAATACAGACTCCCAACTATTTTCTATGGGTAAATCTTCCCAAACAAGTGATAACTTTTGCCACAATTCTTCCCATAGCAAAATCTTAAATTCGCTTTCCACCAATATTTTTACAATAATATGAATACCATCCTTGGTAATATCATCCAGACAATTCAAATTTGGCTTCTCAAATACATTTACTTCAAATTTACTACCATTAACTACTATAAGATGTTTATCTAATAACTGCGCCACTTCACCTATAACATCTGTAATATGCTCTTCTGTATGTTGCCTTTCCTTTACAGATGTCTTGTATCTGAAATCAAAATCGATTGCCAATACAGATTCACCTTTTATTTGTTTCTCTGTTAAATATTCAAAATGTTTCTTGACAAAAACCTTCTTATAATAATGGTGCCAAAATTCCTTCATCAATGAGTCCTCTATGTAATAGGAACCTCCATATACATTATGATCTTTATTAGGAATACGGGTATGAGTATGTTTTTTATCTTTAGGACATTTGTTGTTTCTTAACAAATCCTCCAGATTTTGATATTTCATTTTATGATATATTCAACATATTTTTATTTATATCAATTTTCGATATTCTAATTACTTTTTGCAGGTCATTTTTTTTAAAAGTATACTTCTTTGCCATTAGATTTATATGTTTTTTCAAAATCATTTAAAAATTTCTAAATATAATATTCATAATGTCAAAGTCTTCATCTACAAAAAGCAATGTAATTACAAAATCATCACAAAAAAGGTTACTTAAGGATGTAGTAGAATTACTAAAAAATCCACTTAGTGACCAAGGTATATATTATTTACATGATGAGGAAAATATATTATCGGGATACGCAATGATTATAGGTCCAGAAAACACACCATATGAAAATGGTATTTATATGTTTAACTTTAATTTTCCTACAAATTATCCATATAGCCCCCCTGTATTAAAATATATGACAAATGATGGACATACCCGATTTAATCCTAATTTATACAGAACCGGAAAGGTATGTCTTAGTATTTTAAATACTTGGCGTGGAGAACAATGGACAAGTTGTCAAACTATTAGAAGCGTGTTATTAACTCTAATTACAGTATTAAATGAAACACCTTTGATTAATGAGCCAGGTATTAGTAAAGGCCATAGCGATGTAAAACGTTATAACCGTTTAATTACATATAAAAATTATGAGGTTGCGATGCACAATGTTTTAACAAAAATATGTTTACCAAATAAACACATTAGTTTTTATCCTATAATTAAAAAACATTTCAAAGAAAAAAAAGATAGTATCATTGAAAAACTTAAAAAAGAAAGTAATATGTATAATAAAAAGGTTAGTAAATTGGATAAAGAAGACATAAACAGATATTACAGAACTCGTATATATAGCATGTGTTATTTACCGGATTATGATAAACTTATTACAAAATTACAAAATGATTTTAATATATTAAATTGAAATAAATTAAATAAAAATAATGAGTTAGTATATATAATAATGCATTTTTGCACCCAATGTGGTAATATGTATTATATCAAGATAAAGAATGAAGGAGATGATAGTTTGATATATTATTGTAGAAAATGCGGTTTTGAAGACAATTCTATTAGTCAAGATGCCAGTAGTTTATGTGTATCAAAAACACATATTAGTGGTAATGAAAAAATTTATTCACAAGTTATTAATAAATATACAAAGTTAGACCCAACATTGCCGCGTATTAATAATATTATGTGCCCCAATGCAAAATGTAGCACAAATGCAGAAGAGGGGGCTACACCAAGAGAAATTATTTATTTGCGATATGATGATACAAATTTAAAATATGTTTATTTGTGTAGCACATGTGACCATGTATGGAAAATGTAAATTAATATAATTATAAAATTGATAATATAAATAAATGTTTTTTTATATTATATAAAATGAATTCTGATTTAGGAATAGAAGAACAACCCTCTATGATGGACGATAATGAAACCAAGGATTATGATGTTGAATCATCAAGTAGTGATGATGAAAGTGATGATGAAGATGAACTAAAAAGATTGGAAAACTCCATTGATAAAGATAATCTACTTGTGTATCATCCTGAAATCGAACAAATCAACTATAATGAACTTATTACATTATCAAAGGTTGTGAGAGATAAATATGGAAACCCCATAGACCCTCTACACAAAACCGTTCCATTTTTGACTAAATATGAAAGGGCACGTGTATTGGGAATAAGAGCAAAACAAATTAATTCGGGTAGTGAAATTTTTGTAGATGTTCCGCCAAGTATTTTTGATGGTTATGCTATTGCTGAAATTGAACTCGAACAAAAGAAAATCCCTTTTATAATTAGACGCCCCATGCCCAATGGTGTTAGTGAATATTGGAGTGTAAACGATTTACAACAAATTTAAATATATATAGTTAAAAATTATACATATTTAATATTTTATTATTTTTTTATTAATATTTACAAACTCAAAACAATAATTGCTATTATTGTCAATACTTTGATTTGCAAACACTATACCATTTTCACGAAGTAATCCATTAAATAAATTCATTAACTTTGGCATCCATTTATCTTCAGTTGAATTTTCTATTAACAAAATATCTTTTGATGTTGCACTTTCTGGTAATAGTGTTCCAGTAAATAATTTTGGACCACCACCAAATATAATTTGATTGCCAAGTATATTATTTATATTTAATATTGTTTCATTATCAATATAATCATCATCATCAACAATTTCATAATTATTTGTTCCATTTATTAACATATTATACAAATTTGTTATAAATGCATTATCCTTTGTTCCAATAAATTTCATATTTAATGGGAGCTGATGCGTGTTGTTCCAACTTTCCAATGTAATTTTACCATCATCTCCATTATATTTTATTTTATTTGTTGCATTCAAATCTCCATATGTAAATGTATTATTTATATTCATAAAGTTTATTCTTATACCAGAAGCTGGTGTAATTTCCTTTGTTGAAAAAAATATTTTTACATTTGCCAAATAAGTTATTTTTGGAACCCATGGTGTCCCCGCTTTCTTTATTTCTAATAGTTCAACACTAGTATATGTATCTTCTATTTTACTAGTTTCTGAAAAAACATTGGGACCATTTGCTAATATTAACTTACTACCTAATACATTATTTATGTATATATAACTATTATTACTAATATAATTATTACTGTCAATTATATTGTAACCCGCCAAACTAGTGTTGATTTCATTTATGTATACATTATCTTTTTCTGCTTCAAATCGTAAATCCATATAATAGTGTTTTAATGTATTTGCATATACACAAGACAATTTGCCAGTATGACCATCATACAAAAGATCTATATGTGGATTTGCTGAACCTATACTAAATTCATAATCAACTGTAATCGTTTTTTGTGTAGGATTTGATGGATTGCCTCCAGCATCTGTTGCTGTAAAAACTAATACATGTTCTCCTTGACTTAATGGACCGATTCTTTGAGAAAAAGTGCCAGCATTATTCAAAATAAACGAACTTAATTCTATAGCATTTTCTTTTACTTTTAATACACTATTAGCTTCTGCACTTCCGTCTATTGTTATAAATCCACCTTCAATTAATATTTCATTTATTATTGGGTTTTGTGGAGCCGTCTCATCTACAACATGAACTGTTCTAGTAACATCATCTGATTTAACACCCAAATCATTTGTATAACTATAAGTTAATATATATGTATCAACCTTTGTATTATCTACTGTTCCTGTGGTTGGAACTATATCTGCTGGTTTTGTTGGTGTTCCATCAGGATTAAAAACAGTAACTTTAGCTTTTTGTTCCGTATATGGGTCATTTTGTTCTATTGTGATTAATTCATCTCCATTTAATGTAACCACTGGTTTTTTTGTAAAACTTCTGAATGAAAATGTTCCATGAACACCATCTTGTTGATCTTCTGGTCCACCATTATAAATATTTCTTGGATGTTTTGATTGAAATACCCCCGATACTATTTCTAATGTTATATTTTGGTCTTCCCCATTTACAGTAAATGTTCCAGAATAATTTTTATCGGAGCCCGAAAAAGATGAAAAATAACCACTATCTTGAGGTGTAATTTTTATATCCTCCATTGTAAATCCTTTTACATTTTCATTTAATTCAAAAGCAAAAGTTATTCCATTTTTTCCAACTGTATCACCTCTAGCTACATCTGTAGATGTCCAACTTTCAATCTTCGGTTTACGAGAATCAACCGTTGTTGATGGTAGATTCTTTTTTCCAGTTTCATTTCCTAATTCATCTTCTACTTTAAACCAAAAACCCGCAATTTCCTCCTCCGTATTATCTGTATGAATATTTGAAAAATCTATAGTAAAACTATTTGTTCCATTTGTTGTTACAGCATTATTTTTAATAGGTGCATAATTTGAATCACTTATTTTACCATTCTCATTAGAATCGAAATTAAATGTTCTTCGTTTGTTATACACAGTTTCAACGGTTGATGTTACATTACTAATTGTTGGCACACCACTATCCACAAAAACATTATTATAAGTAAGTAAATTAGAATTATTGCCTAATGCATCTGCAACATACAGCTTTAATGTATTATGGCCTTGATTACCTGTTAAATTTAAAGTATTAAGGCCAGCACCTACACCACCTCCATTTATATATAAACCAGTATTATTAAAGTTATACCATAAATTACCTTGTTCTGTTGTTGTAAATTTATACTGCAATGTTGTATTATTTCTTGGTGTAATAGGCGTGTTTAATATAAATAAAGGTTTGGTTACTACCGGAGCTGTTATATCTACTACTGTTTCACTTAAAATTAATCCATTTGAAAAATTACCATTATTATCTTCTACTCGAACAAATATGTTATTGTATGAACCAGAATTTAACACAACAAAAGTGATTGTGTTTATTCCTATTATTGCATTTCGTCCTGTTATAAAACTATAATTACTATGTATTGTTCCTACTTCAAACGCTCTAAATTTATAGGTTAATAATAAATTTTTCGTTGGACTAACTGGTGAAGCAGTTTCAACTAAATCTGGAACTAGTAAATCAATATTCACATTGAAATTCTCGGTCCTTACTGATTCATTATTACTACTGTCTGTTGATGTTAATTGTAAATTATAACTTCCATGTGTAAATGTTGAGGTCGTTATTTCAAAAATTCCCAAATTTGCATTTGCCGACCCTTTTATAATACTACCATTATATACTTTAACTAATGAATTTACCTCTGCAATACCAGTTATTTTTACTCTATTTTTACTAACTACATTCACTGATGTAACTGTTGGAATATTAGGAGCTGTTGTATCTATAAAAGCATCTTTTCTTCTAAAATTAGATTCATTACCCACATCATCTGTTGATGTAAAATAAAATACTTTATTTCCATCTGTAATATTATTTACTGTAAAACTAAAATCACCTGGGAAAAATAGATTTGAAGTAATAATGTTCAATAAATTTTTATTATTATTATACAATTTTATTAGAACACCTAGATCACATGTTCCAGTAAATACAATTGATGAATTATTCAGACTATGTTTTGTAATAACAACATTGGTTATTTCAGGTATATTAGGTGGAGTAGTATCAATAACAATATTTGTTACATCAGATACGTTAGATGTATTCCCCAAAGTATCACTAGAATAAAAAGTAATATTATTGTTACCTTCACTTAAATTCACATTAAATGAAAAAATTGTTGTAGGAAAAAAATCTGTTCTAATTAAATTTCCATTCAAACGTAAAAATACATTACTTCTTAAGTCACAAAATCCATAAATTGTTACAGAATCATTGTTTTCTATTTGATGATACGAATATCTTGGTATATTTGGAGGTGTTGTATCTCTCGTAAAACTAAAAATATTACTTGCATTATTTCCATTAGGTGTATTTGAATTATCTGTAAAAGCATTTTCTAGAACTTTAATACTACAATTTCCATCAGCTGTTGGAACAAATTCTACATTAAATGTATTATTATTATTATCCACAAAATTTTGCAAAGTTCCATTTACTACTATAATATCACCAACTCCAAATGTAGAATCTTCTGATACCGTAAACTTAAAATGTATAACATTTTTAATAGTAACTTCATTTTGATTTATTGTATTTGATGTAATTTGTATTATTGGTCGAACCTCATCAAATATTCTTACATCTCTGGTCTTTACTGTTTGATTTCCATTTATATCTGTTGCTGTATATGTAACATCATAATTCCCCAATACTGATGTATTTACATTATGAGCAATTGTTGTGTTAACCTGTCCACTAATATCGTTAGCTTTTGAACCAAATTCAATATAACTACCACCCTTATTAATAGTATAAGGATTTGGACCATTTAAAGTTAAAGTTGGTGGTGTTGTATCTACTACGTTAACGAGTCGTGTTAATGTTGATTTATTACCATATGCATCTGTAGATGTATACACTATTTCATAGTTACCTACTTTATTTGTATTAACATTACTTGTAGTTGTATCAAATCTTACGGAATCATCAGTAATATCAACTCCTGAGTCATTATAATTATTTCCTAATTCGACTATTGTAGGTGAATCACCAACAAGTGTTATAACAGGGTCTACATCATCAATAACTCTTACCATTCTTATTAATACAGATTTATTTCCCCGCATTATCAGTCGATTCATAAGTTATAGAATAATCACCAACAACTGTTGTATCTAATGAACTAACATCTACATTTACAACAGGAGCAGGATTTTGTGCAACACCATCAACAATATCAGTTGCTGTAGCATTGGGAGCAACAAAATCTGTGTTAATTGTATGTAGTATAATATTAGGTGCTGCTAAATTAATTACAGGTGGTTTTGTATCTCTTGTCCAAGTAAATTGACTGAGTGGAGAATTGTTATTAAAAATCTTATCTTGGAAAGTATTAGCATTTACAGTAATTATACATTGACCATCTGTCGTAGAATTTAATACAGCACTAAAAGTATCATCATTATTATCAACAAAATTTGTTATTATGCCATTTGTTACTTTTATATGTGTTTGGTCAAAATTATGACTAGTTACAAAATTAGTTACAGTAAATGTTACATTTATAGAAAGATCATTTGTAACACTTTCAGTGTTAATAGCTACACCATTAGGTGTAGTTGCGGTTATAACAACAGTTATATCTTTCTGTTCTCTTGTATAGTTAAAAATTTCATTTGTTAGACCCAATGTTCCTGAATTTGTTTTTGCAGTATATACACTATCTTTAACTATTTCTATATCATCACCATTCTCATCTTTTAAATTGTAATCATCAGTTCCATTAATTTCAACCTGAAATTGTGGTCCACCTGTATGTTCTATATAATAATCATTTGTTGCTATTTCTCTTAATATTCCTGTAGATGTTTCACTAGTTGGGTTAATTTTTTGAGTTACTTCACTATTTAATGCCGGATTTGTAGCCGCATTTTCCAAAGTTATTTTATATATATTTAAAAAGTTTGGGGTAATATAATCCATTTTTATGGAATAATTACCATTTGCTGTGGCTTCAGCTTCTACAGTATATGTTTTATTATTTATTGGCTTTTTATTGCTTAACTGTAGTGTTTCTCCAGCATCACCAGTAGTTGCATCTATTATCGATAATGCATTATTTGTCAAATTACTTCCAGGTAAATCAAAATCAAAATCCACATTTCCTGTTATAGTTAATTGTATAGTTGTTTTTCCAGTTTTATCATCAACTACATCATCTGACGAAATATTTATTTCCAATAAATTTCCCATATTTATCTCATGAAATACAGGTTCGCTTATATTATCATTTTTATCATAGACTCTAAAACGAAATTTAATAGTATTTGTCCCAAAAGAAAAATTATCGTTATCATCAAAAACCGATATAGTTGGTGGATTTGTAGTATAATTTAATCTATCTAACCACTCTATATAAGAACTATCATCAAACTGACCACCACTTCCTATAGTTAATGGTTTAGGTGCCATTCTTTTAAAATTTCCATTTAGTTCCGTCTGATTTAAAACAGGTGTTGCTGTTAATGTTGCAACATTATCCAATGCATGAATAGTTTTTAGATTAAATTTCCAAGCAGATGTTGGTGAATCAGAATCATTTGCAATATAATATATACCACTACTTAATGTTCCATTATATGCAGGTTTACCCTTATTATCTATATTTCCAACCATAATTTCAATATATTTCCAAGTATTATCTGCAATTCCTGTTGCGCTATTAATAATTGTTCCAGTTAGTCCGGGACCCAATGACATATCTTCTGGGGTATCTAGTTTATATTCCCAATCATCCTGATTATTATCTAATTTTACAATAGGTGGTGTAGTATCACTGAACCATGAAAAGATTACACCCATATTATTATAATTATTTGCATATGTTCTAACTTTATTTTCTGGTATTTCTATTATTACTTTACCATCACTATTTGCTATAACCTCAGCGCTATATTCCAATTCGTTTGTTCCTGCAATTACTTGAAATGTTCCATCTACAATTTTTCCATTTGTTATTTCAATAATACTTTGAAAAAAACCGAAAAGTTTTTTAGTTGATACAATTTTTATGTTTATGGAATCATTATAAACAATATCTGAATCATTTACATTTCTAGCAGCCTCTCCTAATTCATCTATTGCAGTGGCACTAATTGTCAATTCTGGTATTACATTATCAGTATCAAAAACAATAGATGGTAAGGGTGGAGCATTTAAATTACCAGAAGCTGTTCGATATTGGCTATTTAATTGTAAAAATGTATAATTTTTATTCATTAACAAATTAGATATGATTGCTCTAAAATTTTTATTATCAATAATAATAAAATTAATTCTTACTTCTGGATCTGGTGCTTTTCCAGTTTCTCGAATATCAACATATTGTCCACCTCCCAATGTGACATCTAAATCAGACTGAATATTAATAGTTATTGTATCTTTATTTGTAAAACCATTAATTATATCATCAGTTCTCAATGTAATAGTAGGGTTTTGTGTATCTCTAGTAATTTCAATAATATTTGATTTTTTATTTAAATTACCAACTGTATCACTAAACATATTTTCATTTACAAATACCTGACATAATCCATCTTGTGTCATTTTTAGTTCAGCTTCATATGTATTTGTTCCTGCTTTTTGTGCAAAATTTTCAATACTACAATTATTTGTATTTATGATATTACGTATAAAAGTTGTGGTTTGTTTACTAGATGTAAATTTTAAGAATAAATTATTTTGATTAGTAAATTTTGTTATATTTGTATCTATAAGTGTAGTTAATGTATTATCACTATAAAGTTCAATATCGATTGTTGGCTGAACTTTGTCAACTGTAAATGTAAAAAATAATGTTCCTGGATTTTTATTACCTGCTTGATCTTCAATTGAATCTTTAACAACTTTTACAATATATGTATCATTTACAGTGGTATCTAATAATACACTAAAATTAGAATCATCAATTGGTGTAAATGTATGTAAATTCCCAATAGCATTTTCTGTATTTTGTGATAATAAAGAATTAATATCAAATGTTGTATTTATTTTATTTAATGTAAAAGTAAGTTTTATTTGATTTTTATTTGTAATACCACCATCATTTACACCTTCGGCAACAATGGTAGTTACTTCCGGTTGTTCAGTATCTCTTGTAAACTGTAATTTATTATCACTAGTAGTATCTATAACAAGACTATCATTTCCAACAATATCTTTACTAGCTCCGGCATCTATCAATATTTCATAGTCTCCATCAGCATCAATATTTGATATATCAACTGTCCAATTTGTCGCGTGATTACCAATGGTTTGTGTAGCTGCATTAACAGCAACTGTTCCAAAAGTAGCAGTAGAATCATCAGGTTTTATTATTGTGAATTTATTTAGAACATCGGGTTCTGTAGCTAATTCATTTGTGGTTATCGATAATGTAATAACATTTCCATTTATCAATCCATGTTGATTAATATTATTTGATGATAATGTAAATATAGGACCTGTAGAATCATACGTATAAGAAAAAAAACCACTATTATTACAATATCCACCAATATTAGTAAAACTAGCACTATCAATAGTAACCTTCACCAATCCATCATTTGTTGCTGTTATATCAGCTGTATATGTTTCGTTTACAGGAGCATCATCATCATCATCATCATCAACTTTTTGAAAATTAGCTACAGTTGCATTTACTAATTTAATATCTTGAGCTGTAAAATTATTAGTTTGTTCACTAATAGTAAATGAAAAAGTTAAGGTTTGTTGGGCAGTTATTCCATTATCTATAATGGCGCCATCACCAGCCGGCTCACTGGCAGTTATTGTTAATGTAATAGGAGCTGGTGGCTCGGGTTCTTCTTCTTCTTCAATTGTTTGGTCAAAAAAACATTTATTTCTAGTTCTAGCTGATATTTTTCTATTTCTACCAACTAACTTACCGTAACGTAATCTAGACGATTGATTTGAGCCATTTCTATTTAAAGAAGTATTTTTCATATATACTTTTTTTTTTGGTTTACAACAATTTTTAAATATTGAACAATGTATATCTCCCATAATATATTATTGTAATATTTTTATTTAACATCTCCATCTATTTCCACACATTAAACATGTAACAAAAGTAGTCATAGGTTCATCCGCACTTCGGGTCTGCAATTGATAATATGTGCATTTTCGTTGAAAACACTTGAAACACTTAAATTCATCAGTAGATGCAGAAATATCTCCCTTTACTAAATTTTCATCTCGTTTAATTTTTTCATTAATAAGTTTTTTCCAAAGTTTTGGTTGCATATCTCTATGTGTAAGTTTTGAAATTTCCTCGTTGTTCATTTTCTTAATTTTTAATTTTTTCAAAAAGTGTTTATTATTAACGTAGGTGTCTTTTTTTATGTTAAAATACATTGTCTTTAATCTATCCGTATAAATCAAACAGAAATTTTGATTTTCCCATTTTCGAATAACCTTCTTTTTCTTGGCTTCTTTTATTGCAAAATTATAAATACTACGTTCTATTTTTCGTGATAACTTTTCATTTTTTACAACTTGGTTTATATTTGCTTCAACATTTTTACGAAACTTTTGTGGTTCAGTAATTTTCATTATTTACTAATAATAATATTATGATTTTATATTATTATTTCAATTTAATTATTTACATATCATATTCATCATCATCTTCCTCCTCACTACTTGATTCTGTTTCTAACTCAGAACCAGAGGAACTATTATAATCGTCTTCATCTTCTTCCTCATCTTCTTCCTCATCTTCTTCCTCATCTTCTTCTTCCTCCTCTTCTTCATAAGACTCTTCTTCTGGGTCTTCTTCATAAGATTCTTCATCATCTAAATTGTCATCGCTCTCATATTCTATTTCTTCATCATCATCCACAACAAATCCATCCTTCATATATCCACCGGTTGTTTTAAGTTCATCTGGTATTTCTTCTTCCTCACTATAACTATCTTCATCATTCAAAGATTCTGAACCACCCATTAATTTTTCATATATTTTTTCCCAATCTTTCAAATCTAAATCAACAACCGTTTCATTACTAACTTCTTTACTGCTATGTGAAACAACTACAATATTTCCGAAATATAATTCACTATCAATAGGTGGTGGTAATTCATATTTATTCTCAGAACCAGCACGACCACTATCTTTTGTATATACCGAAACAAATACATCACCCATCTTCCATGTATGTCTAATTTTGAAATGCTTGGTAAATTTTTTCAAATTACAATATTTATACAATGTGTCAATATTTAACTGTTTTACTTTCTTATTAACACATTGTCCAAGTTTACTTATGAGAACGATTTTAGTCATGATATATGTAAGAAATAAATAAAATCAGTTTAAATAGTTTACAAAATATATTATTAAGAATGTTAAAATATTATATAGAGAATTTAAGTAATCATCAAATAAAAAACTTAAATTACAAAAATAA
>Ga0099797_100338_pt1 | contig 30708 bp, 16 predicted proteins | sample Uncmet_Sort48C_1_FD_89871 | JGI IMG/M metagenome (GOLD analysis project Ga0099797, IMG submission 89871) | Marine eukaryotic communities from CALCOFI LINE 67, Pacific Ocean - C012_Sort48C_1 | ecosystem: Environmental > Aquatic > Marine > Oceanic | place: Pacific Ocean: Monterey Bay | collected... | reverse complement strand
ATAGTCGAGCTCCGCGGTGTATTTGTGCGAGCAGCAGGGCCATGACAGGTTTTGCCGGGACCATTTAAATTTGGACTATCCACCAGAGGACTATCCACCAGAGGGCAGACAGTCGATTCATATGAATCTGATTTGAAATTTTGACACGTCTCCGAGGTGAAGGATTCAATTGAATCATTGAACAGTCTGATAGTTCCGTATGGGACTGATCCGAATTGCACAATAAAACTCAAGCTGTTTAAGCAGGCGTGGCATTCTGAGTGTTCGTGAGGACTATTTAAGTTTGTTTTGTGGCGGATCCTTTTGCGATTTTGCGACACGAGTAGTCATTGATTCCCCGCTATGGAAATTTCAACTTTGCGTCTCTGACGTGGAATTTTGGAAATTTTGCGTCTCTGAGATCGAAATTTTGTGTCTCTGAGATCGAAATTTTGTGTCTCTGAGATCGAAATTTTGTGTCTCTGAGATCGAAATTTTGCGTCTTGCGGTTCGAGAGTCTGAAGTCATGGAAGCTCGATTGTTGTGAATTGGTAACCTTTCGTTGAGTCAGAATTTTAATCTAAGTACATCATAAAACGCAGCAGACTACCCTTCATATCGAAGGATCTTCTTGAAATTCTCATATTCTCAATCACAACGACGAATTCGGAATCATCAAAATCACAAGCTTAGTGAAACGAGTCAACGACGAGAACTCAGGACTCAGTCATTGTTTTCCTTTCAATTGAAATTCTTTGTATTTCTACGTTCTAGTTCTAGGTTGGTTCTTTCTACATTCTTTACATTTCTACATATAATTATTGTGAAAAATGTTTTCTGCAGTCTTTTGGCGTTTCTCTGTGCCTTTCTGGCGTTTTACATTCAGATTATCATTCTTGGTAAATTCTGTCTGTCTTCTTGTTTTTGCGGTGGTTTTACACCGGGACGAGCTGGCCGAGCATGGTCTCACGTTTGAGAGATATCTTTTAACTCAACATATTGTGTTGGAGTCCGTGCTTGCGGCAGATTCCATGGAATCTGATTCCATAGGAGGGCTGGAATCTAGCGTAGATTCAGCACACCGTGACCCAAACTTCGTGCCCAGTGCGTTAGAGCCAGACGAACTTCAGTCAGAATTCGACTCAGAGGATGATTTTGCTGATCTTGAAAGAAGAATAGTTGATGCTGAACAGGACCAGGAGCGGAAACAACGGACGCAACTCTTAAATCCTTTCCTCTATCACACGCACGCTGATGAAATGGGTTTCGATTATTTGCGTCTTTGGAATGAGTGTACTTACGTGGTTCCGACAAAGAATGTCAAAGATATTGTTGCCAGTATGTCAACGCATGAAATGTCGCAACAAATAGATGCCGCTGCTATTGAGAATCCTCTCCCGAATGGAGTATTTGAAGAGCTCGAAAGAGAAGGTCGGTTTGGTATTTCGTCTGAATTCGAAGTTGGTCGAGCCTTTTGGGATAGTTTTGGCGAGGCAGCACGGGATATCGTCACAAGCTGGGACATGGAAGTGGATGAAATGGTCGATGTTGGTCCGAACGGTGGACCAAACAGCCTTCTTGAGAAAGACAAGAACTCGAGGGAACCCCTCCGCTTGGCGAAAGAGCCATTTGGAACTCTTCTGAAAAAGCTCATTTTTCATCTCTACGACGAGAGCGACTCCGTCGGAATCGGAATCAGAAATCGGGAGGAGCCGTGGTTTCCCAGTCTCCGCTTGTCACAATCGATCGATCTTCTTCTGAATTCGTTGAAGTATATTCGGGAGGAAAGTGAAATACAAGATATCCGCAAAAAAGAACTTGTCATGATGGAAAAACGATGGGACAGGGCTATGCGGTTTCTCGCCTTCGATCAGGACATTGGAGTTTCTGAGAAATTCTCAGAATCTGCCTCAGAATCTAAATCTGCAGCAGCTGCTGAGTCTGGAGCAGACCAAGAGCAACCTGCTTTGTTGCTGCTTGGCGATCCAAATGACGTGGGCACACCGGGGATTGCAACAACTCCTGACTCACCTGTCAATCCGGATTCAGCTGGCAGGCCGGATTCACCTGACAAGCCGGATTCACCTGTCAAGCCGGAAAAACATCATCGTGTTTTGGCGATCATTCTGTCTGATATGATTGCGACAGAGGCATTCTGTAGCAGTTTTGCGCCGCATTCTGTGATTTCCAAAATTACATTTCCCGAGCCGGAAGGAACCCGTCTTCGTGAGTTCAGCCAGATCGTCGGCGGACCATTGGGCCTGCTGCAAAGCATGTATCCAGGAACAGCAAATTTGCAAGAATATGCGAAAGGAAATTCGCAAGAAGAAAATGTGACAGCCGTAACGTCGGTTCAAAGCGTTGGAAACGTTGATAAGAGTGTTGATAAGAGTCTCAGATTCTTAAAAGGAATTTTGGATTTGGGGTTAGAAAAGGCACGCCAGGACTCTTCTCTCCCCGGCGAAACCACCGACAAACCTAACAATTTATTGAGATCGACACTTGCCCACGAGGACCACCCAATTGTAAATCCATTACGCAATTCGTTAAGACGTATAGAGCCCCGTGAAGAACCTGACCAAAATATGCGAAATATGGTCTCAGAGAAAAAGCGCCGCGAAGAGGAGATGAAGCGCCGCGAAGAGGAGATGAAGCGCCGCGAAGAGGAGAAAAAGCGCCGCGAAGACGAGATGAACGACAACGTTATTGCTGTAATGAGTGCTTGGTGGAAATTCTGGAACTTCGAACAAAAAAAGGACGACAGTGTGGTCAAAAGACTGACAGAATTGTTTGACGATCCACTATTTGCAAGTCGTCAGCAGCAATTTTGTCTTCGCGAAAGCCTATTTGCAAGTCAGAGTGACAGTACACATCAGATTCTTGGCGAAGAAAAAGCAAAAAAAGGTTTTCAGCAAGAGACCGAAAAAACAGGAGCGAAAGATAAAAACAGCTCCGTTCCCAAACCACAGGATTCCCATGACCCGTCAAATAGATTCCCAAAGTCTTTTAATCCTTGGGAAGTAAAGGCGATGAATAAGCTAGTAGAAAAACTCGGACAGACGAGAGAACGAGCGCAGATCTTTATGGTGCAGCTGAAGACCGGCAAGGCGATTGTCCGAAGGGAATTAGAGGAACAAACCCAAAAAAAAAAATCCATAGAATTGAAGAGGAAAACGATTTTGCGGGATTTTTATGTCACGCATGTCAAAAGTTTGTGGGAGGATTTGGTGCTCAGGAGTGACGAATACCGTGCCTTAAGCCAAACATACGGACAAATCCGAAAAGTTTTAAATACAGCAGACGGAATGGGAATCAGCGTGCAGGAGCAACGAAAAATCGTAGACGAACTACGTGAAGAAATGCCATTTGAAATGAAAGGGCCACGCTCCTTATTATGGGGCGGCGGCCTCCGGGACCATCATGGTGGAGGCCATGATGCCAGCGATGATCCAAGAATGGTTGACATGTCAAATGGTGCAATTGATGATCCAAGTAGCCTAAGAGGAACTAATGATCCAAGTAGCCTGAGAGGACCAGTTTTCACTTCTGAAACTGGGGAGACAATGTCTACGGGTGATGTGGTCGAAATGGACGATAAAGCTTATATGGTGGTCGATATGAGACAAGAATTTAAGCCACAAGAATTTGAAAACACTTACAGAACAGCTTTGTCGCAGCGATTGAAGAAAGAAAGAGTGAGCAGGCAGCGTTCGAGTATGGGAGCGGAAGAGACAGGGATAGAAGTGGACTTGGGGTCAGGCCAAAAGACAAAAAATAAAGGAGGTGAAAAGAATGCAGGTCGTCATAAATATGGAGGAGGTCATAAGAATGGAGGAGATCGTGAGAAAGCAGATGATGAGATGGGGAAATCTGATAAGACGGCAGAAGAGTCTGACGAGGACGTGACGTATCCTCCGTCGGATTTGATGCAGGCACTGAGAGGATTGAGCAGGAAAAAAGGAAAACCGAGTGACAAGGAATTGAGGGACACACTTTTGCGTGTTTACAGGGGGAAGGACGCGCTAGGGCGCGAGGACATGATACAGACAATGGAAGGATGGCACAGGAGGATGCAAAAAGAAGCGGATGAGGAAAGACCGAATGAGAAAAGAACCGCTACTTCAAGAAGAGAACCGGATGCCCGTCGTGTCACAGGAGGAGAAATTTTGCCAGCAGAAAAGGAGAGTCATTTGCTAGCGTGGCAAGCAGCGCAAGCAGCAGATGATGTTTTATCGCAAGTAGAAAAGGGCGAATGGCCGATAAACATTGACGACGATAAAATAATGGGGGCACTGGCAGGCCTGCAGTCGAGGACAAAACAAAAACCGAGTGACGCGGAAATAATGGAGACACTGCACGAAGTGTATAAGGGCAAGGATGAGGCAGGTCGTGCAGAAATGATGGAGACATTGGAAGGATGGCAGAGGACTTCCCAAGGATGGCGAAAGGCTCCTCCTTGGAAGATCCAACAACCCGAAATCCAACAACCCGAACAAACTGGTCGCTCTGATGCAGCGTCAAATCCTACAGGCTCAACTCGCAGCCGCTCCGGTCAGACTCATCACGGCGAAGGGCGAACTGTGACTCCATCACCAAAACAACTCCCGAGAAGTGCGAACTCAGACGACCAAAAAAAGATGAGAATATCAACAGATGTGTCTGACACCAAAGCCGTTATCACGTTCGGCGATCACGGACCGCAACAGTCCCACATTCTGGAAGGTCCATGGCATTCGGATCACGACCGCGTGCAACTCCGTGCGTTGACGGGTGCTCAGGATGATGCCCGTGAAAGGTTGTCAGGGAAACAATTCCTTGAAAGCATGAATGCCCAGATGAACTCAAAACCCGTCACAGATTTCTTTGCACAATGGCAAGATGAGGCACTTTTCCACCTGCAAGAAGCTGCAGTAGATATCCTGTTGTGGTCCCCAGAAATTTCAGAGGAGCCGTTCTTGTCTCAAGGTGGTCCTGACACAGTAGCGTCAGGCTCTTCCACCCGAGGGCGTCATACCACCGGGCAAAGTACTAACAGTGCCACGGTCAGTCGTTTAAGTCAGGGAAAGACTTCCTCCAGCGCTGCTGAAACAAGCTCAGGAGATCAAAGCGCAAGTGTTGCTGGGCAAAAGACGAGTGATTCGAAAAAACACCCAGAATCGAAATCCAACAAGTACACAGTTACCGAAAAGAAGACGTGGCTGGAAGCTGTGAATGCGGGTACAAATGGGGTCCGCTTTGCCCAGACTCTGAAACTTACAAATTGTGATACTAAAAAAACTGACTTTTCTCGCGGTGCGATTCCATCTCTCTGCCCCCGATTTCAGCCAGTTTTTGCAAATTTAAAGCTCGACACAAAAACACATCTGCTGGAAAAAAATAGAAAAACGAAGGGCGTTTCTTCGTTTGTGGAGAGGTCGATACACTTTATACAAACGTCTGTCGCGAGAGAGCTGGCGACAGCGGTTTCGGCAATCCTGGCGGGTGACATCAAGATGAAGCCATCGCAACGTAATGAAGTCTACTATGAAGAAAAAGTCTATGAAGAAAGGCGGCAGATTCAAGTCTATGATTCTGAAGAAGGTGTTTCAGAGCATCATAGAGACGCAAATGGACAGATGTGTGCAGAGTCTGAAAATTTCTCGGATGAAATGGACATTGATGTCTGGTCAGATCAGATGGAAATTTTCGATAAGTTTACCGAAGATTCGAAAACTCTGAAAACTGCACAAAACTTGTCAGAATCTGTAGAAAAGGGAACGACATCGCCACCAGGAACGACAGCTCGGTCATCAGCACGCGACGAAAAGGGAACGAAATTTACAGGACAAGACGCCGTGAAAGCCGCAACCGCGTGCGTGGAGCTCCATGGAAAGTGCCAAGATCTTGTAGCACGTGCTTCAGCCATAGCACTGAGAAAAGAGAAAAAGATTAAAAAGAAAGAAGCGATCAAGTTTCGCGTGACCACAGCGCGAGACCTGCAGCAGTTCGTGGGAAATCTGCTGTCGGCGGATGAAGAATTTTTCCGAAAACTAAAACATGTTTGGAAAACAAGAAAAGAGGACATACTCGCTGTGGCAAGGCTCAACTTTATAGAAGGCTCCACTGCGAGTGCAGGACAAGCAGCAGCTCCGACTCCGATTGCCGGGCAAGCAGAGAGAGCTTTTATTGCGAAAAAATCCTCGTGGTTTCAGGAAGTTGAGGTTTCCGAATCAGAGACACAAGGAGATAGAAAAGAAGATAAAGAAGACACAAAAGAAGACACAGTGAATGTTCCTCACGATGGCGGTCCTCACGATGGCGGTCCTCACCATAGCGGTACTCACCAAAGTCGTCATCGTACAGAAGATGAGAATGTTATGAACAAGTTAGTGATCACGCGCGAGGGCATTGATATCATCCAATATTTGATCAATCATCTCGCGCCCTGGGATATTCCGGAAACTTTAAGCAGAATACAAGGAACGACGTTTGTCCTAGTGAAAAGTTGTCCTCGGAAGAACAGGGCAGCTGAGGATCATCCTCCAAACTTTCCCGACCAAAATTGTTCACACGATGATCCAAATTTTCTGCAAATCCTTGGAGTAACTTGGGACGAAGCCGCAAGTGAAAAAACTGTGGAGCCGCAGGGTCCTGTTGAGTTCAAAACTGTGGAGATCCCAGACTTGTCGAGCGCTGCCAGTGCTGCCAGCGGGACCGATAGTTTGAAACAACCACCGACAAAGACCAAAAGATGTTCAATGTGGCAGGCAAGTGCGGTTGCAGAGATTGTGTTTCGCATCTTGTTAACGTTAAGCTCTGAGAAACGTATCCGAAATGATTTTCAAGGGTCTCATATAAGACATCGCGAAGCCACCGAGAAGATATTGTCGCGGTATCTAACAGTGGTTTCCGAGCCCCAAAATCATTTCGAAAACACTGGACCAGTCGCAGAAGCCCGGCTAGAAGCCGGTGAGAAAGTCCGCGCCTTGAACACGCTGATATGGTTGATTCCTCTGCTGAAAGACCTGAGAAAGTGGAAAACCGAACTGACTTTCTTTCAAAAAACCGGATGCCCAATCTGCAACGAACGTTTGAACTTATTTGACCCCCAAAAGAAAGGCATGGGAAGACACTGGGAATTGTGTTGCTCGCATTTGCCATCTGGCTCGCATTTGCCGCCTGGTGTAGGCCCAGTTTCAGAGTCCGCTATTACTCGTCCTGCAGCACTGGCAGCAGCTGCTGAAACCGAAGACCTTCTTGACATGCCTGATGATGTTTCCGACACCAAAAAAAAGAAAAAACACCAGCCACAAAAATTTCAGATCACAAACGAATGTTGGAAAACCTTTGGTGAACAGGCGCATTGGATGCATAAAGCATGTATGGAGGCCTTTCAGTATCGTGCTCGTCAAGAACATGCGAAGAACTTTCCGAAGGCCAAAAAAGACGCACCATTACCGATGGGTTGCAGTTTTTGCCCTGTTTGCAAGACGGAAACTCCGTTCGACGCTCCGACATACAGTTGCTCTGATCACGTGATTGAAAGACGGGACAAATTTTTGGAGTTTTCCGCGCGTGTCATTGCGGAAGAAGCAGCCGTGTCGGAGATAGAATCACTTTTGCCGAGTTCTGTTCTACCCCGAGGCGATCGGTGGGCAACGAAGGGGAAAACTCTCCAAATTTCTACAAAAAATACAGAAGATGCAGACTCGACGTTACGAGTTAACCAGGACAGGCGCCCGCTGCCGGCGCCCGTTAGTAACAAGTCAGTTATTGCTCGCGAGGTGCAAAACAACCTCTTGATCCAAGCGGAGAAAGAGCTACTCTTGACAAAGAAAAATGCAGCAGGTAAAGACTCTGCCAAAGGACAACAAGGTCATAGCACAACAAGTCATGCTAGCGTCCAGTCAAGTCACAAAAGAAGCCATCAACAAACAAGCTCCGCACAAAGAGCCAACAAATTTAGCACACAAGGTCTGAGTGATCCACCGAACAACGACTGGGGAGTGGACGCGGGGCTGGAATTTATCAACTTCCATTTGGATATGGCGGAAGAAGAAATGGCGTTTTGGCAAGATGATTTTCTCGAAGAATTAACAAATTCGAATAATCTACCCACCGAAACACAGGGAGTTGGGATGGGACAGGCTTTTGTCGCTTTCAACAATCAGATCAATGATTTGATCATTGAAACTGGATTGGCTGAGGTCAGTCATCTGCAGGAGCAGTATTTTCGGGCCGAGTCATCTGGAGATTCGGATTTAGTTCGAGACAATAATGAGTCATCTGGAGAATCAGACTTACTAGATTCGGATTCCGATTCCATTCCAGTGACACAAGAGGACTCGATGATGGTGGATTCCACGATGGAGGGTCATGCACCAGAAAAGGATAGTCAAGGTTTGCCCAGTCGTGTGCAGGGATCAGGAGCTGCATCTGTCACGGGTCATGGCGGACCCGCGTCTGTCATTGGTCATGGCGGACAGTGTAGAAACATTCCCAGACATGAGAGTGCCAGGCGCAATTTCACGCTCTCTGCTGGTTTTCAGAGTTTGGTCTTGTTCTTTTTTGGGACGCGAATGGTGTTTAATACCACTCCTGATTCCACGGTAGCTATAAGTTCTGCGAAAAAGACTGCAAGAAGTTGCACAGGCAGAAGAGATCTGTCTTTTACAGACAGACTTCTGAAAGACGGACAGAAGTCAATGACCAAAAGTAGAGCAATTCCGGCAAATGTCACCACACTCACCAAAAGTAAAGCAATTCCGTCAAAAGTAACCCTCCGACACAAACACGATCGACTTGGTTTAGACATAAGATCCCATTTGCTGCATAGCATATATGGGTCTCCCAACTCTAGGCTCCTTCACGAACATTTCGTCGAGGAGTGGACAGCCCAGGCGCGTATTGACTATTTTTCAATTTTTCGTTTCTTCGGGTCTACAAATCCATTCGGGGTCGACTCAGGGGTCACTGGTTATCACAGATCAGAGGAGTCGAGATCATCAGAGGAGCCGAGATCAGAGCCAAGCAAGGCCAACGGAGGTCCAGGTATTCAGACCGAAGAAGGAGAGTACTCAGCAGACAAAACTTTGACAGTGTCAATGACACAGAAAACAGTTAACACTGAAGAAGTTCAGATGGGACTCGAAACGACAGACATGCCGCGTAGAATGTCAATGGATCATGATCAAAAAGAAACGACACAGCAGGCCGCGACTATGGTGGATCCAAAAACTTCGCAAGTTTCCTCCAGGTCCGATACTGACGCAGAAGGTTCGAGTGATACACAGGGCGCAGAAGGTTCTTCGAAAGATAACAGTGGCGCAGAAGGTTCTTCGAAAGATAACAGTGACGCTATCGTCCGGTTGACCAGTTTGATATTTATTGGCGATAACCCTAGGTTAGGAGATCCTGAAGTGCTGAAGGAAAAAATCGTGCCCGTAGATGTTAAGCCAGGGGTCGTCTCCTATTTGCTGAATATTCGCGCGTTGGACCTCTTTTTGTTGCGATACAAGCGCGATGTGCTGCGATACCATTTCCCTCTTTTGGGACGGAGTTGCCCGTTGTGCATGGAATCTGTGGAATCTGACGTGCTCAAGGATTGCATGAATCCTGAGGACGATGAGGACGCCATGATGATGAAAGGAGGACATCATTCTCATAGAGAGACTAGACTGAGTCTGGACCGGAAAAAGACTGTACATCTCCAGAAAACGACTGTACATAATTGTCTCCAGAAAAAGACTGTACATAATTGTCTCCAGAAAAAGACTGATATCGGTGGGGCTCAGGCAGCAGAGGGTGAGTCTGACACAGAGGGTCATGCTGCCTTTGACACAGAGGGTTTCGAGCTGGTCGATTGGGACGACGCGGCTGCTGCACCGGATGCTATTGAAATTATTTCAAAATCCAAAAGTCATGAATCCGAAAGTCGTGGTGGCAGAAGCCAGGACCTCACAGGCACCACAGGTGGTGGTGGTGCTCATAAACCATCAAGGCACGAAAAGCCATCTCGCCGAAAAAAGGAAGGAGACAAAAAAGAAGGAGACAAAAAGGATGAAACTACCCAAAAACTGAGCAAAACGGCGAGGAAAAATGCCAAAAGAAGAGGAATGATGGGGAAGTCTGAAAATTTGACAGAAAATGAAGAGCTTCTTGAGCCTGCTGGTTCAAATTTGACAGGAGGAGGAGCTTCTTCCTCACTTGCAAAAAAACACCAGGCTGATGACGGACAGAACATTGACTCAATGACGGACAGTTCGCTCCTGAAGCTCCGTTGTTGCGATCAGGGGTTTATGTGTGCGAAGTGTTTTCAAGCAACGAAAGATCCCGGGAAAATCCGCGGACTTTTCCCAACTGTTGACTGTGTCGAACCCATATCAAACGAACAATATTTGCGGTCATACACCTGCTGCCAGAAAATGTTTTACACACAAGGGATGTTGAAGAAATATCACCACGATGATGATGATGTGTCTAATGGTGATAATGACATGTCTAAACAGAATGTTTTTAAACAGAATGTCAGCAGTCAAGGCAGTGGATCGAGAAAGGGACGCAGTTTGGAAGAGATTATTCGTTATGTTGAAGAAGCGAATGGATGGCTGGAAGAGGTCTGGACAACTGTTGAAAGCACCGACTACCTTTTGAAAGAAAGACCAAGTGAGATTTCCACAGTTCGAGAAGCCATCATCGATATAGCAGATTTGGAGGAACAGATGGCCGGTATTCACGAAATGAATCGGGAGCTAGAAATGAGACAGCAGCTTTTTGAAGGTCACAGGGAAGACATCAAAGAAAACGATCATACTATGAAAAGCGATCAAAAAAACTCAGACGACAAATTGAAAAACGAAAACGAAAAGACATTCAAAAGAACAATCCGAGAAGCGCAAAGGAAGTTTGTTTTTTCATTGCGTGAGCAGGTGGAAAGGCAGATCGAAAAGCTCATTTATGTAAGAAACTTTGTGGTTGTGAATTACCGTGGATCTTTGTGGAACCTCATTCTAGATGGCGTTTATACCGGTACGAACGGATTTTCGTCTGAAGCAGCTGCCCATGCCGCCGGAATCTTATATGGTGCAGACACAGCCAGTAACGGATTCTCGTCTGGAGTAGACCGAGCTAACGGATTCTCGTCTGGAGTAGACCAAGCTAACGGATTCTCGTCTGGAGTAGACCGAGCTAACGGATTCTCGTCTGGAGTAGACCGAGCTAACGGACTCTCGTCTGGAGTAGACCGAGCTAACGGATTCTCGTCTGGAGCAGACCAAGCTAACGGATTCTCGTCTGGAGCTGCTCCTGCCAATGCATTTTCATCTGAAGAAGAAATGTTTCGCAGAGCCAGCTGTCATCCCAGCGCAGCGCGGCCCAGCGCAGCGCGGCCGGGCGCAGTGCGGCCCAGCGCAGCGCGGCCGAGCGCAGCGCGCGAAGGTGGAACTGCTGTGCGTGAGACAGTGCTGGCACCGAGGGAGTTGTCTGTTTCTGACTATGAATGTATTATGTCAGAGTCGGACAATGCTGCTGCAGTCGCACAGACTGGAACATCCACAGAGACTTCGATGATTCGAAGAAACACGGAGGTGCCGTCAGAGGAGACTTCGATGATCCGAAGAATGCAAGAGGCTATCCAAGATCAAAGACAGTTTTATCCGTGGCATGATCAGCGCAGCGCACACGCATCGACACATCGCAATAAAGATAAATCACTCCCTGTTAGTGTACTCCCAAAGGTGCGAAAACTCCCAGAGTTGGCCCCTGACTCGGATAGTTCGGACAACCAATACACCAACGGATACAGCCCTCAACCGTATACACCAATCGAATATAACCAAACCGCGTTCACTAGACAGGATTCGAGAGCAGAAACGCTCAGGAATGCTCTGCATGAGCACATGATTGGTGGTGGACGAAGAGAGCCTGACCACATGATTGGTGGTGGAAGAACAGAGTCTGACCACATGATTGGTGGTGGACGAAGAGAGCCTGACCACATGATTGGTGGTGGACGAAGAGAGCCTGACCACGTGGGAGCAAGACCAGAAACCACAGAAAGAACGGAAACCACGAGTCCAGTTTTTTTGTCTCCACGCAATGAGCCTGTAAATGAGTCTCCACGCAATGAGCCTGTGAATGAGCCTGTGGATGGATTTCTTGAGCAAGTGCAACAACGTTTATCACAGCTCATGCATTAAGTTACATGATCAAGCTGTAATTTGCAAAAGGCGACATGGGGCTGCAATTTGCAAATTGGAGTTCAGAGAAGACTGAATTGGAGTTTAGAGAAGACTGAACTCGAGCTTCAAGAATATGAACTTCGAATGAGCGTAGGAAGCACGCTAATTGAGGACAGTAGGACACGAAGAATCATCGACATGCCAGAATGAGCTCTTTTTTCTGCAATTTGGAAATTCTGCAATTTCGATTTCCATACTCGATTACGTATTTGCACACTGACTTCACAGAGGTAATATTACAATTCATAGAGGTTTCTGATTTCGCAGAGGCAATATTGCAAGTTGCTGAAAACCAACACCCTTCTGATTCAATTACAGCAGGAGAATGCCATTTTTTCACAAAACAGCTATCACGAGTTAGCGAGTCTAAAACCCAAAAAGCTCTCGAGGCATTATTGCATTTTCACCGGGTATTCTCGAGACATTATTGCATTCTCACCGGGGAGTCTCGAGGCATTATTACATTCCCACCGGGGAGTCTCGAGGCATTGCAGTCGTCGAGAGTCCTCCCAGAGGTATCATATGCCAAATTTGTAATTTGAAACTTTATACAGGCATTCTGACAATACAGAATGTCAAAACTTGTCAAAACTTTCATTAAAAAGACAGAATTTTCATTGTAAAGACACCGAATTCGTGCAGTGATGCAATTATGGGCCCTACCGGCTGTGGTCCGAGTGCAAATTGAAATCATTCAACGAGTGCGCGATATTCAATAAGTTATTGTATATAACTCATTGTATATCATGCATTCGAGTTTGGTCTTCTCTCACTGAGAATGATATCTCAGTCCCAAGTGATTATTATGAGAATAGTATCTCAGTCCTGTTCAGGCATGTTGGTTCGGAATAGTTTAACTTAAGTTTCCGAACATTACTACACTGAGTGCGAATTCTGAAATTCAATTCGAATAGGGTTCAGAGACCAATCACGAATACACGAATTTGAGTTATAATATCATTGTGATCTCCTTTTCTGAGTGTAACCACAAGTTTTGAGAAAAAGAAATGGAGAAGATGCATAGCTAAGTACAACTGGTATTATACCGTATACGGAGAAAATCATTGGAGAGCACAGAAAATCAATGGAGAGCACAGTTAGGCTGTTTGTTATTGCGGAGAAAATGCCAATGGAGAGCGTTGCTTTTTTCAGTTTGATTCAGAATACCCACAAAAGTCAATGATTGAGTCATTTTTTTCCGATTTCTGATATCTCACCCACTATGATTGATTCAATTCTTGCCGACTTCTTGTCACTTCTTTCCGAAGTTATTTCGGAAATAAGTGCATTACCAATGCGGTTGAGGAAAATTATGAAAATGACCATTATGATTGACTTGTCCGACATGAAAGGATTATCATTTCGAAAAAATTTTGTGAGCCAAGTTTTTGGTTCGTATGAGTCATGATTTGTAGTATCATAATCATGATTTGTAGTATCATCCCTCGGTGTCATCTACCGAGGAGTCTGTGGTCGTGATATCGATGTCTGCCGAGGAGTATGTGGTCGTGATATTGTATACGCATGCGTGTTGCCTCATGAGTCATCGGCGATTATAATTATTCGGCAGATATCAGAAGTCCATTCGATGTGCCATTGTCGAAGATAGTGCAGCAATATATTACGACTCATGACAGTGGAGCTCATTCCGTTGTGATATGTTGACCGAAGAGTGTTCTTTCGGCCCGAAAAATCAATTTCTCAGTTTCTCTCTGTGTTTCAATGTCTGAGTTTCTCAATCCGAAATCTATCTACGCGATATCAATTTTCGCGGTTTTTTAAATGAGTTTCCGGTTGTCATGGTCTTTCTTTCAATTTCATGATTTCATTTGTCGGCCCAATTCTAAAGCGAATATAAATCATGTTAAATTAATTAATATCGGAGGCTATTCTTTTTTTCTTTTTCATAACGATATTTGCATCTCATCCATAAACTTCAATGAAAGCGTTGTGGGTCTTGTTTAAACTCTGGAAGTATTGTTTTGATTCGTTCGAGAAATCTGTGAGATTCAATGTCTGACTCGTTCGAGAAATCTGTCAGATTCAATGTTTGACTTTGGACAGTACAGGTTCATATTTTGGGATCATGAGTAAATATAATTATTCGAAAGCCTAGAAGCCCTAAGAAGGAGAGACTCTCGAATCTCGTGCCAGAAAATTAAATGACTCTCACAGTGGGCCGAATGGCAAGTTATAAAGGGTCAATGTCCTCGCCGTTATTCATTGGTGCAGTCAGCATATTGGTACCCCTGGGCTTCGGAAGTCTGGAGGACAGTGTGGGACCTCTAGGATTCGGATTCGGAAGTCTCGAGGTGTTGGCAAGGAAAAAGATTCGGATGACGTCTCTAAATGGCAACGCAGAAAAGACAGAAAACGGCAATCGTATTTCTGATATGAGGCAAGATTCAGGTCTCACAGAAAAATCTATACCAGTGAAGAAGATGACTAACTTGTCGGCGCCGACCATTCTGGCAAATGTGTGGAAACCTCAGACGAGTCAGGATCGAATCGGAATCACAGCCGAAAAAGAGGTCAGGACGAAGAGGTTCAAACTTGAAAGCTCACATGTTGAAATTGAAGCAGGTAATACTAATGAAGAAGGTCTGACTGTGAAGAGCAATAGTACCATTCCGGAACAACTGAGTCATGTTTTGAATGTGAAGAGCTCAAATACCATTCCGGAACAACAGAATCATAATACAGTTTCCGACGGTGGTACAGGTCCTGCGTCATCGCTCAGTGGCTTCAAAAGCTTACCAAAATTTCCGAACACGACAGCAGTTCCTAGTGCTAAGAAGGTTCCTCCTAAGCCATCTGATGCACAGCTTGAAACTGAGAGAAACCAAAAGATTCAAAAAGCAACTCCTGGACCAAAAGATTCAAAGAGGCATCCACCGCTCTCTAAACCAATTACTAAGCCATCGAATTCACTCTCAGCATCATCACCGGCATCACCGCCGACTCTAGCAGAGCTAGAAAAGTCAAAAAGAGCAACCACGCAAGTAGTTCCACTAACTCAACTATCTTCCCTCCGAGAAGTGCCACTAACTCAACTATCTTCCCTCCGAGAAGTTCCAGCATCAAGTGTCCCCGCTGGAGGAAACTCCGCTGGATTTCCTCTGCAGAAAAGGAGTTCGACTCTGAGATCAGTAGCCAGCGCTGTGAGGCTATCGCACACGTATCGTAAAAAGTCATTGGATCCAATAACAGGGTGGAGAGAATGGGAACAAGCGCAAGTTTTCAGGCAGGATATTGACCAAACCCCCTTTCAAAGCTGCTTTGATACTGAGGATTGTATCCTTGATGAGACTAAGGAGATCTTTGATGATACAGATTCTGACTCAGACGAAGAATCAGACGAAGGGAAAAAGAAAAAAGAAAAAGTTAGAAAATTTCAAGAAGAAGGAAAGACTGCCCGTGGTGGGGTGGGACAAGAAGAAGAAGAAGGAAAGACAATTATCAAGCCAAGGGAGAAAAAAAAAATTTTGGCAAAAAAAAAAGCAAAAATTGTTTATAAAAACGATGTCGATGCTGCTATTTTGAGCCGTGGTGTCCGCATTGGAGCTACGGGAGCTGCAAAATGCGGGTTCTGTTCAACAGATGCACAGCAGGGGCTATACACATTTTCAGACTTCTGGTACAAGATGCAGATGTCGGAACGCGGATTTCCAGAGAATCCAGATGATGTCTTGCGGGAGAATCTGCCCGGGTTCAAAGATACAGCCTCGGAACCGTTGGCATGGGCGTTAACCAAGAAAACTGAACAAGTTGAAAATCACACAGGAAAGGAAACAACAAAAGCAACATACTTTCTCGTATTTACCGGCACACAGTTCGCGAAAGAATTGTTGAGGAGTTTAGACTATGACGTTGTCAATATTGAACAGGTGGTAGAGGTGTTCAGGGGGAAACTATTGTCCAAAAATAATAACTCATTGTATTTCCAGAAAGGGGTGTCTGAAAATGGGGTGTCTGAAAATAATAACTCATTGTATTTCCAGAAAGGGGCTGTGTCTGAAAATGGGGTGTCTGAAAATAATAATTCACTGTATCTCCAGAAAGGTTACGACTCGTTGTATTTCCACGAAGGATACGCAGACCGCTTGTATAATGATGCGAAGCTTACGGAAACAATAATGGGAGTTCTTGAGGAAATTCATGCCGATAAATCCGGAAATACAGGGTTGGTCATCACGGGCCATTCTATGGGTGCTGCGTTGGCTGCGATGGTCATGGAGTGGGTGCAGGCCGGTGTGTACGATCCTGAAGTACTTTTTGGCACCACTGATCTTCCCGATATGAAGTCTCGAGAAAATATTCATCATTGGAGAGATGGAGAGAAGACATTCATCAGAAAACCGCTCGCGAAAATGGAAGACGCGATGCGATTCGTCAAAGAATCATTCGTCAAAGAATCTCGGAAAAAAGAAGACAATTCGGAGAAGAATAATAACGACCTGGGTAATAATTTCAGCAGAACGCCTCTCCTTGCTGCGCGCGATCTTTTGAGCAAAAAAGTTGAGTGTCCTCGTATCAGTGCGGTTCTTTTTTGTGGGCCAATGATTCACGTTATTCCACCTATGAAATTTGCGTCTAAAAGGGCGTCTAAAAACTGTTCAAGTTGGCAATCGGAGCCCTCGCATGAGGAATGTGAAAACTTTCTGAAATTGCGCGAAAAAAACTCTTGGATCGTGCCGAAGAACGCCCGTCAATATATTCATGGAATGGATATAGTGCATCTCCTACCCAATGTGAACGAGGTGTTGGGACTCGAAACTTTCGAAAAAAAAAAATGCTCACCTACGTGTTTTGTGAAATATCTTCTCAAGTGCTTTGACCCGAAAAATCATCAACCTTCTCTAGTATCTTCTTTGGAGCAACAGAATGCTTCTTTAGGGCACCAGAGTGCTTCTTTAGGGCAACAGAATGCTTCTTTAGGGCAACAGAATGCTTCTTTAGGGCAACAGAATGCTTCTTTAGGGCAACAGAATCCTTCTTCTTTAGGGCAACAGAGTGCTTCTTTAGGGCAACAGAATTCTGATGATCCCGGCAACAGAATTGATGACAATGCTGGAGCATGCGTACAGGCGATCCAATGCAGCTGTTTGCGTTTCGCCCCTATGGATGCGGAAGTATTTTATCTCAAGTCGAGGCCAAACAAGTCAATCTTCCCAAAAATGTTCCGCGTCGATACATTGCCGAGCCCTCTTTCTCGTATGCCACCGCAAGAAAGACAAGAAAGCTCTTACGAGTCTGACGAGTTCCAAGACGTTGAAGAATCTTCTTTGGAATCTGATACAGAAAATTTATAGGGTTCGTGCGGTGGTCGGGTGCGACGAAGTGATAAACGTGTTGCGAGAACATCAGAGTTTAGAACGTCAGGCTGTTTGAGTGGTAAGTCGAGTTCATCGAGCAGACAAAATGTGAGTCGTACAGACAGAGACGTATGTTGACACGAGAGTTTCTGCATGAGCGGTTTTCAGTTTCACTTTCACTTTCTCACCTTGACAAATCGGTAAAAGAGTTCGGTGTGATCTCACCATGGTATGGTCTCGAGCGAGACAAGATGTTGACTCAAAGTAATGTCGTCGTCGTCGTCGTCGTACGCGCCAAAGCCACTATGGTGGCCAGTGGATAATAGGGATGACGCAATCGAAGCCAAGCTGTTTCCTGAGTCAGAGCAAGCTCAGAGTTTTGTGGCAGGGCAAAAGGCAAAGCGTGATGCAGCAAAGTTGAGGGAGAGGGTGAATAGGTACGGTTTGTTTTGAAGTTAGTTTTGTCTCAAATTTTAAATTCCCTCCCTCCTCGTCCCTTTTTACGGTCGAAGGGTTACATTTTTGCAGCCTTAATAGGCTTAGCTGTACATTTTTGGGGAAGATAATGTTATCCCTTTTCTCTGTCACTTCGTTATTGGTGTAGACCAATCTGTTCAAAGGGCATCATCTTGCCCCGTGGAACTGTGATGCCCAGAAGTGTTCGTATCCGTACTCGAACAACTTCTACAGGTACTTCGGCGTTTCGGCATCGCAGGTTTTGGTTATTGTTGGGAGATGTGGAGCAAGCACGTTTATGGAAAGAGACGAAGAATATGGAAAAGACACCAACCTTTGCAACAATGACAGAAAAAGACACAAAGCGGCCATCAACTGAGAAGATTCAGATCGCAAATACTATACAGAAATTTGATGAGTCTGTGGGAAGAATAACGGACTCGTCTGTGGGAAGTTCTCCGAGCGCGTCTGCTGTGAAAAGACATAGTACTAGCCTACGTAGCCTAGTACCGTCCACCGCAAGTGAGTTCAAAGACTTGACGAGTCCCAGATTGAAACGCGCGGAGGTGCGACAGGATCAATGTTCTATTTTGCTGCCCTTTCTTCTAGTCCGCCATCATCAGATGATTACTATATTGCCGATAATAGAGCAGATCTATAATTGTCACGCGTCTTCATCTTCAAATTTTGATCGCATCATTACTAATCAATTTACTAATGAACTGGCGAAATTTAAAAAACAACAGCGGAACGAGCTGGTGAAATTTAAGAAACAACAGCGGAACGAGCTGGTGAAATTTAAGAAACAACAGCTGGTGAAATTTAAGGAGCTCGACAAAGTGAAAGCGACGGTCAAAAAGCTGGAGCAGGAAAGTTTGGAAATGAAAATCCAAATGGAGGACCAAAGAAAAACTATTGGCGCTATGCGACATGTGATTCAAATTTTGCTGAAGCAAAATTTGAAGGGAGATGATGCTTCCAAAGAGGAGCATTATGCTTCCAGAGAGGAGGATTCGGAAAAGGCAAACGCGAAACACGAAAGAAAGAGAAGCTCCTCTTTTTCGTCACTCGAGACGGCGAGAGTCTAGGCTTTTTTCTGAGTCAAGTTTTGTATTCTAGGCACGTAACCGCATAATTTTTTGAGATTCGTAAAACTATTTTAAGCTGTGAGTTGGTAGATATTAATCAAGATGGCGCTAACACATGGCATATAGAGGCTCCATAGAGCCCCGATATCATTCCATCAAAGAAGGGCTCAGTCTTGTAAAACTTGAAAAACAAAAAGACTATCTGACCTATTGCTGTTATTATCATGACCGCGACTTTCCTTCTCAGGGCAATGTCTAAAGCTGGTTGCCTTTTAATTTCACAAGGTAATTGTTGGATAAAATTTTAAAAAACAAGATACGACCTGTATGACGTGATAATCATCCTTGGTGTGATGAGTGTCAACCGTAGCCAAAGGCTTAGACGGTAATTACCCCGTGGGTATTGTAATAGTTTTCACTAATGTTTACCACATATGATCTGGCATGTTGTGACAATCGTGCTCAGAGTCATGTTTTCCAGCTGGCATCGGATTTCGGTCATAATTTGAGCATTTTCTTCAGATATTTACATATATTATCTGGTATGCGGGAAGCGGGTTTATTATCTGGCATTACAGTCTCCAGGACCAATTTGGTCAGGACCAATTTGGTCAAGTCTCCAGGAACTTATCTGGTTGCATATTCTATACGCGGGGCAAATCTATCTGGACGCTCAAACTCTATATGATCAAGTATAATTTGTTTATCTGGTTTCATATTCTATACGCGGGGAAAATTTATCTGGACATCAAGTATTGTTTATCTGGTTTCATATTCTATACGCGGGCCAAATTTAGTATTATCTGGACGCTCCGACTCTATACACAGGTCCAGAACCTCCATGGCGTTCTCAGGATCAGAGTCGGACAGGAAATTTAGGCGTTCTTTCGGACTGAAATGGCGTGAAAAAATATACACAGAAATAGATTTGCACAGGCATATTATTAGAATGCATATTATAATGTTGCGGACTTTCCAGAGTATACCCATCATAGCAAGATTTTCCAAAGCGGCGTCTGGAGGCGCCTGTTTTTTTCCAAAATGCCATGTGTATGAAGTTTCAGAGCAGAAAAAAATAGGTCGTGTCGTTTCGGAAGTAGTTGGGCAGTAACGAAATAATAGTAAGCAGTTGTATGCGATGGGCCGTCCATCGCAGAAAGGACGTAGAATAACGGAAAAACCAAGTAATTCTTACGGCGACATGATATTATGATTATCCAGAACGCCTAAAATTAAGCAGTGGTGACAGCAGTTACATAATTAGATTTATTACGTAGCTGTAGTAGCACGTGACCAGCAACAACAAGACATGCATTCAATGCAGGGGGAATTCGAAGTGAATTCGTTGGAGCCTTTGCATGGCGGGTTGTCCAGGGTGTCCCTCCCTAGCCAGATCATTGCCAGCGGCGGTTATCATATGGGTAATACTAAATCGCCAAAAGTTAAACAGTAAAGTAAAGTTACAAGTAAATTGTCATATGGTTATGATTGAAATCACAGACTGTACGGATTGAGTGTCATTGTTAGCAAGTTAGTCTCGTTCTTGCGACTACATGTCAAATGAATTTCTGGTGAAAGCTGGCCTCTCTCTTGCGACTAAGTTAGAATTCTTGAGATATTTGTAATCGGGCAGATTTATATTTAGTTAGAATTCTGAAGGCTCATTTGTAATTTGTAATTGGGCAGATTCTGTCTGCGTGTGTTCGGTATGATTCGAGTCCGATCGACGGCAAATTTTTAAATATTCACAACCGTTATGTGCATTGCGAGGGGTCAAAGTAGTCAATTTCCAGTGTTGAATCTTTTCCAATGTCATGGTCGCGCCCTGTTCATCCATTTCCGACGGCCTCTGAGTCTCAATTGAATGACATGTGAGTGTCTCGGAGACAAGTTAGACTTTCTTTGATCATTGACGTTGAATTTGATTAAATCCAGAAGTTTCAAACTGTTAATTCTGACATTGAATTTCATGTATTTCTCGAGCCTACAGGTGACCTGTAGGGCGTTGTTCAAGTTGAAAGTATTCCAGGCAACGATGTGTGCCGATTCTTCGCAAGACCATGTCTATATCGAGGTGGCAGGGGCCAGCTCCCCGCCGAAATTCCAGATGCCCTATTTTTGTATGATTATCGGGGGGATTTTTGCCGTTGTCACCCTCCTGAGAGTTGCTATTTTGAATTTTGACATTTGTGCCTCTGCAGCTGACAGTGACCGTGCAACAAGTTTGTTGAGATTCAACGTTACAAAAGATTCAGAGTCAAACGGGAATGCGCGCGCGACCGATTTTCACAAATTTGACCAAGGACCAAGTGGGCCTGATTATGCGGAGGTGGAGACAAAAAACCGCATGGAGGACACGGGTGGCGGAGAGAAGATGTGTGGGTTTACTATGGGACGCAGCAAAATAATCGTATCTGCTTTATGGGACGCGGTATGGTACAAGTTCAAGGAAGCATTCGCAGCTGCACCCCTTCCATCTGCAAGCCGAGAAGGTGCTCCACCCCCGCTTGGCGGTTTTATATCTCAGTGCGAAAATTGGGCTGGTGGTTTGGGCGAAAACCCCATCTTCAACAACCCTGGGGAGCTTGTGCAGGCCGGTTGGGGTCCATATTTTGAGTTGGTGTATGGAGAGGTTCCTAAAACGCGGTACCCGATCTGCATTGGCAGTTTCTGGTTCTTGAACCGTAATGCCATGGAGCTAGTGGGATTGACGACTCCACCAGTGCTCAAAGATTCTTTGAAAGAGAGGTGCCCGATGAAACCAGGAGACGTTTACGACACAAATAATAAGTACCAGCCTCCGTGGTCCTCTTGGATCTACCATCCGCAACCATTCGGAGTTAAATCTGGTCTCACTGGGCATCGTGGATTTGGTCTCCCCTCGAATACTTGGGTAGAAGTGTCGCACATGAAGCAAAGCCGAGAGACTGCAGGGTCTTGGTTCATGTTTTCGATGGGCAGTGGTATATGGTTCAATACTGGCAAGACGATCGTACTCAATGATCATTTTGCCGCTCAAGATTTCTTTTGCGGCAAATGCGATGGAGGTTCTTCATTTTCTCTACTGGTAGGGGAACCGGAGAAAGACGCTCAGATGTCAGCTGCAGCTGCCGCACAGGGATACACGACGATTCAGTTTCTCCAGCATGCCGATAGACAGTGGGGATGTAGCGGATCGTGGAAGGCTCTGTCCCCCAAGAGCGCGCTGACTATCGAAATTGTCGGGGTTACGTTGACTGGAAACGGAGGCCCGTGCGGAACCGATGCTGGTGGAAATTTTAAGGTCTTGCTAACGAGAGTTTCCAAAGTCGTTTTGTTCTCTGTGAGTGTGAATGAGTAGTGAGGTCAAGGACGAGAGCACTTGAAGTCAGTACGATTTCGTGAATGAAGTTGTATCATTTCATTCGTCAAAGATCTAAACAATTTATGAATGCAGGTTTGTATTCAGAAATTTCGGTAAGGGCTCGTTGACTTTTGTGGACGCTGAGTTCACTGTTAAGGAGGAACTAAGTCAGCTAATACAGCTTATGCGCTTGGTACCACCCCCGGGGCACAAAGTGTGCTCAGCGTAGCTTCCAAAAAAGTTCGGACAAATTTTCTCTTTGAGTCGAAGCTCAAGGTAGTCGTTCGGATCAATAATGGGTGTATAGTCGTGCTATGACGGAAACGAATGCAGGGAGGTCATTATTGATCTCGTATGAGGTTGATTGTCAACCTCTTTCGTATGTTATAGCAGTGATTTATATTTCACTCATGTGAAGACTCATCATTGGAATAGATTTCAAGGATTTGTCTGCACCTTTGTTCACAGTACGACAGAGGTGACTTCTGTAATCATTGAATGGAAGGAGTTGTATTCAATGGAGAATTGTGTTCGACAATTTGGAAAGAGAGTTATCAGCTTTTATCTGGTTGGTGTGCGCTGGAGATAAAGTCTTGCTAACGAGAGTTTCCAAAGTCGTTTTGTTCTCTGTGAGTGTGAATGAGTAGTGAGGTCAAGGACGAGAGCACTTGAAGTCAGTACGATTTCGTGAATGAAGTTGTATTATTTCATTCGTCAAAGATCTAAACAATTTATGAATGCAGGTTTGTATTCAGAAATTTCGGTAAGGGCTCGTTGACTTTTGTGGGCGCTGAGTTCACAGAAGAAAACTCTCGAATTGCCCACCACCACCCTCTAACAACCACCATGATGGATGACTCCTTCCTGAACACAGTTGTTGGAGATCAGAATATAGAACTGCGGACTCAGCGGATGGTAAATGATGCTACCTCACGAGTCGATACGGATCCAGCAAAATTTATTACGACGTCGATTAGATTCTTGCCGCCAGCGAGAGGGGGGAAGAATGGCGAAAGAAATTTTGTCAGGAATAATAGCGGTTCGGTAACAGTGTTTGGAGATGTAACAGAAAACGATATGCGAAGGGCCGAGAAGTCAGCTTTTCGTGCTGGGATTAAGCTGACAACGGAAGGTAAGAAGCTTCTCGACAAGGTCACCGCTTATTGTTTTATTGTTTTGCCGAAAGGAGCAAAAGATTTGAGGAAACAAGGTAAGGATGAAATCAAAAAGAAAGAAGGCAAAGCTTCAATTGGTAAGGAGGAGAATATCAATTTGACGATCGTCGAATCCAGTGCCTCGGATTTCGTATCAGCCGGAAATACTGCGGTGACGCGCGAGCTTTACCGTACGACGTTTTTGAAATATTTCGCGTCGGTTTTGATCGCAAGTGGGAAGTCTCCTTATCCAGAGGATTTTGGGAACGAAGAACTCAGAATAGTGGTAGGATTTCTTCTGAATTATAAGAACGCGCCGAGATCGAGACACTTGTATCTGAGCCATGGGTGGACGTTCATCGGGTGGATGGCGCCATCGATTGCGAACAACACAGGTCTGCAGAAAGAGTACTCTAGGTGTTTCAAAAAGTTGCATGGCTTAGTACCGGCGAAAGATATCGAGCAGGGCGTAAGACTCGAACACTTGTTGGTGGCCTCGTGTACTTTGGCGGAAAAGGACGTTTCACATAATCCTATGAATCATGTGAAGATGAAAAACTTGCAGAATCATTTATTCGCGAGGAAATACAATATGTCAATCGAAAAAGCGACCAAGCTGAGACGACAACAGGCGGAAGCGGAATTTCATACAGCAGTAGCGGGATTGATGTCGGGTAATACTAATAGTATGAACAGTGTGTCATCAAATACGGTTAAGGCAGGGACAACAAGTCAGCAAGCGTTTTTGATGGAAGGAAATCATCAGGCAGATATTCCTTCGGAGGATAGTAGCTCGTCGTCTAGTGATTCTTCCGATGATAGTGATGTTGGTTCCCCGATCGCTACTCCAGCAGCGGTCAAAGCTAAGGGTGCAGCTTCGACTGTGTCAAACGTGGCAGTCAGTACGAAGGCTGTGTCCAGTCAGAAAGCGTCAGGAAGCATCAGGAATACAAACGCTGGTAAGGCGAAGGCTCAAGTAGCTAAGGCGAAGAGTTCAGTGCTAGTGAAGCGAAGTGAACCATACATGACAAAAGGAGCTGGTAAAGTGAACAGCGCAAATACGACGCAAGCAGCGAATGTCGGGAAATTTTCTCAAGGTTCTTCTGGTCAATCGATCAATCCTTTCTCTTCTGTTTTACCGAAAGGTTCAGCATATGCAATTCCACAACCGTTGAATGAGACCAATTTGATGGAATGGGAATACGGTTCTGATTCGGAAGATTCGATGGAAATTGGTGGTGACGTGTTTTGTGTGGGGGAGCAGTTGTTGGGATATGGGGCGTCGAAACTCGAATTTCTTGGAACTATGGTTAGAGCATGGCTTCTTGCCTTAAGGCCCGAGGAGTGGGATAGACTTGTGGTGGAAGAAATTCGAGGAGCGGATAGAAAGACTATCATGAAGTTTTTCATGCCTTTCAGCAAGACAGACCAGTATGCTGAAGGTTGTTCGTGGAGAATGGATTGTTGCTGTAAGGAGGTAACAGCGGGCAGATCAAAAAGTGATGAACTGTTATCGTTTGCAGTTCCGATTTGCCCGGTTCATTGCACAACCGAAAAAGCTTGGGAGAAGGTGTGCAAATTGGAGGTGGACGAAAGGAACGAACTGTTCAGGTTGTTTGCCGAGGACATGGGATGGGAAAGGTTATTGGAGTGCCTGCACAAACTCCACCTGTTAAGGGTGGGCGCGGCACAATCCATGTGTGATGCAGGTTATGATTTGGAATTTTTGAGGGTTTGGGGTAGGTGGATCACTTATGCTTCGCCGCAGTTGTATAAGCGGGATGCAGAAAGGTGTCCGGCTATGATCTGCCTACCCCGTTGGCCGGTTGCCAAATCAGTGATCGTAGGAGCGCAAATGTCCTTAGACAAGTTAGTTGCGAATTTGTCAAAGTTCACTCATTGGAAGAAATGAAGTGGACGAGTGATGAACTGACTTCTTCGTCGCGAGACGTTTCTTGTAAATGCCTGAGATAATGTCGTATGATATTGTCGTTGAAGAGCGGGTGTTTGTGAGGATGAAGTCATTCGGAGTCGATGCATTTCATTAAGAGAAAGTTGATGTTTCTCATTAACATTTTGATTTTTCTGAAATTGAAAAGTCGTCTGAAATTGTTAGTGTCAGCATCCTTAGCGGATCTAGATAGATACAAAATGGCTGCCAACGCTATTTTCAATTTGGCCAATCATGGTCAGACAGATTCTTACAATCGCAGCAATGGTATCGCGTCTCAAGGTTTGACGGGGGCGCATCAGAAAGCGGCAAATGCAATGAAAGTGACGGCGCAGTTCAATACCACCAAGGAGATCCATTTTGGTTTGTCGAAAGCGGATCTCGATGATAGACTCGAAAAGATGGAAAAGCCAAGTGATGATCCGAAAGGATTTGAAGCTTTGGTGGTGGCGATGCTGACAACAGGAACATTGGGGATGCCGGATGAACTGGAAAAAGAAGATGCGGATTTCAACCTGAAAGTCGCGAATTACAAAGCAGAAGTCTCTAAGAGATTGGCAGCGAATGAGACACTCCCAGATGAGACGTTGTTTCCGTTGCCGAAAGCTCCGAAAGAACCATGTCCGGCGTTGGTCGAAGCACGTGGATTTTTGAAGTTTTATCAGGATTATTGCACGGTAAGCTTCAAAGGAGCACCGAAGAACGCGAAGTTACACTACGGTTTGTCAGCGGATCATCTAAGACGGGTTTTGGTGAAAGAAATGCGGTATGACATGTCGAATTTGATGGAGGCGGATACGGAGTTATTTACCGGCGAAGACCTTCTCCCACAACAAGTGCGTTATCGTTTCCTGGGCAAAGCTCCGAATAACGAAACTCTCCTCATTCGTTTTCAAAAAGCGGTTTGGATCGAAGGCAAAGAAGAATTCGAACGCAAGAAAACGGTAAAAGAATCGATTTCGCAAATGCCAAGAACAGAAATTCGGTATGTCTATGAAGATCCGAAGAACCGTGGAAACAAGGGTGGAGATGATCGCAATGCAAACGGAGATGATGGTCGTAATCAGGCGGATAACAAGTGGAACATGATTCTACTTGGAAAACCGACCGGTAATGCAAAGAATCCTGCAAAACAGAAGCCGCCGATTGATATCTGTGAAGATTTTCTGTTTGGAAGATGCAATTGTTCGGCGGTGGGTGAGAAGAAGTTGTGTCCAGATACAGGGAAGAGACACTGGGTGGATTCGATCCAAGAGCTTCGGGATGAGGCAAAGAAAGAAGGATCTGCTCTGAAAGGTCTATCCGAAAACGAGTTGCGCGAAATCAACAACGATTTTGGGAAACACAAGGTTTGGCCACAGCATTTTTCTGCTCCAGGTCAGAAATCGAAGCCAGCAAGTGCTAACAAGAACGATAAAGGACGACCAGGGCCTTACACGAAAGTGTGAGTGTAGTGGCGTTGACGGACCTTCGGGATGAATGTGGGTTCGTTCATGGATGAAATGCACAGCAATCTTGGGTTTTTAAATTTTGTGGAGTGGTTCAATCTTTTCATAAATAAGTGGTATCGAAATCATTTGTTACTGTCAATTTGAAGTGTACGGTGGTCACATGCATGAAGATTTATTGTCCCTTTCAATTTCTCATATTTCTGGATGTTAAATTTCATAAATAATGATCGACAAACACAAAAAATGGGGTCGTCAAGTTTAGTGGATGCCAAACTTTTTTGATGCATCGGATGTGTCTTCAAGGTTCTACAAATTTCTCGGGTGGTTGTAAAATCATTATTCGCATTGATGTGCATTAATGTGGATGTTACTGAGAAGTTTTCTTGGATCTTGAGTGAGACTGATGATGAGAAACGTCAACCGAGTTTCATCGAGCAGAGGAAGTGAAGGCAGTACGGATTTCATGTCATATCAAATTTTCATGATAGGAAACGAAATGAAAGGGAAGTCGCCGGAAGAGCTTTTCCTGGAGCAGAATCTAGATTTTGCGACGGTGGAAAAGCAGATTGACGAGACTTCATACGGAGTTGTATCAGTACTGCCGAAATACATAAGAGACACGATCGATGAACAAAAAGTTTTATCATCGAGGGAATTGAAATTAAACATACAGAACGAACTTCAGGAGTTATTTTGGATCAAAAGGGCGGTGGCGAAAGATGAAAAAAGAAAAATGGCAACCGCGCCTGAGCACGTCAGGAAACTGTTTGAGAAACAGGACGTGTCGATTATGTTCGATAAAGCGCTGTTTGAGCGGGGTTTGCGGGAATGCAAAGACGCGGAAATTCTGGATAATGCGGAGGTGATACGCGCTTTTATCGAGTTGCAAAGAGGTGGTCTGCCGAAATCTGCAGGGGCGATCTACAGAGCCGGGTTTTGGAGGAGTAGGCTGGCAGAAGAAATTCGGGACAAAAGCGGTCTGGTTATCCCAGCTACTGATCGAAGGAGGTTTGATCCTCCGTCTTGCATCCCATGGTGGGAGAAAAAGACATGGGAGGTGATGATGACGAAGATATTGAAACAATGTGGCGAGATTTGGGAACCAATCAGGGTGAAGGACATACTCCAACAAGGACCTCTGAACTTTCCTGTAGTTCAGAAGGAGGATGTTAGAGTGTGCACGAGCTTTGTAAAGCACAATAATTCTTTAATTGAATTAGAGAAGATAAGACTTCTTGGTGCGAGGGCAGTGGCTGAAATATTGTCACGCTTCAGCTCGAAGAATGCGACAGGGCATTTTTCATTCCGTGGAAAAAAGGATGTCAATGATCAAGTGTCCAGGGAGAAAGAGGTCTTGAAAGCGATGCATCAGGGCGAATTTGCAGTGGCGAATCCCTTCGAAACCAGATCAGTGATGAAGCCGTCGGAATTTATGATTGAAGATGGCGAATCGACGGAATTTATTCCAGGGGCATTTATCGCTGATTTTAAAGGATGGTATCACCAAACGCCGATCGATGAACCGAGGAAGAATGCCAGTTGGATTCCAATTCCAAGCCGTTTTATTGATAATTTCAAAAAGGCCTTAGGGCCTAGGATCGAAATTGTTAAGAAGGTTTGGCGGAATCAAGAGCGGTATTTGGATGGTGTCGATCGTGTGGAGGTGTTTGGGGAGGATGCGGTGTTGAATTTTGACGGTTCAGTGGATATTACGGTGTTTTGGTTGGCGGTTACGAGTTGTCGGTGTTTATTTGGGGATTTGGGTTCGGTGCATGGGTGTTTGGGTAGATCGGAGCAGCAGCAATTCGCAATGAACGTGCTCATGAAGGTCGTTACAACCATTTGGGTTGACGACGCCCATGGGCATATGCGAAGAGGAGCCATCAAACAGGCATATAGTGCGTATGTAGCATTAAGTGCGTTGATGGGGAGAAGATTGTCAGAAGACAAGACGGAAATGATCACGAAGGTTCAGGAAGCCATTACGGCCCTGGGGCTGGGTTATGAGCTGGTGAGGGATGATCGTATCCGAATTTACATACCAAAGGAGAAGGTGAAAAGATATCAGGACTTGACGACGAAAACAATTCTGGACATCAGGGGCGTGTTCAGAAATCCATTGATACCTGTTTCAAGGTTCGGAAAACAGTCGTGTCTTTTGAACATTGTGAAGAATGTAAAAGAAGCTCAAAGGTTGGACCACAGTTCGGGAACGGCGGCGGTAGTCTACTATGAGCCAAGGGCCAAAATGACAAAAAACAAGACTTTGCAGATTTTGGATGCAATTGAAGTTTTAGGTCAGGAAAAAGGCTGGCATCGAGAACAATCCGGGAGACAAGATTTGTTTTTTGTGGATGCTGGAGTTGATGCATCATATCACTACGGCGGGAAGGAACACAAATCAGTAGGGGACTTGCCTGCCGAGATAGGCTCGATGGCAAGACAGATAGGTCAGAAGTTTGGTGTTCCAAAAACGTTTCGTCCGACGGTTGTGGTGAACAAATACGAGTCAGAACAAGGGCGTTTTCCTGGCATACCGATGCACGATGACGGTGAAAGGCTGTATGACGGCATTCGGAATGACGCGCTAGTAGTGGCGGTATCGTTAGGTGATGCGGCGGAATTCAGAGTGAGGCTCAAGGGGGGTGTTCCCGACGATGATGTGCTATTCTACCTGGTGAATGCGTCAATGTTGGTGATGTCAGGAAAAGCGCAGAAGTTTTATTTACATGGGATCGACAGACGTTTGATGATAGACCAGGGTCCGGGTGCAAAAGAACTGGGCAGGCGTATGTCAATTACTTTTAGGTGGATCCCAGACAAACATGTGTCGGCAAAAGGCTATTCCATTAAGCCGGTGGTAAGAAGAACAACAAGCGGGGACGATTTGAACAAGATTGTGGGTTTGTACAGATGGTGCGCACAGTTGGAAAGGAGTGCAAATTTATTTGCAGGGTGTGTCAATGTGTGGATGCAGGAGACGTTCTTTGATTCTCACATCAAGAAGGTGGCAAGTAGGAAAAGTCTTATTCAGATTTTGTTACGTTTCGAACAGTACATCCTTGATCACAAAGGGATTTTCGTGACGGTGGAAGACGAAAACGGTAGGATGTATCATTCCATGGCGGATGCAAGCGGTGAATTCGAGGAAGTGCAAAGATTCCAAAAAGAGAATCCATCGGTAGAAATTCCTCAACAGCTAATTTTAGATGCGGAAATTTGGGTTGGGGGTTTTGTGAGGTTCGCGTGTGGTGAAGGTCAAACAGATGCGAGAGCATGGAGGTTTCAGGTGCGAAACTTGCCTAAATGGTTGACGGACGTGACGGCTTTACACATTGGAATTTTTGAGATGCTGGGAGTGTTGTTGTCATTGAAGTATGCCGTCGCCATAGGTATGCCTCTTCAGAAAGCAACGGTAGTGCAGCATATCGACAACATCTCCGATGTGTACATCCTTGTCCGCGCGGCCACGAAGTGCAAGGTGACAAGAGCTTTTTCTATTGCTCTGTTCGATTTTCTAGGCGAACGGGAGATAGGTTTGTACCCGGCCTGGATTTCAGGCGTGAGGAACATTATGGCAGATGCAGCCGGTAGGACATCGAAGTTGGCGATTCTCAAGAAACAGGTGCCGAATGTGACGGTGGATTCTTTAGGTCAAAGATGGTTCGATTTTTGGCTGCAGAAAGTGGAGGCCATTTTGACCGAAATCGAAGGAATTGATGCGGGAGGTCAGAACTAACGATATTTCAAGTG
>Ga0099797_100337_pt1 | contig 30781 bp, 30 predicted proteins | sample Uncmet_Sort48C_1_FD_89871 | JGI IMG/M metagenome (GOLD analysis project Ga0099797, IMG submission 89871) | Marine eukaryotic communities from CALCOFI LINE 67, Pacific Ocean - C012_Sort48C_1 | ecosystem: Environmental > Aquatic > Marine > Oceanic | place: Pacific Ocean: Monterey Bay | collected... | reverse complement strand
GCCAAAATTGTAGGCTCTGGTGTTTGTGCACGTCTGAGACGCTTCTATTAATGGTTCCAGCGCAAAATGTGATCAATGCGGACGGATGGGTCACCCCGCGCATCACATACACACAGTGGCTATTCAGAACCAGAAGGCGAACTATGGCACTTTCACGGAATAAGTTACTCCCTACCATGATGACCGAAACAGTTGAGCTCCCACGATTAATTGCCAGCTATGTGCCTCATTAGTTGCCGCAATACAGGTGGAGCGTTGGAGAATTATATATTGAGCACCCGCCGCATACACCAGTCGAGGCAACCTGGTCTGGGAATTGAGTGAGAGCAAGCTTCGAACCGGGCGTGGCTTTGGGCCTTCCCGATGTCTTTGCATTAGTATTTTACATAAGAACAGGCAACCTGGTCTGGGAATTGAGTGAGAGCAAGCTTCGAACCGGGCGTGGCTTTTGGCCTTCCCGATGTCTTTGCATGTTGCTTTGAGCCTTCCCGATGTCTTTGCATGTGCAGAGTCTGCAATTCTCCGCCAATTTTGATGTAAGTGCAAGTTTCAAGGATGGTAGGGAAAAATAATGCTCTCTGTCATGAAACCTAAAAAAGACTAAGTATTAAAATATGAAATGTTGAGAATTTGAAATTGTTGTCTTTGATTGTTCTTGCCTTCCTATTCAGAGCAAGTTCTTCAGACTTGAATCGTAGTTCGTTGAAGAATCTTTGAAGCAATGATAGTTCCACCCACGGCGGCCGGCGAATCGGCCCCCACCACCAACAAAATCGACAAAAAAATCATGTATTTTAATGGATTCTGATGGCTTATGGATTGTAATAGGTTTTAATTATTTTAAACAGATTTCTTAATAGATGGGTCCTGAAACCATGGGGTTCTAAAATCATGGGGTTTTCTTGTGGTTTTCTTAATAAAACATGGGTTGTAGATATGTGTGAATTGCAGTAGCAAAAATCAATGTATTTATGTCTCTGGGTTTCTCAAATTCTGAAGGTTCATCTTGCTCTGGAGCTTTCTTTGGGAGTTAAGGTTTACCGAATCCGGAGCCGAATTTGTTGGTTCGTTGTTTTTGTTTGGTTTTGTTGTGGGGCCCAAGGGCAAGATACTACAATCTATAATCCATATATACCATATATAGTAATAATACAATTGCTGAAATAAGTATATGAGATTAGGGTTTAGGATTTCGGATTTAGGGTTTCGGGATTAGACTTTCTGGTTTAGGGTTTCGGATTCAAGATCTTAGAATCTAGGGTATCGGGTTTAGGGTTTAGGCCCTAAGGGTTTCGGACTTCGGGTTTAGGGTCTAGGGTCCATTGGACCAGGGTTTAGGGTTTACGGTGTAGGGTCTAGAGTTTTTCGTTGCCCGCCTTACGTCGACAAGCACCTCGCGTGCACGATTTCAGAATGTGTTTTTGTTAAACGGGTTGTGGTATCCGAAAGGCGTATGGGATTTGAAAAACATGTTTTCGGGATCATAAAAGCAATTATGATTTATAGTTTCTCAGGGAAATATGAATTAGTTGGTCAGCTTTCAGGAAAATCAAACAACTATTTCTCATCGAACATTTACTTTTTTTTGGTTAACCAGGTGTTTCCAAATGTGGTTTTAGTGTTATGTTTTTTCCGAACATTGTTTCAGGGGAGTCCGAAACATTTCTTAGCTTTATGTAGACTTGATATTTAGGGTTTGTATAGACTTGTGATTCAGGGTTTAGGGTCGGTTTAAGGGGTTTGGGTGCGTGCTCGCGAGGTTCTTTGTGTTTTTACAGGTGAGGGGCGACAGCGCGGCGTCGCGGAGACGGGCGAAAGATGCTTCCGCAGGGACCCCAATCCCACAGGCTCTCCTGGACAGGCCAGGAGAGCATGTGGGATTGGTTGGGCTCCCTGAGTACAAATTTTCAAAATCCAGCTATGTATTTGATAAGATATATATATATATATAGGCGACCATACTAAGATTTGCTGCCAGGCCCATCTAAACCTAACCCCTAACCAGGAAGGCTAGGCTGTGGTCGCCACAAATTATAATTTCGCATGATTTTGAATTTTAAGGATTTTTTGGGGCCCCATTTTTGGGGAAAGTCGCCCAGACCATGAGCCAGTATGGGTGCGGCCCCGCAAGTACCCTTCTGCATGGGGGGAAAGCGGGGCGTCGGGTGTGGGGGCACATTAGCATTACACTGGGACCGCTGCAGGGCGCTCTGGTGTAATGTCTTTGTGCTCCCCCAGGGTAGAACGTCCCCGGCTTCCTGTACATTTACAGGTGAAGCCAGGGACGGGGCATACCTCCTAGAAGGGTAGTCGGCCGAAGGCCGCTCTTACGCTCCATGGCCGGCCCTAAGGCCGGCATGCGAGCACCACACATGCCATGTTTTTTGGGTTTCACATATGTTTGAATGCTCCTTGTCTGTCGACACCGGTTCCGTGAACCGGTGGTGGCAGATGGGGGGAACAGGGATGGGCGAAAGCTCGGTGGCACACGGCGGTCGGCACCAGTGGGGTCTGAGTCATCTACGGATGAAAACTCAGATTCCAGGTTGGTGTCCTCCTTGTTCGTGGGCGTCCCTCAGTCACCACCCAGAGAGGTGGGGCTGCCATCGGACCTGGGGATCGATCTAATCCTGGTCCGTGCGTAAACACATGTCTTGGGGGACCCCCGAAGGTTTGTGCGTAAGCACACGCCTTCGGGGGTCCTGCTCGTGGTTTCCCGGGTGACCGGTTAACCAGAGTGTCAGTGGCCGGGAGCCACGGGGGGAGTGCACATCTCGATTGGGTTAAAAATCCCAGCGTGGGGTGGGGGTGCACTCACAGGGGTGGGAAGTCGGGGTTCGAGTCCCCGCCGACCTCTGAGGTCGAAGCCTCAGAGGTCGTAGTCATTATGAAGGACAAGACTAGCGCGTTTTTTGGTGTTTTAGCTATTCTGTAGGGGAACATTATCGCGTTGTTGTTGCATAGATCGTCTGTTGAGCATCGTCGAGAGGGGGAAACTATCGCGTTTTTTTTTTTTGTGTTTTGGTCGTTTTATTTTGGAATTCTTGGAGCACCCTACATATTTAGGTCCGGGACGTATTTTTGGTTTTACAATGGTGCTCAAAACACAGGGGGTACAACAAAAACAACAAGGAAAATCAAGAAAATGGATTTGGGATGTTTTTGAAGACAATTTTTTGAGGGCCGATCCTCAAAAAACTATTTTTTGATAATGATGTTAGTTGTGGTCGATGGTGGTGGTGACAGGTTTGTAAACTACCAGTGGTGCCCGACACGCAGTGTACCTCCTGCGTTTTGGGCACCGCCTTGTGTTACAAAATGTCACCATCACCATCAATCACAAATAATAGCATTTTCAAAGATTAGTTTTTTTGGGGATCGACCCTCAAAAAATGGTCTTCAAAACCGTCCCAAATCTATTTTCTTGATTTTCCTTGTTGGATTTTTTTTTTGTTGTGTACCCCCTTGTGTTTTGAGCACCATTGTAAAACCAAAAGACGTCCTGGTAGGGTGCTCCAGAAATTCCAAAATAAAACGATTATTAATTTAACACGGGAAAATAACATTGGTTTCTACTCAAAAAAAATCGAAACATTGGTGTTCTACTCATGGGGCATATATATATATATATATTATATATATATATATATATTGGGGTTTCTCGCTTGTTTCGCTGTGGTAATACCAGGACAGTATGTAAACGGGGGCCCATGGGCCCAAAGGGCCCCATGGGCCCATGGGGCCCCTGGGCCCCATGGGGCCCATGGGGCCCCATTGGGCCCCATGGGCCCCAAGGGGCCCATGGGCCCCATGGGGGCACATTGGGCCCATATATATATATATATATATTGGGGTTTCTCGTTTGTTTCGCTGTGGTAATACCAGGACAGTATGTAAACGGGGGCCGATGGGCCCCAAGGGGCCCATAGGCCCCATGGGGCCCATGGGGGCCCATTGGGCCCATGGGCCCCATCGGGCCCAAGGGCCCCAAGGGGCCCCATGGGCCCAAGGGGCCCCATGGGCCCAAGGGGCCCATGGGCATGGGGCCCCGTTTACGTAGCGTTTACGTAACGGTGTTGGGGTAAGGGAACAAACGAGAAACGCCCAATAATTATATATATATATATATATATTATATATATATATATATTATATATATATATATATATATATATATATATATATCACTCATATCAAAAAAACAACAACACCAACAACAACCCCATAATATATTTTCTACTAATCACAAAATGCACTGGAGAGGGAAAGGGAGTTGTTGCCTCCCTGGTTCATTGTGTGCTAGTTGTTTAGTTTTATGTGATTTCGTTTTACATGGAAGCTGATTACCCCCTAGCGGCCCACATGATGTGGGGCGGCATTTGGCCGCCACCATTGGGTGATTCGGTATGGCCTCCTTGTGTTTGCATCTGCTCCCGAATATAATTTATGTTCTGCCACATCTTACATGTTTATGTTGTTGGTCCATATTGTACTTTATTATGTCTGGTGTATTGAATGTTATTTGTGCTAATGGAGTTTGTGAGCCATGTACTACATCATTCTCTGATTATGTGCTGCCAGCATTCAATGCTCAACTTTTGTTTTGCATATTTGTTGGGTGTGGCAGTTGGTCTCACCAAGCCGTCGTTTAGATGCCATGGATCCTCCGAAGGTTTTTTTTTTTATTGTATCTGGCTCTTGGTCAGCTCCCCCTTTCCCCCATCGCGACCGCCTCAATTTGACAAACCGGTCCCTTCATTAAAGCAAACATATGCTCCAGGAGTTGGTCGATGGTCTCAACGGGACAAGGCCCTTGTGCATCTGGTACAGCATGCCCAAAGGTTGCAGGAAAGGCAAAAAGTGCCAACAGCGGCACCTCCATTGGGACCACCGGATCACACCTAAAACCCCTAAAACCTAATTGTGTATCTCGAAAATCTGTGTATATAAACATAACGTAGGCAATATAAATATTGCGAAGTTTGTGTTGTAAACCATTTTCCGGTTCCCGGACGTGTGCAGCATTATAAGTTATTAACCAAGCCCGGATTGCATTGTTGTCGAATTTGTTGGAGTTGTGCAAAGTAATCGAATAAGAGCCGGGATTGTTTTGTCCCGAGAAAATATCGGTACTTGGGGAGGCGGACCGCCCCGGAGAGCTCAGGGCGGCGGCCGTTTTTCTTGACTTTTGATGACACCATCAAACGACATTATTGTAAGTAATAATAGATTTGGTTTGGATTTCATGTATTCCCGAACCAAAATAGACGCGACCCCCCATATATATATATATATATATTATATATATATATATATATATACATGCACACAAAATTTCGTGCGAGCATCAACCTCATAGAAATCGACAACTTCGTCGGACCAAACAAAATATAATAATTGGTTTTGCTTGGTTGGCAAAATCTTAACTAACCTCCAACGAGTACTACGCACTATACCAAAGCCTCCCGATGCTCTCATAATGCAAAATCCGAAAATGCAAAATCCGAAAATGATGAATTCAATTGATTTCCTCATATATGCTCTTCGAGCCCTCTTGTAGGCATTGGTCCGCACCGCACGAAATTTGACATATTTCCACCATCTTGCCGGGGCACGGACGCAATCTGTTGAGGTAATGTTAGTGCGTAAAGCCCATGTTTAAGGTTCCTTCTTGGTTCTTAATAAGGCAGACCCCCCCAGTTCCGCATGATCTTGCGTGATCCTACTTGATTCAGTGAAAATTTTGAATCTGAATTTGGACTAAACATCGCATGATTTCCAAGCCATATGCAAAGCTACCCGTGTTACACCAATCGTGTCCAAAGTGTACTAAAGTGTTCCTACTCTATGCCCAGAATTCCGAAACTCATCAACAAGCGTATATTTTCATAACATGAAAAATCTCATTTTGATAGCGAACCACATTGGCTTGACCAATGGAGGTACTCGACATGGGGCGTACTTGGTTGCATCACACTTCTTACATGATTCAATGACTCATGGCTCATGGAGGTGTGCTTTCGAGCTCCCTCAGCTTTCAGCTTTTGCAACAACCACATGTGTTGTGCCAGTGGGCTCCTTGATTCAGTGAACATCGTCGAAGATGCAGTATGTCACAGGATGCATTTGTGTTATGTAGTCACTAAGTGGGGTCTTAATGTTTTAGAGACAAAATTGGCTAGGATGTATTTCTTCGTATTGTTGGTGTTGTGTTGGCCGTTTGGTTCACAGTTTAGGATTAGATAATCACTTATATTTCGAAAACAATCTAAATTATGCAGTATACGAAACTTAAAATGACTCACCATTTCCAATGGAATATAATATTGAACATGTTTGTGTAGTTTTTTGTTTTGTGAAGTTTACTTGTTTGATAGTTAATTAAAAGTTTTATCAAAAGGTTACATCTGATATGAATAGTGCTCGTGCAATTTATCAGGCATGATGAATCCACCATATCCAATCAATCGAATGGTACAACCCGCCACAGTTGCACATGCAGGTGCAGGCTCGGCTGAAACTCTCACTAAAGAAAAACGCGAGAAGATCTTGGCACCTCTGAGTCCAATCAACAAAGTCGCAAAGGCTCATTTGATCGACACGGTCGATGTGGTGTCAGCAAACATCTTGGATGCGACGCTGACAGGCCATTGCGACCAAGATGAGTTGGCCGTTATTCTATGGATACTGAACGGAGTACACCCAAACATGAAGATTTGTGACCTACGCTGCGATAATGCTGGCGAAATGATTGACTCAATGAAGAGGGCCGCCTACCGTAAACAAGAAGAGGACCCCGCTGCATGGAAGTTCAGGATTTCAAAAGTCGGCACCCTTTTGGGTGATCACAGAGTCTCAGGATTATTGAAGTATGCTCTGGAGCTTGGCTTTGACCCAGATTGGCTTGTGGTCAAGAAGAAAAAGAAGGACAGAGTGTCGAAGCGCATGGCAACTATGATGGAGAATGCAGTCAAGGCAACCATCGGTGAGACGGACAATGACGAGTCTTCGGTGTCATAACTAAATTATTTTATATAAGCCGTTATGCTTGAGATTCAAAAGTTGTACCATTATCATTGTATTTTGGGTACATACCACGGATATATATATATATATATATATATATATATATATTTACAGCCATGTTTTGGAATTGCATTAATAATCGAGGGAACCAGGAATAAATGCGGACGAAGCTTTGCAATAATTTTATTAAATAAAAGAATAAAATCAGAAGGTGACCATCAGGTACAAAACATCAGTGAAGTTTGTGTGTCGAATCTAAGTTATTTACAATATAAAGTTGTTTAGCATTGCCATTTTTGGATTGCTGAACAAGTACAATTATTGCTCGAATCTAAATTCACATCAGTTTTGATCATATGACCCAACTTTGAATATGACATAGATTCGAGCTTTGAATCATAAGTTGTTATTCATAATTAAATTGCATGGATGATTCGGTGGCCACATTGCGTTCGGGCGAGCCTGACACCAAACGTTGGCGCACCGAAACCTTGGAAACGCTAGAAAACAATGTATGGAGCATCGGAAATATGGGACACCGGCCAAAATATTGCAGTGTATATTACTAGTATGATAATATGCACACAATATAAAGAAAAAATTATAGCATTCGATGGATAATGATAATGCGATTGATACACATATCATAAAACATGCGATTAATGTTAAAAAAACTATTAGTACAAGTTGATTAATATTTAAAATGTGAGTACTATAAAAATGCAATGATTAGTATCATTGGTTTGATACCCAAAATATTGCACAAATGTGCCGAACTTATGGGAAACTTGTGTAACAGACAGATTTGATAGGATTGTCAGATATTTTCATATATGCTGCATTGCACGAGATTCAAGGGGTGGTCATGCCCCCCCGCGCAATATCATAAATCCTCCAAAAAATATGTGAAATCGCGTGATATCTTTGAGTGTGAAGTAGTAACAATTATGTATTATTACAAGGAGCAACACGATGCTGAACTCACAGCACAGCCAGAGGAAGAGCCACAGCCAGAGCAAGCAGCTCCAACACCGCAGGTGCAGCAGCCACAGCCCACGCCACAAGTGCAACAGGCACAGGCCCCAGCACCGCGAGCACCACCACAGCCACAGCCACAAGTACAGCCCCCAGCACAGCCACAGCCACAGCCAGTAGTGGCAGAGCCAAATGCATATCTTTTGGCTGGTCATGCACCAAGTCATCGATTGTCTTTTTTGAATCTGGTGGGCGACCCCAGCATGGCAGACACAGCGATGCAGCCACAGGTAATAGCAACACCACATCACCAGGCGGCACATCAGCCACAGCCACAAGTGGCAGGCTCCGAACAACCACAATTGCCTCCGCCACAGTTGCAGCCACACGTGCCCCTTGCAATGCCACCACAGGCACAAGCACGACTTCAGCAATTGTCACAACGGGCACAGCCACAAGTCGCAGGCTCAGAGCAACCGCAATTGCCACCGGCACAGTTGCAGCCACTTGAAGTTCCCCCTGCGATGGAGCCACAGCCACAAGTCACAGGCTCAGAGCAACCGCCACCGGTACAGTTGCAGCCACAAGTGCGAGCACAACTTGAGCAGTTACAGGCAATCCCAGCAGTGCTGCGGCCCGCGGTGCTGGAAACAATGCAAGCACAACAGGCAGATGGAATCCAAGCACAGCAACTTCAAGGGTCGCAGCTGGAGGAGGACTTGGAGGAAATCATATCCCAAATCGAAAACAACAGGTGTTTTACTTGCAACATGCGGGTGCCTTCCCTTGCGGGAGAGGGCAATAGGAATGAGTGCCAATGCCCGAGGTGCGCAATATGCCTTGAGCTTCTTTCAGACATCCCAACGCAAACTTTGGCATGTGGCCATGTATCTTGTCTTGCTCTTGCATATATTTTAAATTATGTTTTAAGTTAAACTTAAATATGAAGTCGTTTCATATTGTTTTGCATTCCAGCCCCAAGTTGCAATGGAAATACATCCGGTCGCTCATGATTGGATAACGGATTGTGTGTTTCTTGACTTCAATACTTCCTATCAGTAAAGGTATTGCACCGACAATGCATCCAGCGATACATGCAAGTTACCGGCAAGCGCATTGAGCAGAGTTGCCCGCACAAGTGCGATCCGATTGCTATGCAAAGGCGCCAGAATGTGCTCTTGTCATTGGATCTACAACAGTTGCACGTTCAGGCACGGGCGCAGCCAGTTGAAATTGACGAGGAAGCGAGCATTATCGAATAGAGTCTGAGCCGGATGTGACCTTGGTCTTCCCGAAGTTCCTTGGGAACATTGAGCCGGGCGTGGCTTTGGGCCTTCCCGATGCATTTGCATTTGCAGTGTATGCATTGTTCGCGTGATTGTCACAATGTGGGCCTCGGGTGTTGCTTTGGGTGGCTTGGGCCGGGGTGGTGTGGGATGGTTTGGTGGCCAAAGGCGGAAGATAAGCTAAACTATGGTGATTCATAGGCAGCATCTGCAGATAATCATTTTGGTAGAGCACCCGATTACTAAGCGGGTGCTCTACCAAAATGATACCTGCAGACACTGCCTATGAATCACCATAGTTTAGCTTATCTTCCGCCTTTGGCCACCAAGCCATCCCACGCCACCCCGGCCCAAGCCACCCAAAGCAACACCTGAGGCCCTTGGCAACTTATAAGCAAGGTTCGAGGGTGGTAGGGGAACTCAGTTAAATATCAAAAAGTAGTAGTATACACAACTATTTGTCGAGAATTTGTAGTTGTATTGCTTCCCTCGCCGTAGTACTTTTTTGTCCATGTCCATGGCCGCCGGCATTCCCAAAGAAACAGGCTCACATCATGTCAAGTCCTGCGATCCAGGGTGGTGCAGGTTCTCTGTCATCAGCTGAGCACCCAAGTGAAGTTTTGAGACAATAGATTATTTAATAATTATCATATAGGTTAGCTATCGTACCAGGCCTCTAGTGCCCGCCCATGGTCTGGAATCCTCATGTGTGTCAGCGTGGGAGGGGGCTCCCCAAAGCGGTGTGGCGCTATCGCCCCTCAGTGTGGGTACACCCACACATTTGGATACTGTACACTCTTGGAAGTGTGGATTACACAAGGAGTTGGTTCTCAGGCGCCTGACCCGATGTCACCATAGTGGTGCGGGACGGCTCCTAGCAAAGTGCAGCGGCCTAGCGTTTTAGTCACTATTATTGGCAATTTGCTCAATGGCAGTGACTGTGTGGAATACATATGTCATTGGGGTGATGCGGCCGCCATTCAAGCTCTCGCCAGCTTGGGTGATCGGGGTTCCGTCCAACTCTAAATGTGGTTGGCACTTTACAAGAGTATATGTTGAGTATTATATATGTAAAAGAGGTAATGTGAACGACGATTCTGTTTTTCTTTATCATACATATTATATACATATATATAGTGATGCGGTGATGAGCACTTTCCTAACACTTGACAAGTTGTGACATAGGAACAGTTACACCGAACCGGGCGTGGCTTTGGGCCTTCCCGATGTCTTTGTGTTTGCAGCATCTGCAATTTTTCATTGTGCCAACTTTGTATGAGGACAACAGGAAAGCTGATTTGTCTCGTTCGTGTGACATAAACAATAGTATCAAATTGTACAACACTTTATCGATAATTTGTAATTGTTTTCTTTTACATTCCTCGCCTTCATCTTCATTGAGAGTTCTTGAATCGTAGTACTATTTGTGTTCATGGGTGTGACAGCCGGCCTTCCCAAATATGCCACTTGCATCAGTTGAAATCCTGCGATCGAGGGCGATGCAGGTTCTCTGTTATGAGCTGAGCACCCTAGTGACAAGCGTCGAGACCGTATCACGTTACACGATACATTTCTTATATATAAATTAATCATGTTGAAGTGTGCATGTGTGAGGATTTGGTTCTCATGCGCCTGACCCGGGGGCATTCTGCAGTTATGCGTTGTTGTGGCCACCATTCAAGTTATCGCTTGGATGCTCGGGGAATCGTCCAACTCCACATGTGACATCAACTTACAAGAGTATATGTGTGAACCATGGATGCGGTGAGTCGTTTCTCAGTAGGTAAGGTCGGTCAGATAGTCTTTGGGTCAACCCATGGAACAAGAGTAACTTATAAGCAGGGAAAATTCCCGAATGTTACCTTGCGTGTGTCTTCCTGTTGAGTCCAAAAAGACCGATGCATTTCTCTATACAGTCATGTATTTCTTTGGAGTCTTTTACATTGTTGTGGTATGTCATACGCCTTATATGTTCATTCGGTGAAACAAGTGAAGTTGTTTTAACATATGAAACAAGTGAAACCAGTGAAATTTCAAAATTACTAAAATATTGAACTTCAGTTGTTGCATCGATAAATATAATATAATATTATATATGCACTGACACATCTCGTGTCATTGTATATAAATATGTACACGGAGAACTCATGTTTAAGTTGTAACATTCGCTATGTTTTTGTTTTGCATGTCGGTTGCATTAGTTATTACAAGAATGGGTTAATAACTTATGTAAAGCACCACACATCCAAAATCGTGTGATTGACGACTTGAAATGATTGCGTTTATATATCCAACTTACAAGCTCGTATTGTAAGCATTACAAGTTCGCTTGTGGTGGAATGGGTCGAATGCTGGTGAAAATCACAATAGCAACAAAAGTTGGTGTGTTCAAATGACAGCATGTCGGCGAAGGACCATAAACAACGGGGTATAAGAGATTCACTAGGAGGCTACAGTCTGGTGGCTGGGGGGCTCTAGTCTGGGCGGCTACAGTATGGTGGGCTGGTGGGCTAGCCTACAGTATGGGGGCTACCAGATTTGGGGCCGGGGTTGCAATTACCGGTATGGGCAGCTACAGTCTGGGGCCATACATTAGCAACAAAAGTTGGTTTATACAAATGACATATTGGCGGCGAAGGATCCTAAGCAACGGGGTATAAGAGATTCACTAGGAGGCTACAGTCTGGTGGCTGAGGGGCTCTAGTCTGGGGGGCCTACAGTCTGGTGGCCGGGGGCTACAGTATGGGGGGCTACCAGATTTGGAGCCGGGGATACACTTACCGGTATGGGCAGCTACAGTCTGGGGCCTTACAGTAGCAACAAGAGTTGGTTTATACAAATGACACCCTGGCGGCGAATGACCTTAAGTAACGGGGTATAAGAGATTCACTAGGAGGCTACAGTCTGGTGGCTGGGGGGCTACAGTCTGGGGGGCTAACAGTCTGGTGACTGGGGGCTACAGTATGGGGGGCTACCAGATTCGGATCCGGGGATGCACTTACCGGACTGGGGAGCTACAGTCTACAGGACGACAGTCTCAGACTCTGGGGGCTACACGATTTGAATTCGGGGATGGATTTACATGTTCTGAAGAAGCAATATATAGGATAATCATTGATTCAACACAAGCGGTGTTTAGGGATATCTCCATTGTTTTTTAGCCGCTGGGCTCAAGCCGAATTCAAAGTGTATAGTGAGCGATGTCTTTCATACAGGAAAATAGAATGGTAGGCTACTATGGCGACCTCTACATCCCGTGCTGGGAATACGCCAAGGGTGGGCATGGCAGCATAACCTGGGTACACATGGACATGGCAGATCAGGAAGATTGCGAGCGTATATGGGTGACTAGGAAGAAAGATGGGCACGGTGCGGTATCAGCTTCATTCACCAAGCCATTGGTCACTACCTGGCAGGGGTTTATGGCACGGCGCCGGATCGATGTAGGGCAGTTCATTCAGTATCGCGAGCATTGGGAACCGGAGTTGAAGCAGTGGGTGTCCGCGGGGAGCACGGACATCCGACGCATCTTGATCTGCGTGCATGGATTATAGATGAGGCCGTGGGGAGCATCAGCATCCACCGCATCTACAAGTCGAGACGACTTGGGTTGGGAATTGAGTGAGTGCAAGCTCCGAACCGGGCGTGGCTTTGGGCCTTCCCGATGTCTTTGCATTACATAGGAACACTGAACCGAGACTCGGAGTGTGGCTCTGAGTCTTGTTGATGTCTTTGCATGTGCAGAGTCTACAATTCCCTTACAACTTTGTAAGAGCAAGTTTCGAGGGCGGCAGGAAACATATTTTTCTCTGTCATGAGACACTCAAAAATACACAACGTTGTATTGGGAATTTGTAACTATTTTCTTTTAGTTTTCTTGTCGTCTTCTTCAGAGCAAGTTCTGAGGAATGGAATCGTAGTTTGTTGAAGAATCTTTAGGCAAGGTGGTGATTGAAAAATGAAAAATACGAAGTTGTATGCATGCGAGCCTAGTGCATTAGTAATTTGATACATTCCGCAAGGGCTCCGGCATTCACATGGCAATAAGTATCCCCCAGAAGCAAATGTGCTATCGGGAAAGCAACTTCGATCGGAATCTGAGATATGATTGCAACTCTTGAAATGTGGTGTATGTTTGCGTAGTGGTATAAAACTCACGAGGTGAAAGCTTGAGGCGAGGGGGGACGCCGGGCGGTCGGCGGGTTGGTGCAGGACAGCGGAGGGTGCGTGTGGTGTGTGGTAGACATTGTCACAGCTGATTACAAGTCAGTGATTTGTTGGGGTTTGGATATGGGCATTAGTATATTTAGTCTGGGGTTATCATAACGTCGCAGACGGTTTTAGGGTTTACGTGGCCGGCATTTTGTGAAGAACTATGGACCATGGGTGGAGCTCGCATTGAATCATTTAGATTCCACCCATTTAGATTAAACCTCATTATAATGGAAAATATATAAGGAATATGAGAACGAATATCTTCTAATGAAATAGACAGAATTCGGGGGGCATGGCCAAAGTTTATATTATAATAAGTTCCGATTCTCGAAGAACAATTGTTAAACTATCATTGACTAAACAGTGTTGATGTGTTTGTATGTTCTCGCTCCTACCTTGCAACACAATATAGACTTTATTAGTGGAGATATATGTGTGTGCGGAGTGTACATATTATACATATATTTATGCATTTATATATGTATATATATATATATATTAGTGAGGTAGAACGATATAGAGATCTTCGCCTTGCAAGACCGGTCAAGGCACAGCGACGTTGAGCTCAATCAGAGTGCACGTCCACAACTCAGCATCGTCGAGGGTGTCGAGGGAAAGGTGGTGGCCACGTTGCGTCCTCAAATGAATGACAGATGGGACTTTGTCTTCAAAGATGCAGGCAGAGAAAGGCATGTTGCGAGACTCGCCCAGTATATATAAGTTTCGTATATTATCATCCAGTAGCTTCGCATCCCGCAACCGTGCTTTGTCGGACATGTCTGTATTTACAACACTCGTGTATTGCCAGTCAGTTGTGTTGTCTCACAGAATCGGGTGTAGGTGTGTCTGTTTGTGAGCCCATGCGTTCGATGTATCTTCTAAGTTCGTTCTATCGATTGCATTGTAACGGGACCATTTAAAGAAGTGATTTTGGAGTGATGTGGTGATGAGTTGGGAGCCATTCGGGTGTCAATTGGGTGTGACAGTCATGTGGATGTCGATCGGGAGGACTTCGGGAAATTCGGGACCATGTTGAATGATACATCGATTTGTTATTAATTTGGGGTTCATTCCGGAGCCATTTTGGTGGCTCTTTTAGAAATTATTCTACACTTCATAGGGTTATGATGTGTCGGTGTAGTCGTCAAAAGTGTAGTTGTTTATACAATGATAGTTTGCATATGGTTTCGGGGATTTATCGTGATCGGACAATGTACTAATAAAATACTGTGTCAAAGTAAGATTTACATGTTGTGGATTAGATGATTTTTGACAGGTTGGGCGAGGCTTATGAAACGAATATGTGTCACTTTTTTGAAATATGTGGTGGCACGATTGTGGGTCAATTCGTAGGTCCGTGGACAAGTTCAAATCATGCGTTTGTTGGAACCGATTTTAAATTTTGATGAAAACAATGAATTGTAAGAAGGTACAGGCACGAGCTGTACCGTACTACGGTGGAACAACGGTACTTGGACACATGCATTCACGAGTGCTTGCCGGCATGGTGGCGGATATCGTAGAGGCATGCAAATGAATCAGTTGGGTAAGCTAAGTCAATATTATAATAATTTTTGATATATATATATATATATATATATATATATATATATATGAGTGGATAATCGAATTTACGATTCATGCAGGATGCAATTTAAAGCATAAATGATGTCACGAGGTTCGGCCGCGGTGGTTGTGGACGAACCGGGCCTCATAAAGTTAATTATGGTTCCCGATCGGAATTTCAATGAACAGATCAATTTGTTGGCGTCCGACAAAGTCTAGACCGACAAATTTACAGTGTTGATACCGGTAACTCACAGGTGCAACCACACGCCTTCCAAATGATAATTTACATCATAAATTTACATAATATTACATGTGAACCAAATTGATGCAACCCTCAAGCATATACCGGGGCTGGAAACAGGGCCGCCCTTTCCATGGCCACGACCTTGTTTCCGACTTCGATGTTGCATGCTTTAAAGCGTTACAGCTAATTCATGGCAAGGCTTGGGGATCGAGGGGGCTCCCAAAAATGTGGGTCGATCTCCCGCCGTCCATCGTCTGTTACAGTGTAGTCGTTGAGTGACTCCGCTACACATATGTGTTTAAGGGTTGCTTCAATTTATTCATGTAGAGTTATCAATATATACGATTTCAATTATTAACCTAGCAATGGCAACAAGACTTGATACCCAAAAAGTCAGCAACACATGTTAGGATTCTTCGGAACACATATTTGAGGTCGGCTGTATGATGCAGATGGTGTACGTGTAGTAACCGTGTTGGTGAAGGAAAGATGGTGTATTGATGAATAAGGATAAGCTCATCATGTACCAGCTCAGCAATATGCAAGAGCAAGATATGGCAGCCATTGCCATGGCAAGGAAGCCTTGCGGTGTGAAGATGATGAACCGCAAACTAGGCAAAATCACAGAACGTGGCGGAAGCCAAGTGTTAGAAGATGGAATGCCAAAATATTTGTGTCACGGCACAAGTGTGATCAGTGCATTCAACATTTGCGTTGATGGTTCATTTGTGCCGTCAACAGGTGGCGCTGCCGGTGGACCTGGTGTATATTTCCTTGCGATGGGAGATAACCTTGATGAAAATACCATCATCAGAGGATGGGAGAGTACTGGGGGTTCTGGTTACCAAGCTGGTGGCATGATCATTGCGACGGTGGATGGTCTGGTGACCTCCACTGATTCGTCGGTTGCTGACTTGCCAGCAGGTGTCATTGGCACCATTGATAGGGATAAACGGCAGTATGTGGCTCATGTGTCCACAATCGAGTTTGTTGCAGCGGTCTTCGATGTTGGTGGTTTGGACGATGTGCTTGGCAAAGCTATGGAGGGAGCAAGTGGCTACACGCCAGCAGTGCACCGGTGTTTTCGGACGTGCAAAGAATTCTTGGAAAGTGACACCGGAGATGGCACTACACCTATGGTGCGTTTGACCAACGCATTGGTGAACACACCCTCCCAGCAGCCATCGAAGCCCAGACTGCATAGTGCAGCCATTGCAGACACTCACAAGCCACGGAGAGCACCAAAACTGGGAGCCACCGACAGCAGACACGACCAAGCCACAAACAGCACTGACTCCCAAGCCACCGGCAGTGCCACCATCACACAGTGCGACAGTGGTATGGTTTGGGACAATGCGATGCAGCAGTGGGTCGCACCGGATCATTGGGCACAGTGGCAACAAGGGTGCTTGCCAGACATGGTGGCCAACCCCTTACCAGACTACTTGGCTGCATTGCCACAGCAGCAGCCACGGCAAGCGTGGCCCTGGATTGGGAGTTCATCAAGCCAGGAGGAGGAGGATCCGTGGCCAACCATGTATTTTAATCAGTTTTCTGCCTCGGGATCTCAGCAATATGTCAATGACCCAATGGCAGGACTTGGCCCATGTGCCCCTCTACAGGAGCCATTCAAAGATTACCAAGTCAAACCAGGCTTTTTGTCTGCAGCTGTGGCATTACAGAGAGAAACTGAAAGAGCACAGCGAGAATCTGATCGACAGGCCACTTTACCGAGGTGCACTGTGGGATTGGCCAAGAGGTCATTGTCGATGCCAATGATGGTTCCGTTGCAGTCATCACAGGTGGCAATATTGATTGTTTCCCTTGATATATAAAAAATGTTGATGTGTATATATATATATATATATATATATATATATATATATGGGCCTCATCTGATATAGGGGCATGGGGCCAGGGTGTGGCGTGTGCTTAAGTGTGTGCCCCAGTGTCTGTGTCAGGCCTACATGAAAAATGGAGTATGGTTAGTTTTCTATATTGTATATGTTTTCTGCGTTGTACATGGATTTACAAATTGTAGGAGGCAGACAAACATATACAATATACATATCAAATTTGAAATAATAATACAGTCTATATACAATTTATTGGATGTCATCGTGAGCCGTTCTACATAAATATCAATAATTATTAATGTATATAATATACATACATCCAATCGTTGGAAGTGCTTGTAAACTATACAAATATTACTGAGAATAATAATAATATGTTAAGATTGACATTATTTAATGCATAGTGTTTTTTGTTGTTATATGTAGTTGCGGGTTATGTGGTGATGGTGTATTGTTTCATTGTCTTACAAAAGTCAGTTCATCATATTTTCCCGACTTTTACAGGGCCAGATGGTGCAGTCGGTGAGATGGGGATCTGATGGGATTCCCAAAAGCGGAACACACCGGATCATGTAACAATGCCGTAAAATGCAAAAAACAGTGAAACTTAAGGGAAGGGTTAAACGTAGGTGTTGACGTCGATGGACGATTATGTGTCGTCAAGACCGGGTTCAAAGCGGCGAAGATGATATGCATGTACATTAAAATAAGTGATGTGAGATTAGGATGTGTTCATATTCGAACTTATTTGGGCCCGCATTGTGACATCGGGTGGATGAAGTTTCGTCGTTTGATGTGATGGTTGTCCTTTGTTTGATTGCTTAGTTTGGTGGATTGGTTGACATCGGTTGGTAATGTGTGTATGACATTGTTTTATTTTGGGTCTATCATATTTTGGGGCCGGTTGTTGGTGGTGGTGGTGTTTGTTTGGTGATGGGTAATACATGGGCAATGTCTGAACAAGCTTGTAAGTCTGTGAGTACATCCATGGTATGTGATCACTTCAATAACACATGATTTATTTACATCAGGTATAATAGAAAGTCGACACCGGAAGTGAGCCTTGGAAGTGAGTGGCATGTGTGTGGCGTTGGGCCTCCACAAATGTGATAGTTGCAAGTGAGTGACAGGGGTGTGGCTAATGGACCTTGCATAATAAAAATAAATGAGAATGGGTGTCTCGGGTAAAAGCGGATGTTCTACCAAAAGATCAATTATGGATCACAATGGCTGTCGTGGTATTATGTCGTTGGCCGGTGCATGCGCACAGGATCGTTTTTTTTTTGTTATTATGAGTATGTTGGTTATAAAATTTCTATATTAATATATATATATATATATATATACATATATAAATTAAATAGTAGGTTACACTAGCAATTTGGGTCGAAAACTGAAAAGTTGGAAATTATTAGAGTGTGAGATCCCCCCAATCCTCATATCCAACTTTAGGTTGTTGTATCGGTATATATTCGAAGTTGCTCAATACTCCTTCCGGTGGAATTGATGATCCTTGCGGTTGGTCCCCGGGCCCGGGCTTGGGCTCAAAAGTGGCGTGTGGACCGGTCGGGCCCGAGGGCTACAGACATTTCCGGAAACCTATAGTATTACATATTTCCATAATGCATGATGTCATATTTTATTTTTGGGCTCGAGCAGGTCTCTTGGTGATCAAACTTCCATTTTTCATATGGTGCCTGTCCTGCACTTAGGGAAGTTGGACACACACCGTCAGCAATGTATCTTGTTCACTCGGGTAGTGGATGCTGTGAGAAGTAGCAGAGAGCACCCACTGCAGTTTGTGGGAGGGGCGAGAGCATTGAGAGCACCCATTGGCGCAAGAAGTAGCAGCACAGAGCATCCATTGCAGTTTGTGGGGGTGCCGAGAGCACTAAGAGCACCCATTGGTAGCCGCAGCGACCGTAATCGCAGCCGCACACCGCGACGATTGTCGCGACCATTGCCGCGATCACTGCCGCAGGCAACGGATTCACCGGAGGCACCACCAGGGCCGACAAAGCCGCGATCACCGCCGCAACCATTGCCGCCACCATTGCCGCAGGCACCGGAGGTACCGGAGGAACCACCAGTGCCGGCAAAGGGCACACCAGCACGATGGCCGCGATGGCACATGCGGGTAGCGCCAGCACCACCAGTGTCCAAGTCCAAGCCACACGCAGTGAAATCGCCAGCAGTCCCACTGCCATTGCCAGTGCATGCAGCACCAGCAAAGCAAGAAACAGCACTCTCAGTGCCAACAAAACCGAAGCAAGACTTGCCGGCTTCAAAGCACTCGCAGTACCAGCAAAGCACAAGTGCCAGCAAAGCACTTCCGGGTCCAGCACTTGCAGCCAAGAACATGCCGGCTCCAAGTAGCCAAAATGCCACGCCGCTCACAAGGCCAAAGCAAACAGTGTTGTTGCCGTCTTCGCCTAAGTGGCGGGGGGTGGGGCCGCCGCCCTGGGAGTGGCGGGGGCCGGGGCCTCATCCTTGTGCATTATGGTTCCGAGAGCATCCTGGTCCGCCCAAGTACAGACAGTAACAAATGCACATCATGACAGGCACCCGGAAAAGAACTGTATATATACATGAAAATATACTGTGATGATCACGCCCATTTCCATTTGTACACACCGTGCATGAAAAGCGGTCCACAAGTTTGTTTTCCAACCCATCGAACACACACATATCCCCAAGTAGTGTTCAAAAGTATGGGTTTCTTATTGTGAGCCTTAAAAACACACCATACAAAGGTAGGGCTACAAATTAAATGAATTCAAAAGTTCATAAAGCTTAGCCTGCAAGGCCGGGAATAAAGGGTAACCAAACACACACAAGTGGTGGTCGAACTACTTTGTAAGGCATTATTATCAACAAGTTGGAAAATTGTCAAAATGTAACGCTGTCCGTGGGTGATCAATCATTGTCTGTCACTTGTTCGAACGGGATGAAGCACATGGCATGTGCTTTGTCACCGTTTGTTGTAATTTAAGCACTTGGTGAAAGAAAATAGCAGGGCCGCTTTTGAATGTGCTCAAGAAGGCATTGGTACAAGCTCAGTGTACGAATTGCATGCGCGGCACATTATCATGTAGACATAGTATGTATGGTGATAATAGATGCACATATTGTGGAGGCTTCATGAACCATTTTGAATCATGAGCATAAAAACAGCATGTATAGTTATTCGAATGTAACACATTGCTTTGACTCAAGCATTCTAATGGGCTCTGAGTTATGACTTAATCATCTCACATGCGGAGACACATCATTGCTCCGAACTTCAGTTTGTACGAATGCACAGGTCATGTAAGGAGCCGTATGCGAATCTATTATGTATATATATATATATATATATATATATATATATATATATATTATGGCACATCATAATAAAAAATCAACCGGTTCGTTTAACAATGATTGTTGTAGTCAGTGGCCAAGCCATGGTGTGTGACAAAATGGACGTGGTGTCAGGCCTTCCTAGGCCAGTATTCCATTGAATGACATAGTCATTAATCGGACCATTTAATTCAATGTGGCAGACTTATATATATATATGGTTGCAGTATCGATTATGTTGCACTTGATTCAAACCACGCTGGAAAACAGTTGTGGAAGCATCTGGCAAAAACATATACATTGCAATATACCATATTTCGAAAATCATAGTTCGGAAAACGAATTGTGTGGATAAAAAACATGACACCAAGGGACATGACAAATATATTATGAGGTATATAAATAACCAAGAAAATAAATTAGGGTGCACACAAATAACTATACTACAATATATTTTACATATGTGGTGTGCCTGGAAAAAATATATACATGGGTGTACATACATGTATCCAATAAAATAAATGACTTCGGGTACGGAACGTCAGGAAAACAGAAACAAAAATATATTTAGTGGATGTGCATAACTAAATATAATTAGCAATGGTTCCGGGTATAAAGCACCCGAACAAAAAAATGAGTGCACAACTTGTACAAATTTACCAGTACATAGTATAGAAAAAAAACATATATTATCGGGTGTGAATAATAAAATATAATAATTAATGATTCCGGGCGCGGAGCGCCCGGAAAAAATGGGAATGTACACACTGCACACATTTGCCAGCACATATAGGAAAAACATATATTATTATGTGTGTATAATTAAATATAATAACAATGAGTCCGGGCGCGGAGCGCCCGGAAAAAAAAAAAAAGGATGTACACACCGTAAAAATTTGCCAGTACATATAGGAAAAAAATATAGTATTGGGTGTGCATAATTACATATAATAATCAATGAGTCCGGGCGCGGAGCGCCCGGAAAAAAATGGGGTGTACACACCGTACAAATTTGCCATCACCTATAGAAAAAATAGTCGAGTGTGTGCGAGCGCACAGGAAACAATTAATGGATGTTAATGGATTTTTAATGGATTTTAATGGATTTTAATGGATTTTAATGGATTTTAATGGATTTTAATGGATTTTAATATTTGCGTGTGCCGCCTCACATTTGAAACAAAAATCGACCAAAAAAAATCTAATGGATTTTAATGGATTTTAATGGATTTTAATGGATTTTAATGGATTTTAATGGATTTTAATGGATTTTAATGGATTTTAATGGATTTTAATATTTGTGCGCGCCGGTCTCCCAGAATTCAAAAATCGGAAAAAAAATTAATGGATTTTAATGGATTTTAATGGATTTTAATGGATTTTAATGGATTTTAATGGATTTTAATATTTGCGTGTGTCGGCTTCATCGTCCGTTTTTTTATTTTTTTTGTTGTGTCCAGCTGCTTCGTGTTTGGTTTGACCCATGGGTCCCATGGGCCCCATGGGGCCCATGGGGCCCATGGGGCCCATGCTTGGGCCTCATGGGCCCCATGTGGCCCGTGGGACCCATGAGGCCCAAGGGGCCCGAGGGGCCCATGGGGCCCATGAGACCCATGGGGCCCAAGGGTTTCGGTTTGTTTGTTTTTCTATATGGAATAGGTCCCAGACAGTGTTTTATGGCATGTAGTCTGAGTGGGTCTCCTCGTGACCGTTGGAGGAGACCGGACCAATGCATGAAGCATGGACAGCCAGCAGCCTGTAGATGTGTGCACAAAACAAGAAAACCCATAAAACGGTCAGGAATCAGATAGGTACAGACTGAATTAAGCAACAACATAAGCCAGTCGTTCGGGCCGGGGGTGAATTATATCGCAACTATTGTGAAATACATGGTGGAATGTCACTCCACCCCACGTATGAATTGAAGACAACGAAATTGTGTTTGCAATGTGTGCAACTTTAAGTCGTTGGTGGTTGTTTTCGCACGACATGGGTTGACACTTATACACGACACACAGTTTATGGATTCGACACAGACAAGATACATGTCTGTAATCGCATTCGATGAGATGGTATGGTGTATGCATATGGAATGAATCATTGATGTGTGTTATAATCATCATCAAAAGGTTAGTGGGATGCTCAATTTATTTTGTTGTTTGTCATAGACACAAACCATTTCGGTCGGTTGAGAATACCGCCATATATCACAGTAGCATGAATGCAAGTAACATTGTTACAATTTTGTGATATTCACATTGACAAGTTGTATATGCAGGTTACATTCAAGAGCCTCATATAAGCCACCTCGATACATTGTCATTCTCCCAGCTATGGCCGCCGGCATTGCAGCACCAGTGGACTACACTTTCGAGTACACGGTTCTTAAAGACTTTAAGTTTAACATCAGGATGTATTGGGAATCATTTATAGAAGGCACAGTTGTTGATATTCTACGTCGTAACGATGTAGTGCACAATTGTATGTAGAGACATTTTTATTATAGTTGCGTACACTCAATTGACACAATATTGTTGTTTTCAAGATACACATACTTATATTTTCAAACAAAATGTATATATTCAATTATTGAATTAAACTCGATCTGAAACTCATGAGGTTCTCATTGGCACAGCAGAGATGCCACCCGTGAACAACGAAGCACGCACTGCATTTCTGGCCAGGGTGAAAGACATACACATCCATCATTGGACTGGTTTGGATCAGGACAGCGATATGTATGAGTTCATGTGTGACCTAGTTGAACAACTTGATGGGGGCTATGAGTTCATGTGTGACAACCGGGGGCTCGTGGGACCCAGGTACCACATGCGCACGGTTCGAGTCAATGGTATGGTTGAGTGGCCTCAAGGCGGTCCGGGTTGCATGTTGCAATTTGATTGCGATGCAGTCGATGATGATGACACCAGTACAAACCAAGAAAACACAAGCAGGATAGCGTTCTTCACCGCGGGCCCGAATTCGGTGCACGACATTGTTATTGTTCGCTTCGCGAAGACCACACTTTGTGTACAGTTGAAAATCGCTGGCAACGAGCAGGGTGAGCGACTTTTCGAGGGACTATCATTGGCAGGGGATGATATCTTTTCGATAAGCATTGAATCGGGCCAACCATATTTATGCTTCGCGTTTGCTGCGCAAGTGAAAACCCACTTGTTGAAGCATACTCAGTGCATCAGTAACAGTACCAAGATCGTGGTATTGCCATTGGGGGAGATCGAAAGGCCAATCGATCATTTTTCTGATTTAATGCGGCTTTGAGCATCACTTCTTGGCTTGCACATTTTCGTTTTGTTTTGTTTGTTGTGACCGAGCCTTCAGGCATTACATACACGAAGCAACAAACTCAAAACAAAATGATAATGACAGTGTAGTTTGGAATGTATATATATATATATATATCGGTATATTATATATACATATATACATCCACGTAGCTTTACATCATTGGACCCACCATATGGTTACTTGCTCTGTGTGTATGTTTATATTTGTCTTTGGAGGATGTTGGCTTTATGAGATAAAAACACAGCACTACCTCGACAAATGCATTGCGTGTTTGGAAGCGGAGTGTCGGATATTTTTCGCATATGAATTTGCATTATCAGCCATTTTGGTCCAATCGTGGTGTCGTCTTGGACAGCACATCTGTTCTGCCGACTTAGACATTAGCCTAATAAGTCTTTGGGCGTGGCTTGGGGCCTTCCTAATTGCTTGTGATTTGTCATGGGCGAGAAACGGGGTCTGCCCCGACAGAGTCGCACCCGTGTCAGGGTTGCGTGTACAAGTAATATGGCGTTGCCATGCTTTTATGCTGCCACTTGTTGGCGGCTTAAGTTGCAGAAACGGTATGTGACGTTCCCTTCCGATGAAGATTTGCAGTCCCATGAGATCAATCTACTCCGACCAGCTCTGCAAGATTTCTTGGCATCTGTGCCACGTTCCCATAGGAGGCATTGGCAGAAATTATTACGAAAGGCTTATCCGGAGTTGAAGCAAGACACATTGCAAATCATCATGCTGAAACTCGTGATGCGAAGTTGGAGGCTCAAGGCGAACGGTCGGCTCATTGCTTTGCACGACTTCATTGAGTTTTGTGCAGGGCAAGGCAACTTATCTGCTGCGTGCGGATTGGCCATGATGAAAGGTCTCGCCATGGATGTGGCTTACCACACAGACCACAATATGTTGACTAGAGTGGGCTTGCGATGCTGGATTGATGCAGTGAGCGAAGCTAAGGAAGGCGCCATGATATGGTTCGGCACCAGGTGTAGTTCTTTTGTGGGCTTGTGCAGGAAACAGCATCACCGAGTCGCTGCAAATGGTTTTTGGGGCGACGAGCACTACTCATTTGTGCGTGATGGCAACATGATGATGGTAGCAACCAAAATTGAATCGTGGAAGTTGTAATTATTGTATTGATGTGCAATGGAAGGCGTAACAAAAAAAACGATGTTATAGATTGATCCTTAAATTTTTGGTTGTATAATCAGGATGATGTATGCCATTTATGATTGATATATATATATATATATATATATATATATATATATATATACATATATAAATAAATATGAATGTTATTTTTCGTGTGATACCAGCACTACATTTGTACGGTTTCTGGCATTGGCCATGCGAAATCAACAATCGAAATGAATGTTTTCAACGATGGCACACATTTTTTTTGAAATCTCATGGTAGTCACTTCGTTGGTGATTGCATTGAGTCATTTTTGTGGTGCTAGCCCGGTATTAGAGCAGCCGACAACTTCTTGCATGCCTAAGTTGGAGCCCATGGTGTCGACACTAGCAAGCATCGGTGCCACTAAAAATGTCATTTGGCATGGTGCATATGGTGGCGAGTCTCCAAAGCCTTTGCAGATATGGACTGCCCGAGACATCAGCAGTCTTAAACGTCCGAAACCGTTACGACCAGGAAGTAGCCTTGTCCGCAACAAGGAAACAGTTGTTGACGGCATCAAGATAAAGACTTTCACAGGTCGTGTGAAAGCCTTGAAGCGATCTCAAGCATATTCGCTTGAGTTCGGAGCCACGGTTGCCAAACTCGCCCAGACATGGCTTGTACATGATTAACAACTTGATTCATATAAATATATATATATATATATATATATATATATATATATAAAGAGTTGGTGTGCGTTGATCCGTGTGTTTTTCCGATGAGGTCGGCTCTGGTTCGCTTCCATGGGGCGGGGGTTTGGAGAGTGCGCGCATTGCCAAAATTCAGCAGCCGGGTAGATTACATTCTGGAGGGCTATAGTCTGGGTGGGGGATGCCGTCTTGTGCAACCGATTTCGAATCATGCTAACCACTTACCTCACTCACTCCTGGGGGATACATCATATATGTGTATATGACAGACACTCAGAGAGAGAGAGAGAGAGATGGTTCCGCAATCCATAGCTGCTCAGATTTTGTTTGATGCAAAAAATGAGCAAAAACCGACAACTGAAGAAATGATGAAGCGTCAATATCAGCCAGTGAAGGATTGCAAGGACCCATTCGATAAAATCCGTAGAGATTCAGAAGCAGTGACGACTGGGGCCATTGAAGATGAGAAATGGAAGGATGTCGTGGATACAGACTCAGTGACTATGAAGGCATTGGCAATTACAAAGGGAATGGCTCGGATTATTTTTCCTGAGCGTGCTGCTGCAGAGGCATGCAGAGGCTGCAGAGAGGATATGGCGAGGCATGCAGAGATTGCTGCGAACATTCTCGATATGGAAACCAAGTTTCAGAGGTGGCTCGGTGATCCCAGTTATGCATTCAATGCAAGGGAGCGTTCAATAATGCATGACACTGGTTATCAAGCATTGGCAGAAGCCGTAGAAACGTACATGGTAAACCGCACCGCAATGTGCAATGAAGGTTGTTTGCAAAATATTGTGTTGTTAATTAACTAAACGGGAATTTGGAATAGTTGTAAGACAAAATGGAGATGAAGAAATGTGTCAAATTTTAATAGTTTGAATTTTCACGACACTTGTTGTTCCATCGCGGTTGATTTTTTATCAATGTAATATATTCATTTGCAAGTACCATCGAGCAATATTTATCTTTCATGGTTGTGAAAGCTCTGATCCGACAAAATTTATCTTCTGGGCGTGTGCAGCATGTCAGAGCAACCGGTGCACCGAGCTGATGTCACTAGTCTGTAAATATCGTGATGAGGATGAACGTGCCACCCTTAGATTGATTTGAAACGGTGTTGGCTTGCAAGATGATTGCTAACAGAGAAAGTATGGGGAGAGAGAGAGAGAGAGAGAGAGGAAGTGGGATAGGTGGAGAGAATGGTAGAGAGAGAGAGGGGAGTGAGGGAGAGAGAGAGAGAGAGAGAGAGAGAGAGAGAGAGAGGTAGATATGTTCTATGTGGACCTCGTTGCATCATGATTACCATACAACAACTTAATCAATTTAAGGTGCCTTCAAAAAGCTGAAGCTGTCGAAACCAGGAGCGGTCATCGATTTGGATTGATGCACCCAGCTTACGCCCGACACCGCATGATAAATCAAAAGTTTGCACTACATTTATATATATATATATATATATGTGTGCTCCATTGCTAGCTAGTGGGTTCAGAGTTCCATTCTAGAGGGCAGTGTTGGGATGTGTTGGATGTCGGTCGTTGATGTTTCAAGTGATGAGACGCACACATATAATATCCTCCACATATATAATTTATTGTCAAGTGCAAGTAGCTTGTCACATAATTAAGTGCAAGTAGCGTGTGATTGCTCAAAGCGAGTGGTGTGGCTTTGGGCCCCCCACATGATTTTCAGCTTTCTCGAATCCAGTGGTGTGGCTTTGGGCCTCCCACATGAAGAGCTTGCTTGCATGGAGTTACTAGCATCCCAGCATCAAATTAGTTTGACTCATTGCTCACATTCGTAGACCGTGATTCCCTAAACAATGCTTGCGTTCAGGGTCCTATATTATATAATAACTCTTCTGCAATATTATTATAAGAACAGGTAATGCTTAAACATATCCAAATCTGACAGCCTCCCAGACTCAGAGTAGCCCATCAAATTGTAGCCCCAGGCTATTATAGCCCCTCAGACTGTAGCCCGCCAGACTGTAGCTTCACAGACAGGTAAGTGGATCCCCAGATCCGAATCTGGTAGCCCCCAGACTGTAGCCACCCCCCGAGACAGTAGCCATCAAGATCGCATCACCCTAGTGATCCCCTTACCCCGTTCTTTAGGGTCCTTCGCCGCCAGGGTTTTACTTTTTAGCTTGCTCAAATTCAGTGGTGTGGCTTTGGGCCTCCCACATGAAGAGCATGCGTGGAGTTACTAGCGCCAGTGTGTGAGTGGCACAGGGAAAAGCCATTCCACACATGATATGGAACGTTGCGTGAAAACAATGATGTGGTGCAATGCATATATTATAATATTAAGCTCCGGGGTGTGACGCTTTATGGGGTGTTTGAGTTGGGACGTGCACGAGCTTGAGCTTGTGGCTATGGGACCTTGCATATTCGCTATTTTGAACTCATTAAGCACCACCATAGGCATAGTAAAAATAAATGAGCATGGATGTCTCGGGTAAAAGCGGGTGCTCTACCAAAAGATCAAAGCCAGGTGTTGCGTATGGATCACAATGGTTGTCTTGATATTCTGCCGTTGGCCGGTGTGTGTGCCCAGGATCATTTATTTTTTATTATGATTATGGTGGTTACATGGTGTGAATGAATAGCTAGAAACTATAGGCAAAATGCTACATTTTGAAACATGGCACGCGCTTAAGCGCATGCGGTGCGCTCTTAAGCGCGCGCGGCGCGCGCTTAAGCACATGCGACGCCCGCTTAAGATTTTGCTGAGAGTTTTGGAGTGATTCATTCCCACCATGTTTTTTTCATAAATTGTCATTGGCATTACAGTAAGTTTTTCTGTTAAGAATTTCAACTGGTTACATGATGTGAATGAATTGATAGAAACCATAGACAAAAACCATAGCGCGCCCCCCCAGGCCTGGTGAGGCGTGCGCCCCCCAGGCCTGGTGAGGCGTGCACCCCCCCAGGCATGGTGAGGCGCGCTTTCCCCAGGCTTGGTGCGGTGTGCGCCCCCCAGGCGTGCGCCCCCCCAGGCCTGGTGAGAATCTCCAGGAATCTCAAGGAATCTTCAGGAATCTCCAGGAATCTGCAGGAATCTCCAGGAATCTCAAGGAATCCTCAGGGATCCCCATGAATCTCCAGGAATCTACAGGAATCTCCAGGAATCTCCAGGAATCTCCAGGAATCTCCAATGACCTTCCTGATGGACCCCTCACGTAATAGTAATAGTAATCGTAATAGTAATAGTACTAATAGTAGGCGCGAGGCGTGTGCACCCCAGGCTTGGTGAGGCGTGTGCCCCCCCCAGGCCTGGTAGTTACTAAGTAGTATTCACACAGAATTCATGGCACAGTGACTCAAGACTCTCTGCTTAGCAGCTAGCCATGACGAAGAATAGAAAGGTTCGAAGGTGCTGCGAAGAAGGCTGTGCTAGATACGCGCGACGGGGTTGGGCCAAACGCTGGTGTGTGTCCCATGCTCATCAGAATGGTTTGGTGCCTCCCATACCCAGCAGATGCCCTTACACCAGAAAATCAAGGGCAAAGGGTTCCCGCCACGTGGCAAAGCATGGCCAAGCAGAAGACCGAGAAGAAGAACATGAAGAAGAACATGAAGAAGAACATGAAGAAGAACATGAAGAAGAACATGAAGAAGATGAGCAGAGGACAGAAGAACATGAACACAACACACCATGGTTTGACAACATGACCACCTTACCTGAAGTTGTCCTCCGAGACTATACTCTGCCTGGTCACATGAAAGGAGAGCATTGGCAGAGGCCGTGCTTCACTTTGTTTTATTCTCCCTCTCCTGGTGAAGAATCAGAGGATGGTGGCCAGCCACAACAAGAGGCTTGGCAAAGACGCGCGGAATACCGGCCTTTCCAGTCAAAGCCAGCTCGTCTGCAAGAAAAGCAGCATGCAGAAGATTGGGCTTGCACCTTCAGTGAAGAATTCGACCGCAGCCCAGGTTTCGATGGGGCAACACTTGAGCGTCTTGTCATGAGCTTCTAATCATGAGCGTTTTGCAACTTTGCATGTGTAATAATATATACACATACACAGATGTACACAGATATCATACAATAGTTTTTTTTAGTGCACCGTCCAGGTGTGGCGATCGGCCTCCCTGATTCAGTGAATTATGGGCTCTGTCATGCATCAGGTGTGGCGATCGGCCTCCCTGAATTAGGGGCTCTGGTTGCCACTGCATTGTAAGCATGTTAGTGGCCCGGTGAATTGGGGATAGTTCGCCGAATCGGGCTGCCACTGCATTATAAGCGTGCTAGTGGCGGGGCTGCCCGAGCAGAAGTGCCGCACTGTAGGCTTGGCGAAAATGCCTCCCTTACAGTAGATTAGCTCAGTTGCCTGACAGAACTATGTAGTGATGCACTTAAGGAGAAGCTTGGTGGTTTGTTGACAAAACAGTTGGTTGAATATTTATTTATGTACGTAAGTGTGAATTGCGTTGGCTCGCAAATTCCATTAGCACAAATGAGTTCGGTTGTTTTTTTGTATTTTTAGTAATGTCTGCATGTTGCTTGGGTGATCTTCATTCATCAATGCTCTGGTCATTACCCGGTCTTGTTTGCACGTACTTTTTCACTTTTTATCGACCGGATTCCAAAATATGGATTTGGGCACGAAACGGACAGTCAAACATGCTACGGATGCAAAAACACCAGCCCCCCCGGATTATTGTTTGTCGAAATCAGAAACTTCTCGCCCCCTTTACAAATAAGAATTTGCTTGACACATCAAAAAGAGGGCGTTACTAATTAAATATTCACATTGTATAATATAATTATATATAGATCGTTGTATGAATTGATTTGGTTCCTTATGTAAATGCAATGTTTCAGTTCATGCGCCACACCTGCGTGGTGCATTAGAGAAAGTCTTTAAGACATAGTAATAATTTAATAATTAATGCTACCAACGGGACTTCCATTTAGCACCACAATACAGAAACACGAGTATTTAAAATGCGAAATTACATAAATCTGCATGATTGTTCAGGCTATATCCATTTTAATTTTATTGTAATAAATACCATATGTTTCTGCTCACATGCGCCCCCCTGGCTCTTCATGTGGGAGGCATGGGGGGCGCCTCACCAGGCCCTTGGTCCAATGGACAAGTATACCAGGTTTACACAGGACGCG
>Ga0099797_100336_pt1 | contig 30813 bp, 35 predicted proteins | sample Uncmet_Sort48C_1_FD_89871 | JGI IMG/M metagenome (GOLD analysis project Ga0099797, IMG submission 89871) | Marine eukaryotic communities from CALCOFI LINE 67, Pacific Ocean - C012_Sort48C_1 | ecosystem: Environmental > Aquatic > Marine > Oceanic | place: Pacific Ocean: Monterey Bay | collected... | reverse complement strand
CTTAACTCGCAACCTCGAACTCATGACCCAAATCTAACGCATACTATCCACAAAAGCAGAGCAAGCTAAATGCTCAAACAAAGTACAAGGCAGCTACCTCACAGAAGCCTGCGAGCTTATTCTGCAGCTGCACACGGTGCTGGAGATCTTCACTCAAGCAGGCCTCACAGGTTGACCAGCATGACTGACAGGTCATTAGGGCTCTGTAGGTTGGGGGTGTTGAGTGGGGTTGCATGGGCGGGTGGGTAGGGGACTAATGCGTCTTCAAGCCTAGCATATACATAATCACACATGCGGGCACATACCTGTGAATTACTCTACCTAGCACACATTAATTGTGGATCTTGCGGACTTGAAGCAAGCGGTTCGCCATCGCTCCGTTCGAAGATGTTGCGCTCATGTATCCTTGAATATTGCACCCAATCATATACGTCTGATTTGTCTCATCATTTGTTCCTGCATTTTGGAAGCAAAGCATCACGATTTGCAACTTCGTTTTTGAATGAATCCTGCAAGGGTCAACAATCCCTAGCAAATGCACGCTGGGAGTGTGAAAGGCTGTTTAGCTTCGGGACACACGGGACAGGGAAAACCGACCTCGACAGACCAATATGCCGGCAGGTTCAAAACAAGTAACACTAGACAATCCCGAGCAACCCAACAATATGCACTCCGGTCAGCCTGATCCGTAGTTCAAAGTTACTTATATATATATATGTGTAAATATAAATATATATATATATACACATTTATATACATACATACATCAACGCTTGCGTATCGTTATTTGGGCACATGAGAAACGTTTAGGTGCAAGGAGAAGTGTTCGAAGCAGATTCCACAACCTGCAGTAATTTGCCTGACATGCTTCCAAGTAGCTATGTGTGCAAATCAGGCCGTGCTGATGGAGTTACCACCCAGGCTCGCATCAAGGATGTGTGACACAACGAATTGCACAACGATGCACATCTATCATGCTGACAAGCCCAAGAATTGGAACTGTAAACAGAAACAGATTCAAGTGCCAAAGAATCGCCGCAAGGAAGCCATATTTTGCATTGCTTGCATTGTATGTTGGCGCCCCATTGGGTGCGCGTGCGTGTATATATTTGTATGTGCTTTTACTTTTCATGTATGTGGCATGTTTGATCATCTCTCCTAAACATAGTGCTGACCATTAAAATGAGTTCAAGAGTTCAACTGCATGGATGGTATACATGGCATATTGAGAAACGTGTTATGGCATACTGAAAGGGTATGCATGGCATGGTGAAAGATAAAATGAAAAAACCATTTCGAATACATGCCCTTTCCCCCCTTATGCTTTGTCGTTTTACCCATTGTAGTTACACTTTCAACTTGAGTCGGGGTGGTTGAAAACACGCACACCCCCACACATTCCCACACACACATGTTTAAGCCAATGAGGCCACATGCAAGTAGAGGTGCGTTTACCCCGGCTCCAGGACTACCGCAATCACAAGCCTGTCCATGTCCATGCATGCTATGCTGCAGCTGGGGAAACAAATGGGTGTACCACCTTTAACTTCAGATGTGGACATCATGGCGGCAAGCTGCGGAAAATAGGGAATGGCTCGGAAAAGCACACAAGTGTGGGAGCATGTAGGCCACTCAGAATTGGCAGAGTTCGCCTGTCCTTTTAATATTGCGACCACACATGCGACACAATAAAATAAGTACGAAAACTAAAGGTCAGCGGATGCTGTCTCTGCTGAGCTGTTTACACTCAAATCGAAGCAATTCCCACATCGCGGAAAAGTGAATGAGGAGTGTACAGGAAGTGTTTCTGGACTATTCGCATTCCTCCACCATGCCGTTTGCACACCGTTGCACTCGAATTGAGACACATCAGCCCTGGCATTCATGAGCTTCGCTGGCTCCGCTTTAGGCCCCTTGCAGACAGAGTTATGTCCCTCTCTCTCTCTCTCTCTCTCTCTCTCTCTCTCTCTCTCTCTCTCTCTCTCTCTCTGAGTCTCACTATTTAGAACATATATGTATATGTAGACATATGGAGAAAGATATATAGATACCAGTATATAAAGAGATATATGTAGATATGTATATTGTATATGCATAACAGAGACTCCTTATGACTATCCCTGCAGATAGGTGTTGGAAGAAGTTTTCCGCAATGAATCGACAAGGCACCCGCAAACCTGTATTGAACAATGCAAGACGACAAGCATGCGCAGAACCGTCCCTGCACTCTATCGAACCAACCATTCTACCGAATTCCCTTGGTATGCATAAACTTTTGCACGTGCTCCACACTCCAACTCTATCGAGCATCCCAGCACTCCTCGATTTGTAGGAACTTGAGAAATGAAAACCCGACCAACTAATTATAGGGAAACCAGGACAGGCTCCTTTGTTGCACGAACCAGTCTGCACACACATAATATATATATATATATATATATATATATATCGAGTGCTGTGCATGGTGTCTTGTCCCTGAGCAACCAGCTGTATTTGGGAATCTGAAGTTGGGAGCCTTGTCGGTATTTTGGAGAAAGGCAGCCTGCGCTGGAGTCGCCAGGAGTGCTGCAAGGATGAACACAAAACGCATCATTGATCGGAATTGAGTGCCTAACGCAGAAAGCAACTGAGTCGAGCCGATAAAGCTAGCTCCCCACACAAGACATGACGACCTCGAGGGACTAGACCTCATTATACTGATGTGTATATATTGGGGAGAATTAATGCTGTTCGTATTGCTGAGATAAACCCCCGATGATCAGACTATCAACAATATGCAAGTGCTACATAGTATAGGGTGGGGGAAAGGTATCCGGAATTTGACTTAATCAGATCCCGATTCTGAGCCTGCATCATCTTGTGGTGCATTTTCCGAAATATCTTCATTCATATCTTCCGTTTCTGATTCTCGGTATTCGTAATCTTGTATATGTTCCACTATAGAACTTTCCATCAGATGTACTGTTTTATATTGCCATTGTGAAGATCATGTAGGATTCTTGCCATTATGATATGTTTTTAGGTTATATTCTCAATGTTTAGTGTGTCGCTGGCATGGTTTATTGAGTTTATTAAGCTCATGGGATCCCGTGGCTCCACACACTTTCCACAGGTGGACTGATACATATATGCTGTTCAAACACCTTCTGTGTGCATCTATATATATATAATATATATATATATATATATAATATACAGGCACTATATTGTATGATCTACTGTATTACCCTGAACCGGAAGCGTGACTGCACATAGACCTACACCACATACCGGTGGTGCAATATACCGGTACACCGGGGGATGTTGGACTTTTGTGCATTGCACTTTTGCACAGGCTTCCGGTCTGTACAATGGCGGATGCTGCTTCTGATACCCTTAATGCCAATGCTTACATCAAGGCCACTCGGAGAATGGCCCCTCTCCCGTTCCCAAACCTTGCCACCTGCAAATCCAAATTCAATGATATGATGAATAGCATGGGTGACGCTGATCATGTCAAAACTCCTTGATGTTTGAAGCACCTGGCAGTAAGGACCCCATCCGCTGTTACGTCAATGGAAATATCTGTTGAGTCTGTTCTCTCAACCATATGCGATATGCTTCGCATGGCTGTGTGGATCGGACCGGATGTCCCTCATTGTAACTCATGTTCAAGCAGCTGCCTTCGTCTCTGAATCTAGAGAGTTCCATGGGTCCAAAACCCAGGCACTTTGTTTCAGAATATCTGGCCCACTTTCACTTGCAAACTGATTCGACACTGGGTGCTCTTTTCCTAGTTGTCCTGGATGTCAACTTCATGGGCACAATGTTTCATAAGAACGATGTTTCTGGGTGATTCTACGCATGCTATGTGTGCCAGTGTTCCCATGTTGTGAACTTTAGCAACAGATTTGTGGATGCAAACAAGATTGAATTCATCCGGGAGCCAATGACCATTGAGGAAGGCTACCTTTCCATCGCCTTACCATCGAGGGGCTGCATGAACATGAAGTTAAGAACTTCAAGGAGCCGAGAGCACCACCATGCGCAGGAAATAGGAAAGCGGGAAAGTGGGAAAGCGGACAAACCTCACAAACCCAACAATAGCCGCTGCAAAGTGCTGCATCATCACAAAACATGCCCTTACAGGTGGATTGAGCAATTGGGCACGATTGGTCGTCAGAGGTTTGCCACAAACACAGGCTTGAATGGTTTCACTCCACAGTTGATAAGAGGACTCCTAAACTCAAATGGCACAATGTTGTCCAACATGTGCCCCCGGTTCAAAACAAATGCACTCGCTTCGCGAAGCAATGTGGCTGCACTCACCCGAAATACAAATGCTAAGCGATACGTTGAAGGCAGGCACACCAGCGAATGTAAAGCGTGAAAGTGCATGGTGTGGCAGCACCCCACTTGATGGCTGATCGAGCTTACATAAACATTTGACCAGCTGCTCAAAAACAACTTGCATTTGCCGGCTAGGGAAACTGTCAGCACCACCACTTCAACACAGATTCGAGTGACGCGCGACAAAAATGATGATGATACAATGCTTCACAAAAAATGCTATAACCGAAACACCGGTGGGATGGTGCAGCATCTGCAGACGATGTGAATTTAACTAGAAGCCAGTAGCGGTGTTTGGTGGCTGGTGTGGGAAAGGTATGCATTGGGAAATTCACTGATCATGTAACACAACACCTTGGTAAGATATTGCGTGGTCCGGACTGGACTGAAAGAAAGCCGTGTCCTGCATATCCTTGATGTGTGCACACACTAAACTGCAATATCACCCAAATAGCCTGCATATTCGGCGAAGGGTAGAACACAGAATATTTCTCCACACTGGTCATTCCGCTGTCCCAGGAATGTCATCGAGAAAATGCCCCTTAAAAAATCGCAACAAAGATAACCTATTTCTAAACAGGATTGCGATGCACTCGCTCTGGTAACTCGTCTAGAACAGCCAGAGCTCTTAGAACAAGAACGGACCCCTTGCGACATTCACCGGTGGCCTGCGCTTAGACCTCAGAGCTTCCAGCAAGAGAGGAACAACGACACAGGGCAAACGCAACTTAAATGCTCAGAAAAACATGCTACTGCCAATGAATCATAGTCTTCCGTCTAAGACAGCACCCAAGTAATTTGATTTACATCTATACACCAATAGTCACCAAAGATACCGGCATCCACATGTTATTCAGTCAATACGGTGTTGGACTTCTTCGACAATATTCTCCGCAGTTATATTGCATTTGTAACCGAGATTGGGTCCCGACCTGGTATGGTTTAGGTAGCCTGTGAATAATTGGAGTGTGTGTCTTCTGTCGGCCAAGCACAAACCAACACACACAAACAAGAGGAGACCCTGAGAAAGACCGCCGGAGAAAACTCGCAACAGAAACGCAGCTGCTTAAATACCCAACAATCAACCTGAACCCACCACAACCTGCAACATACCCCAACCGCAGTCCACCCACCCGCAGGTATGAGGAATAGATGGAATGGGGTAGGTAGAAAGTATAGGCCTAGGGACCAAAGCAGCATGGGCTCTGTTCCCAAATGTGTGGCAGAAACTGATCCCACTCACACCTTTGCTTGTAGCCCTACACAAAAATACAATAATAAAGAATGTTCCGAGTCTCCGACAAAACACGGACCCCACAGAGCAGCCCCGCGCTTTAATGAAGTGTCCATTAGTGTTTGGTGGTTGCATTCGACTGCAAGCATATTTCTAAAGTTTGCAAGCATAGTGGGCAGTCCTCAAATAATGCACCTACTTGTCATGCATGCAATCAGCATAGGAATTACTTCCGTCATGCGCAAGAGAACCTGTTTCTTTTTCGGGTTTGGCACACCAGCCAATTTTTCAAATGCAAGCAAACACCAGCTGAAGCACTTAAGGGCTAGCACTGGGCCTCGAAAGGATCATGCAATTTGCAAAGTTGGTCAAATTAAATCAAGTATGCAAACATTCTGTAGAAAGTGACATTGGTGGCAGGGGCCAAGCATGCAACAATAGTAATTAGTACATGACCCAAGATGGGGCAGGCGGATGTAATAAAAGAAACATACCAACGAAGCAGCATAGGAAAGCATAAGAACAAGTCGCTAACACAAGGAGCAGCTTGAGGCATCGAAACACAGAATTTGAAAGAAACGCTCGATCCGCTGAGTGGCATACTTCCCATGGCAAGTTGTGTTCTGCCTGGATTGGCTTATGGTCTGCCTGGGTAGCGGCATGCGAGGAGACTCATCAGCAGACCGCACTGGAGATGGCAACATGGCCACCTGCACTTTGTGCACTCTAGGCAGTATGGGTGCCTCAGTCTTCTTGCACACAGCTGGCGCTGTGGATGCTACGACAGCGGCGGGTGCCTGAGAATACGCCCCAGCTCCTGGGGCAACAGTCGTTGGGGTTGAGAAAGCTTCCAGCGCCTTACGGCTGCGACGGAGGAACTGCATTGGATGATTCGCGATACCCAAGAGGTCTGGTGGAGCACCTGGGTGAGTAGCTGCAAAAAACTCTGCACAAGCCAATTTAGGAGATTCTGTAGATGCGAGTGTCACAATAGCACCGGCCGCCTCATCAGGCAAACCCCAGAAGGGCAACAAGCGTGCCAGCTCATCCACTGGCAGGTGGTGAAAAGGGCATCCATGGGCCTGTCCAGATGCTGGCGCCTTGAAGCCAATGGTTTTGTCGCATTTGTACGCAAAGGCACCACGGCCATTACCACTGGCTCCATGAGCAAACTGCACATGATAGCCATACTTCCGGCGGAAGTCTGCAGATGAGATGGAAGGGTCACGGCAGAGCTCTCGCTCCCACCATGTCAAGGCACCTGCAAGTCCAAGTCCAGCCTCACGGAGAAAGGGTCGAAGCTGCAAACGCCCCTGGAACTTGAGATGCCGCCCTGCGCGCTGGTGGAGCACAAGGTGACGCATACAAGGTGGGAACGACCGATGCAACATCTCTTCAAAGTTGTCCAATGTCAGACCAACACCACCTCCGCCATCTGCTGCCAGGCCTGCTTCATCCGCAGTCTTATAGACCGTAAGCAGCTGCTCGCCACAGGCCCGAAGATGCACGATGACATCATGTAGAAGTGGATTACCTGTCTGAGTGCATGCATGCACTCAGGCAATGAATTGTCTGAGATACCATGCATGTATGTGTACGAGGCACTTGCGTGGCACACTACCTCATGTCTCAGAGGCTGTTGATGATATGTGGTATGACACCACCCAAGACACCGCTGTTTCTGCTACAAATGCGCAAGTCCAAATGCAGATAGCGACTGCGGCACCGATATAATATCACGAAAACCTGCTAAATACACGGACAACCATTAACATGGCACGGCCACTGCTTTGAACCTCTTGCCAAAGTTCTTTGAAAAATCAAAACATGTGAGCACCTTTGCATGTGTCGACTGCTTCTGAGCCCCTTTACATGGTCGAAGGTCCCTATCCATAGATCCTTGGCACGAATGTAACTGAAGGATAGAGCTACTGAGTAAAACACACTACCACCTGCTCGCTAAACATGACACTTGTATCGGATTGCTGACACGCAGCTGTCAATTCCCGAGAGAAGCTTTGGACAAACTTCGTAAGCCTCTGACAAAAACCCTCCTGAAATTTGAAAAATTGTCCTGGGTTGATTCAGGCAACAGGAAAATGCCATGATGGGATGCATCACTCCTCCAAAAAAGGACAGCATGACAAACACATACGAGAATGGCAAGTTTTTCTAAACAAGTGCTCAATAGTCCTGCGAGAAGGCATATTCAGTAATACTAAAAGTCACTGGGGACTTCTTCTTTTCATGCTTGCCCTAAGCACGGTGAGAGAATCGTGAACAGCACAATTCGCGCAGTTTTACTTAAGAGTCACCACACTGCATGTACTTTGCCTACATCTGAAAGTGTGGAGCGTATGCTTGTGTTGTGGAAACCTTGTTCAAGATGAAATACTTGCTGCAACATGTGTGAAAATAATTCAACTAGTTATACCATGATACCTGCGCGTGGACCACAAACAGTACTTTACGATCTTACACAAGTCTAGGCAAGTAGATCACGACGGAAAATCCTGAATTTCAGGCTATAGGCAGCTGGGCTAAGCAGATGTAAGCAAATCTAGGCAAGTAGGCCACAAGCAAATCACAAGCTGTTGGCCGCTGGGCTAGGCAAGTCTAGGCAAGTCTAAGCAAGTCTAGGCAAGTAGGCCAAGACGGGCAGGCCATGATGGGAATCCAGAATTACAGGTGCAGTTCTATCAGAAAACAACTGTGAATCCCCCAACCGCAAGCGCTGTTTGTGGAACAGATGCATGCAAGCCTAGGAAGGAGAAAACAGAGGTGGGGGAATGATGGGCCTGGGGCAAATCTTATCAGCGGTGGAGCTGGCAGGAGCGAGAAGTTGCTCCAAAGCGATTCTGGCAGGGATGACGGTGCGGCACATGGCTATGCAGGCACTTCCGTTTAGTGAAATCGGTGTCTCGCCCCTAGCTCTGCTCATCGATTTGGCAAGCTTAGACTGAAACAAATCGGCTGCAGACCCGAAGAACTTCTACAAACAAGGAACTCTGAGGTACGTGGTACAAGGCTGATAGGGCAAGCCCTACTTTCCATAGGCCTGCCATTCCCAACAAAATGCTTGCTGAGGTTCAAGCTATGTCCACCAAACTGAGGACTACTGTCTGAAGGCCTGAGGGTCCTGACATATTTCATACTTACCACATGCTAACTTAACTACAGCAGCCCCCCATTGGTTGCCACCTTCCAGCATCGGTGGTGTTGCGGCTCCCGTTGCCATGCTCCTGCGGAGATGTGCTGTAAACCAGCTTAACAGTAGCGCACCCAGGTCTGCAGCTCCAGCAACGCGCGCCACACCACCGCAAAGTGTGACACGGCGGGCGGCAAGGAGGTGAGGCGGCAGCTCGACGAAGGGCACCTCACAGCAAAGGCCGGCATCGTCATAGGACCTGGTACGTGTGTGTAAAATCAACTATGTGTACATATATATATATATAACCTTGACTACAGATATCACCATAGGGCGCCATGGTGAGATGTTTTTGGTGCGCCGAGTCCAAGTGCCAGCGTCTGGCCACTGCCAGCACTCCGATAGGTGTCGGTCTCCTGCAAAAAAATGGCCTTGCTTAAAAAAGTGTTCGCCTTACTATGTGAAACTGCTGTGTTTAAGGAGCACTGACTCGCACCATGCCATCTTATGCTGAGGTGTGTTGCAGGCACATCCCAGCATGTCTCATTCCCCAGCACCTGTGGGGTGCTACCGGGAATGTCCTAAACGAGAAGGATTGGATGCGCGTGAGTTCATGATTAGCGATTGCACAAACAAACAATAGTTGCCGCGCTTAGAATTTATAAAAACAGGTTCATGCGTTTGCGGTAGATGCCGTTTGCCTCGTAGGTATCGCCTGGGCCGTGACAGCAAACTTTGATGCTCTTAGGTTCATCCTACTGACAGTGACACAGAAAAAAAAAAACAGCCAAAAGCGAACAAATACTTCCTGGGATGTGTGCTTGCCGGATCATGTGCTGAGCACTAGCGGTGTCGCATGTGTGGTCCTGCATTGAAAGAGCTGCGCCGCAGCTGCTGCATGGGAAATAACTTCAAGTTGAATCAAAGATGCGTAATGAACCCGGCACAATTCCAATTAGGAGTTTACGTTTTATTCAGATTGACTTCTAGGTGGCATATGCAATGGCTTGTGGGGTTTGTGTAGTAAGGGCAAATGTGTCACTGTGCATCTCCTTGCATGGCTTTCCACCTCGCTGATGTGGTATGATTCGACTTGCTTGGCACTAGATTGCTTTGTTTTGCTGTGCTTTGTATGGGCTTGCTTTGCACTGCTTTGCTTCGCACTACTTTGCTTTATATTGCTTTGCTTTACAGTGCAATGCTTCGCTTTGCAATGGTTTCACATGTGACGGCGTGGTCTTTACTTGGCTTGGCAATGCTGTGCTTTGCAAAAGTTGGTGTTGCTTTGCTCTGCTTTGCATTGCTCTGTTTTGCTTTGCATTGTTTTTGCTGCTTTGCACTGCTTTTGCTTTGCATTGCTTGGCATTGCATTGCATTGCTGTGCATCGCTTCGTTTTGCTTTGAATTGCATTGCGTTGTTTGGCAGTGCATTGGGCTGCATTGCTTTGCTTTGAATGGCTTTGCTTTGCATTGCTCGGCTTTGCTTTGCATTGCTTTGCTTTGCTTTTCATTCGCATTGCAATGCTTTGCTTTGTTTTGCTTTTTGTTGACATTGAACTCTGAGGAGCCCTGAGGAACCTTCAAGAAACCTGAGGAAGCCTGGGGAACCCTGGGCGAGCCTGGGCAAGCCTGAATTGAAAATATGCAGAAGGCCGCAGAGTGACGCCCTCTGGGTGCGGCTGGGCGCGGCTGAGCACCAAGGAACCCACCCTGCGCCTACCCTGTCACAAGCTACCCGCTGCTATTGGAGAATGAGGAGTAGGTATTGTTTAGAAGTGGTGCATTAGGGTGTTTGTCTTGGAGCCACTAGAGGCATTGGAATTGGAAGCATTGCAGGCATTGGAAGCACTGTAGGCATTGCAAGCATTGAAGCAATGGAAGCATTGGCGGCATTGCGACGAGAATTGGGTTGCACCGTTTGGGGCAAGTTTGTGTTGATTGTGTTGCATCGAACACATTGCATTTGGTGTTGTGAATTTGTGGTCTCGGAAACAAGTTGGAAGTGCTAAAGTGCTATTGTAGCGAAGTTTGAGGTGTCATGCTTGCTGCTGCGGGTGGGAACAAGCTCTTGGAAGACACTATGACACAATTGGGGGTGGTGATCATCACAATGTCGATAACCAGCATTCTCTGCTACCTTCTTGGATGCTATCTTAAACGTTATCCTAAGGCTTTCCAATGCCAGCTTCTGCGGAATAAATCATTGTTTCAGGTGTTCGAGAGATCGAATTTTGACTCATAATGCCAAAGATTGAGCTAGCTCTGCGGCAAACATATGAAAAGCATGTGATGCAATACGAAACTGCTCGAAGTGTAAGTGAACACACATTTTGTGGACCTCTTGGAGGCGCCTTGGAAGCCAGCGCCATTTGACGTCACGAGACACATGTATGTCATAGTTGTTTTGTGTTTCTGTAGCATCTTAAGAAGTTCGCATTTGGGAATGTCTTGATCAACAGAAACTTCCTTACGACATTCGCATTGAACAAACTGTTCCAACTTTCAACTAGAACAGATCCAATCTCCAACAACAAAACTATGAACGAATGTGTTTCATGCCTATTTGAATGCAGTTTGTGTGTTTGCGATATAATCCTCGATTGTGTTCTGACATCGCCACCCTAGCCATTTGATATCTGAATTTGGGGTTCATGTCATTGCCATCGGACACTCTTGAAACTCGAATTTGTGACTGATGCCCTCGTCACCGTACCAGTTAAAATCTGAATGGAACGGTTATTAATGACAATTGAATTGATAATGAACACCTTTCGAACTTCACTCGACCACACAATGGATTAAGTGTTGCATCTAGCACTAACTCGTGATGGTGCTGTGAATGCATGTTTGAACTGGTTGTCAATGAAAATTTGAAACATCTCCAAGAGAATATGAGTGCCCATATATTTGTTGAAGGCTTGTGCACATTTGTGTCGTTTCACGAGCTACGATTGTGTTCCAGAGGGTACTCAATCGGTTATACATGAAATAATGATGCTCCTTATGCTGAGGTTGGTTTTATACAAAACATCAGATTGCTAGCAGTGGTTCTGCTGCTGCTCACAGAAAACATCAATGCTTTGTATGTGTGTTCTCCTGCTTTGAGAGCCTCCGTTCGTAAATTGTTTTAGTTTTCTGAAAGCAGGATCTGCGCGGGCGATGGGCGAACAATTTGCAGCCGAGTTGGCAGACTAGCTCTGCCAAGAAAGGACATGGCACTTATTCATAGAACCCCGAAGCTGTTACCTCATGCATACCGCTCCCACAATAGCCTTAGCTACACCAAACATGATTTTCTAGAGACAACCTCGGGCCCCGGCATCTTGGCCGGCTAGGCTGTGAGGATCTTCACTGGAAGCAAAGATTTGATGTAAACAAAACATCCCTCTGAACAGCTCGGCAAGAAGTTTGCGCTGGCCTGACATGGTCCTCCGGTCCTTGATGCCTTCAATCGACATTCTGCTGCTTGGAAATGGCTGTTTGCTCGCATCAGCGTTGCAATGGTATGGTTGAGATTTGCACACTTTCCAAAGGGTGAAACACGGCTTGGCAATTTGCACAAGCAAGGAACAACAATGCGTGAGGGGATCTAATCCTTATCGAAGTCAGAACCCACTATGGGCCCATACTGAAAGAATGATCACACTTATTATAGAACTATGTCCCTAATCATCTTTCCGGGTTCTCTTGGACGAAGTGGGTGTCATGAAGAATAATCTTCTGGTTTGTTTTCATTGTGCATGCACCCTATATGCTTTATCGAAATTCATAACTTATATCCGTGAAAGTGATACCTACTTCTTCAGCATGTGCTCAGCCCAAGGTTGGTTTGTGTTGATTCAATCTGAATGTCATGTATCATTGCAAATAAAATGCCTCACTGCCTGGAAGCCGGCCATTGCCAGGGCGCGTTGCTTCGCGTTCATGGCCAACTTCTCCCAACGGTGCGTGAGCAGCGACGATTCCCGTGCCACGAACCACTCGCGCAGGGCATGCGTAGAGCAAAAGGCAAGTCGCAGGGTGAAGTGGGCCACAGCGTCGTCGACATGCCACTGGTGCTCATCCTGCAATTTAGTTCTGCTGGTCTGCAAAATTATTGGTCTTTTCTGTGAATCGAACTTACTTATACGAAGCATCCTTAACATTCTATCCCCCAGAGCCTGCTATGCAATTTCTGCTGCATGTCAAGGATTGAAGTGAACCATAAAATATCGTTGGCCGGATTGGGGCCGCTATGAGCGATATGAAGCCCCCCGACACCATGGCACCGCCGCATGGGGTCTAGACCGGAAGCCAATGGACAAACTGCAGCAGAAGGGTTCGTCATTGCTTTCATTCACATTCAAAACAATGACAATCATATAGTTTCGGAATGCCGATGTACTGCAGGCATGACCGGCACTCACCAAAGAGCTATGGATTGAACTGCAAGCTTGCAGCAAATACCTACTTTATGCTTTACCATAAACTTTATACGTATGCTTGAAGAAAATGAGCTTCCAATCAACCAGCTTCAACTCAGAATTGCTGTCCTGGTCCTCTTCTTCCTCTGTCTCCGAAGTCTCTAATGCCCCCTGAACAATCGCAGCTGTGCCGTCCCTCCCTCTGGCAGAATCTGGGGAGGTGTCAGCGAGGCGGCAGAGATGACGCAACCGTGCGCTGGCCAGGTCCTAAAGAGCTTCCGATTTACAATAGTTGCACACAGCTCTAGGAATGCGTCTGTATGCACTTGTACACCCTGCTCTAGAAAGGCCAACCTACACTGGCCGCATATATCTATATATATATATATATATATATATATATATATTTCGGTAAACCCTCCACGGGAGTAGAAATCAATGATTCAATTCGTTCACTTGTCATGGTTCAATGGTCAATTTTTTCACTTGTTCTGGAGCGCTGATTGACTGATGTGGGTGATCTCAGGATGGTGATCTCAGGAAAAGTGTCTCTCCGTGAGCTGGAACACGATCCACCTTGCACCGTTGACCACACTCTCCACCCTCCACCTCCCACCCTCTCAGCTTCCACCTTCCACCTTCCACCTTACACCCTCTCACGCTCTCCACACTCTCCACCCTCCACCTTCCACCCTCCACTCTCTGCACTACCCACCCTCTCCAACTCCATCCACTTCCCACCCCCCACTCTCCACCGTCCACTCTCCGTTGTCCACTCTCCACTCTCCACTGCCACTCCCCACTGCCACTCTCCACCATCCACTCGCCTCTCTCTACTCTCCACTACCACTCTCCACCTTCAACTCTCCACTCTCAACTCTCAACCCTCCACTATCCACCCTTCTCCACTCCCCGCTCTCCATCCCCACCCTACACTCTCCACTCTCCATCCTGCTCATTGAACCCTATCTTTTTGACATGGGTTCTAATATGGAGGTGTCTAAATAAGAGTTTGCCGCTGTTATTGTTAGCACTAGCCTTTGCTCCCCTTAGGGAGTTAGTCCCAGAGGGTTGCTGGGGTATAAAAAGTTGCCTACACTTGGCAATGCGGCTATTACTAGAAATCGAAGATTCCGACAATGGCCCCGGAGGCAAGTGCACATTTTCTATCGCTATTTGTCGTGGTTGAACGTAATTTCGCTAAAAGTCGTGATTTTCGTGTTAAACTGTATGTTCATATTCCCGGGCGTTTTGCTAGTCACGGAATGCCGGGCATGATTAGCAAAATGCCTCGGGAATATGAACATACAGTCAACACGAAAATCACGACTTTTAGCGAAATTACGCTCAACTACGACAAATAGGGATAGAAAATGTGCGCGTGCGAGCACGAAAAACAGCGACGACCATCGAGGACATGTCTGGGAAGTACGCCAAAAACAACGTAAATATGACAAAAAATCTCTCTCTGTGAGCTGGAACACGATAAATAGCAACAAAAGTCTCGTGAGGGTTCCAACGTGTCTGTGAAGTCGCCTCAATTACAATTTATAGCGACAAAAGTTGCAAACGCTAGAACACCGTAAACCTCCATGACAAATCACGACTTTTAGCGAAATTACGATCAACTATGTCAAATAGCGAAAAAAATGTGCGACTGCGAACACGAAAAACAGGTACGACCATCGAGGACGTGTCTGGGAAGTACGCCAAAAACAACGTAAATATCAACAGAAATCTCTCTCCGTGAGCTGGAAGACGCTAAATAGCGACAAAAGTCATGTAAGGATTCCAACATGTCTGTGCAGTCGCCTCAACTATGATAAATAGCGACAAAAGTCGAAAATGCTAGAACACCGTAAAACTTGATGCAAAATCTTGACTTTTAGCAAAATTACGCTCAACTCGACAAATAACATTAAAACATAAATGCATGTGACCCTGAAAAACAACGACAACCATCGAAAACGAGTCTGGGAAGTACGCCAAAAACAATGTAAATATGAACAAAAATCTCTCTCCGTGAGCTGGAACACGATAAATAGCGACAAAAGTCTCGCGAGGATTGCAACTTGTCTGTGCAGTCGCCTCAACTACGATAAATAGCGACAAAGGGTGAAAACGCTAGAACACCTTAAAACTGAATGGAAAATCGAGACTTTTAACGAAATTGTACGCTTAACTGCGACAAATAGCGATAAAACATGTGCGTGTGCGAGCACGAAAAACAGCGACGACCGTCGAGGACGTGTCTGGGATGTACGCAAAAAAACAACATAAATATGAACAAGTCTCTCTCCGTGAGGTGGAACACGATAAATAGCGACAAAAGTCTCGTGGGGGTTCCAACGTGTCCGTGCAGTCGCTTCAACTGCGATAAATAGCGACAAAAGTTGAAAACACTAGAACACCATAAAACTCAATGAAAAATCACAACTTTTAGCGAAATTATGATCAACTACGACAAATAGCATTAAAATATGTGCGTATGCGAACACGAAAAACAGCGACGACCGTCGAGGGTGTGTCTGGAAGTACGCAAAAAACAACGCAAATATGAACAAAAATCTTTCTCCGTGAGCTGGAACACGATAAATAGCAACAAACGTCTCGTGAGGGTTCCAATGTGTCTGTGCAGTCGCCTCAACTGCGATAAATAGCGACAAAAGTTGCAAATGCTAGAACACAGTAAAACTCCAAGAAAATCGTGACTTTTAGTTTTTGCGAAATTACGCTCAACTACGACAAATTGCGATAAAAATGTGCGCGTGCGACCACGAAAAACAGCGACGACCGTCGAAGACGTGTCTGGGAAGTACGCATAAAACAATGAAATCTCTCTCCGTGAACTGGAACACGATAAATAGCAACAAAAGTCTCGTGAGGGTTCCGACGTGTCTGTGCAGTCGCCTCAACTACGATAGATAGCGACAAAAATTGAAAACGCTAGAACACCGTAAAACTCCATGAAAATCAAGACTTTTAGCGAAATTACGCTCAACTACGACAAATAACGATAAAAAATGTGCGTGTGCGAATACGAAAAACAGCGACGACCGTCGAGGCCGTGTCTGGGAAGTACACAAAAAACAACGTAAATATTGACAAAAATCTGTCTCCGTGAGCTCGCACACGATAAATAGCAACAAAAGTCTCGTCAGGGTTCCAACGTGTCTGTGCGGTCGCCTCAACTGCGATAAATAGCGACAAAAGTTGAAAACGCTAGAACACCGATGAACACCGTAAAACTCCATCAAAAATCGTGCCTGGTGAAATTATGCTCAACTACGACAAATAGCAATAAAAAAATGTGCATGTGCGCGCACGAGAAACAGTGACGACCATCGAGGACGTGTCTGGGAAGTACACGAAAAACACCGTAAATATCAACAAAAATCTCTCTCCGTGAGCTGGAACACAATAATTAGCGACAAACGTCTCGTGACGGTTTCAGCGTGTCTGTGCAGTCGCCTCAACTGCGATAAATAGCGACACATGTTGCAAACGCTAGAGCACCGTAAAACTGCATGAAAAATCTCGACTTTTAGCAAAACTACGCTCAACTACGACCAATAACGATATAAGATGTGCATGTGCGAGCACGAAAAAACACCGACGACCATCGAGGACGTGTCTGAGAAGTACGCAAAAAGAAATGTAAATATCCCAAAAAATTTCTCTCCGTGAGCTGGACCACGATAAATAGCAACAAAAGTCTCGTGAAGGTTCCAACGTGTCTGTGCAGTCGCCTCAACTGCGATAAATAGCGACAAAAGTTGAAAGCACTAGAACCCGGTAAAACTTGATGGAAAATCGCAACTTTTAATGAGATTGCGCTCAACTTACTACAAATAGCGATAACAAATGTGCGAGTGCGACCACGAAAAACAGCGACGACCATCGAAAACGTGTCTGGGAAGTACGCCAAAAACATCATAAATATTGACAAAAATCTCTCTCCGAGAGCTGGAGCACGATAAATATCCACAGAAGTCTCGTGAGGGTTCCAACGTGTCTGTGCAATCGCCTCAACTGCGATACATAGCGACAAAAGTTGAAAACGCTAGAACACCGTTAAGCTACATGAAAATCGCGACTTTTAGCGAAATTACGCTCAATTACGACAAATTGAAATAAAAAATCTGCACGTGCGAGCACGAAAAAAAAGCAACGACCATCGAGGACGTGTCTGGGAAGTACGCAAAAAAAAACGTAAATATCGACAACAATCTCAATCCGAAAGTGGAACACGATAAATAGCGACAAAAGTCTCGTGAGGGTTCCAACGTATCTGTGCAGTCGCCTCAACTGCGATAAATAGCGACAAAAGTTGAAAACGCTAGAACACCGTAAAACTCAATGAAAATCGCGACTTTTAACGAACTTACGCTCAACTGCGACAAATAGCGATAAAAAATGTACGTGTGCAAGCACGAAAAACATCGACTATCATCGAGGACGTGTCTGGGAGGCACGCGAAAACCAACGTAAATATCAACAAAAATCTCTCTCCATGAGCTGGCACACGATAAATAGCAACAAAAATTCCAAACAGTTTGCCATGTGTCTGGAAGTACACTAAACTACGATAAATAGCGACAAAAGTTGACCGAACTGAAACACCGTAAAAAAAATGGCAAATCACGATTTTTAAACAAATTACGCTCAACTACGATGAATATCGATAAAAACTGTGTGCTATTTTTCGCATGGGAGCACGACAGCGACCAGCCTCAAGTCTCAGACACGCTCAGACGTGTCTGGGGAGTACGCTCTCCCTCTAAAGCCGTTTAGCTTTTTTGACCCATTGTAACGATATTATATGATTTTTACGGTGTTTCAGCTCGGTCCGTTTACAACCATACAACTCTATGTTTTTGAAACCGAGCGCACTCATGTGGCAACGCCCCTATGTTTCGTCATTTCACTCTATAGGAAGCTCGCGCTTGGAAACACTCTCCACCCCCCTGGGTCAACGGTGCAGGGTGGCTGGTGGGCTGGGTTGGGCTGGGTTGGCTGGGTTGGCCGGGTTGGCTGGCTGGCTGGCAGGTTGGCTGGCTGATGGCTGGCTGATGGCTGGCAGCCGCTGGCTGCTGGCTTATGGATGGTGAATTGATTTCGATCTATATATATATATATATACATATTCATATATATACCATAAATATGTTACGTGATATATCTAAACATCGTCATACATACACGTACCCTCAGCCCTCCCGGGAATAGAAACAAAATGGATCTTGGTCCGGCTGTTGCTCGGCAACTGGCTGGCTAATTAATTTGTGTTGACTGGCTGCTATCATTAGCTAACTGGTCAACTGATTGACCTTTTGATGTCGCTGTATAAAAACGTACCTATGATCCAGATGGGTTCAAGTTTGGATTCTAGGGTGTGCGTAATTGGTTTCGAAATTACAATAAAAAGGAAGGTGACACTTTTGGCATCATCTGTTGCCTTGTAAGTTCCATATGCGTGGCCTTCTTCCCAATTCGTCAATGCCACCCATGCGTGCAACCACACGTGAAATTCATACTTCTCGGCGTTGCCACACAGGTGCAGGGGCATACGTTTTTGATTAATGGATGCAGCATTGGGAGAAGGATCCAGTGTGCAAATGATGCCCGAAGAAGTCAATGAAGGCAGGAAGGGCCTAAGGCGCGGGGGCACACTTCAAAATGCATACATCCAGTCACAGGGGCATATGAAAAACACATGCATGTCGCCACCCAGGCGCGGGGGTGCTCACAAAAATGTATGCGTCTCGCCACTGTGGCGTTGGGAGGCACGCAAAAAATGTATACATCTCGCCACCAAGGCACCGGGGAGTTCTGGTCACCCAAGTGAGGGCGAGCGCCTAAAATTGCTTACATCTTGCCACCCAGGCGTAGGGAGCCCAAACAAATGCATACTTCTCGCCAACCAGGCGCAGCTGGCAAACGTAAAAAATCATATAAATTCATACATCTCGCCACCCAGACGGAGGGGCACACGCAAACATGTATACTTGTCCTGGGATCCACTACCAATGGGAGCGGGAGAAAGTGTCAATCCATCAAAAAACAACTCTAAATCTGAGATTCCAAACGAACACCGCCAATCGCAAACGAACCATCGGATTTCCCCAGCGAAGGTATGCGTCTCAGCTGCCAGATGACACCCAAGAACGTCGATGCTGACGCACCGGCGACAGGGATCCACCCAAATTCCGAGGGTCAATAAATCGATTGTAAAGGGCAAAACATGGGTCCAATGATTCTCTCGTGGCTGGTGCATTTGCACATCTTTGTCAGGAGAATGTGCATGTGATCTGGAGGGTGCCCCCTTCAGCTAGCTCCCGATTTACAATAAACCAGCTCACAAAAGTTCTGAGCTAGAACTTCTCAGTGAGGAGTTCCCACCTGAGGAGGTGCCCTGGAGAGAGTGATAGTTCAATTATGATACAATCATCGAAAACCTGGGTCCTGTCCAAACGATGACAAACATCGACATGAAATGGTGACGGAATGATCAAGTACTTTGACATGTTTGGGTTTGGGGATCAGCTAACGGCACCTACAAGTAAATTGTTTGGATTAGACTTAACGTGTACGTGAGGTATATTTACAAGTTATGTTGAACAGTAGTTTACGGGGTATGGGAACATCACCTTAAATGACGTGTTAGGTGTGTGTGTCTCATGTATCAAATTGATTGAGTCTTCGTGTCATGTCTATATAAAAGGTTCAAAGCTTTCGCGCCGATCCAGGAACCCACACACAGATTTGAATACATAGGCTTATCGGATGTTATGATGCCTTCGTGAACTGCTGTTTGAAAGCTGAGCTACACCTTGATGCCTGTCCTCGATCTTCGAGGTGCGGCAGAAGGTGCGGGGAGGCCAGAGGTACAAGGGCAAGTCACCATCGAACTCAGGCAGGGACGTGACCATCTGGATTCATCGGGCCATGGCGATGCATTCCCGGAGCAGCTCAATGTCATGTGCGCGAACACGCAAATAAATGGGGCCATGCATCCATGGTCTCTCTCTCTCTCTCTCTCTCTCTCTCTCAACACGGTTCAGCAAGGGCCCACAGTTCAGCTCGGACGGTCTCACAACTGACCTACTCTTCAATTGACTTAGACCTTGCCAACCAATGTGAACACCTGAATTGGAACCAAAAAGAATATGTCAAACTCAATACGAAACATGTTTCCGAGTTGTTTGAAGTCACTGCAACGCACAACTTGAAACCAACTACCGACTCTGAACAAGACGCTCCGCCTCAACATATGTGGTGTAGGTATGCGTAAATAACGAAACGACGACGAAGAATTTATGCATAATATACATATATATAAGATGCATCTAGATACACTAGATATAGTATAATAGAATTGAGTGTCACGTATATGGACTTATCGTCTGATAGAATCTATGCATCAGAAGAACAGGCAATGAATTCGGACAATTTCGGACATGACAACCAAGAAAATGTAACTTCTCGGAGTGAACCCATTAATGATGAATCTCTGTCGCAAACCCGCAGAGCATCCTCACTACCAAAACAGATATATATATATATATATGTATATATAATGAAGATATCTTGAACACTCATCAGTCGTAGATAACTCTATACTAGAACTCTTATACAGACCTATGGCTCACAATCTCACACTGAATGTTCCGCCCAGATAGCCTGCGTGATGCAAGAGAACGCGCCGCGTTTCATTCAAGGTATAAGACCAGCATGATAGGGAGTCGCTGCGAAGTGAATAAGGATGTATATATGGGACATGGGAGGGCCGGACTATTAAAACATGTAGATTTCACATCCCTACAGGATTGCAGTTTAGGACTGCTTATTTACATCACTAGCCCAACCTCGACAATCCTGTTTGCAGCATCTGGCCCCTGTCATGCACTCATTGGAGGGTGGAGCAAGGAAACCCACCGAAGCACATTCAAACATCAAGAGCCATTGACAGTAATTGAATTCTGGTTCAAAACACGTCACATGGGACATTTGCATTTCATTGACGACAATCGAAGTCAAGTTCCATCAACAACAATATAATTCTGGGAAAGGCTTGGAACATAGGGTCTCGGAGAATCTGCTTACAGAAAGACATTCGACAGCACCGCTCTGAATTGCACCATGGTTGCAACACTTGCATGGATCAAGCTGATTGTCCAAGTGAAACATTTCCAGCTTTACCCATAATGATTCATCGGCCTTGCTTTGGCCCTCTTGTGAATTCAAACCTATCTGATTTGTCTCGAGGACCCGGCCAGGTGCTGCATGGGTCCAGACAGGCAGGCAAGGCTGGTAGAGGCCATCATAGGCATGCTGCATATAGATGTGGCCGAAAGACTTCTGTCCTGTAAATGGCACCTACGATAGGGGTGCCTTACTCCTCAAAGCCAGAGCAGACTTCATGCACTACCATGCGTGCACTCGCTACGCTTTTCTCACCTGAGAACTCGACAAGGAAGGAAAAGTTGGCAAAGCGACACTAGTTCTGGAAATTATTTGCTAAATCATGATTCATGTTGACTACTATTTACAACTTCATTGTGGTTACTCTTATCATTCATGATGTATTTTCCACCACTTATGCTACAACACATATTTTGCAATATTACGATGCAAGCCAAACCTTTGCCCTTCGTCTCGGGACCATCAAAAAGCAGCCAGGACCAGACAAAAGGGGCGAGAAGCAGCCAGAAGCAGCCAGGAATAGCCAGAAGCAACCAGGAGCAGCCAGAAGCATTTTTTTCGTCCACACAGAAACAGAAAGAACAGCGCAGCGTTTCGACAGCAAAAACCAAAAACCATAATTATCCAACGTCTTCTCATCAGTGCCCTGATCGAGAAGTTGCATAATCATAGCCAAGGATTTTGCCACACAGAGCATCCAGGAATAGCCAGAAGCAACCAGACGCAGCCAGAAGCAGCCAGAAGCGACCAGGAATAGCCAGAAGTAGCCAGGAGCAGCCAGAAGCAGCGAGAAGCAGCCAGAGCAGTCAGGAACAGCAGTCGGAATGCCAGGAGCTACCAGGAGCAACCAGAGCCGGCTAGAAGCAGCCAGAAGTAGCCAGAAGCAACCAGAGGCAGCTAGAAGCACCCAGGAGCAGTCAGAAGCATCCAGGAGCAGTCAGAAACAATCGAATCAGCCGGGAGCAGCGAGCAGCAACCAAAAGCAGACTGAGGCACAGTCAAATGTGTACATCTGGCTACCCGAGAACTCTGGAGAACATAAAAATGAACAGGTCTGCATCATCGATGGCTTTGCAGCATGTGAACAGGTATACATATTTTGAGCAAATGGTGCAAAGCAAAGACTACTTCAATAGAGCTGCGACATCGCTAGAACCAACAATAACCATCGCCAGGATAGACATCCGAATACATACATCTACCCAGCCAGGGTGAAGATCTGAAGTACATGTAGGTAAAATGCATACATCTGTCTGTCGAAAGAAGCAGCACCAAGTAAATATACATAGGATATACAACTCCGATAAATGCGTTGTTGCGAGATGCTCCGGAGCATGTGTTTTTACAAACTTGGTCCGGCCCTGTTTTTTTTTTATGACTCAATATGCATGACATCTGTGACATCAAAAAAATTGCAATATTGGGGGCAAAAGGTAAGATCAAACCATGCGGTTTACCGCAGACAGCCCTCACTAGCCTGAAATAGCAATTTCTCAAAGTGCCTGAAGTATACGTTTTGGCAAATACAGACAGGGCGTGCAGTTATTACCCAGCATATATATATATATATAAATATTATTCATAGGTGCGGGCTGCTTACATGAACAGTGCATCATGGTCACGAATATTTTCCCTCGAAGCATCTGGCGCCGTCACCATCCATGGGTCATTGACTCCAGCATGCGAAGGACTCTCATGAGGTACTTTTGTAACTTCTGGTGGGTATACTATTGTATGAGAAATCAGAGCAGTGCACCCACACGTGCCGGTAAGCCCCAGCATTTATAATGTTCTATGATATAAGAATCTTGAGACAAGCTGTGTTTGATCGAACTGAACATTAAGTATTAGGTTCGGTTCGATGCATGACTTTCTCTAGCACAAAGGAGACCCAGTTTTTGTTAAGTCGATGTTTGGATGCATTCTCTCACGCTCTAGTGGTGGGGCTCAAGTTCCCTTTCAGGGCCCGGAAACATCGCAGGTGTCCGGAAACACATGCTACACTTTCTTGCGGGAAGTACTCGTGGCTCTAATACTGATACACTATGGCCAGCACACCGGGCAGGCCCGCAAGCAGCGGGACGGCGTTGGGTGGCCGAAAGGTAGCGACGTGCGGTTGGATGGGCATTCACAGCATGGATGAACACGAGTGCATGAGTGCAATTGTCCCGAGGCAACTGCGACTAGGGATTTTGAATTCCAATGTGTTTAAAAAACACTAATATCTGAAACTGAAGTTCGTCTGGAAGTTGTCCTTGTTTAGAGTTATCCATGGGATATTATTTTTGGTGTTTGCACTGCTGCTTCTCATGTGGAATTTGTGTTTGTAGCTGTTCTACACATGCACAAATTAGAATCAACATATGTTATAATATTGGAACACAACTTGAAGTTATACAGCAAATGGCATAAGTGGAGCCTGACCCCATCCATGCACAAGACATATGCGAACACTGTGCGTCAGCAGCTTATTCGCAGGTTCTCCATTTGAGACGAATTTCGTGCGCATGGAGGTCCCTGCAACTGGCGGTTGCCTTGCTTGGTGTGTTTCAGGAGAGTTTCCCGTGCACTGCACAACTTCAAACCAAAGCGAGGGTTTTGCTTTTCACCAGCACGACACCACAAACAAATGTTTCTTGAGGCCTCATGGTTGGTTAAAGCTTGTTTTGGGTCTCTTGGAATCGTGATGTTTAAGCTGCGTTGTCTTGGAATCTTGAACCCATGAGGCCTCAAATCTTGAATTCTTGAAGCCTGGGAGTCGTGTAATCCTTGAGCCGTCGAGTCTTGAACCCTTGAACTCTGGCAGCCTGGGGGCCTGGAACCTTGGAGCCTTGAGACCTTGAGAGTACAACAAAGTTATAACTTTCTTGCTGAAGCTGAGCGAAAAGACTCCACAATGGCAGCAACCATCACCACCACCCCGCCCCAATCCAGACAGCCAGCACCCCAACAACTCAGACTGGTTTGGGGACATGCATATAAATATGTTATGTTGAAGTCTACGTCAGTATGCATGCTCTTCGGCGGAAAGACCGAAAGGGGCATCATGAAGTTACAAAAGCAGGAAACCAATCAAGTTGTCTGAATGTCAAGCCACATCCTGGGTTCAGAGCCGCTAGCACATAGCACTGGCATGCAGTGACAGGAGCAAAGGTGTCATGTCGCAGTCATGTGTGTCATTTTCCCCCAAAGCATCACAAGGAGATTTACCGCCTGCTGGCGATTGGTGAAAACCCTTGAGCTGATCAAGGCAAAACCGAAGTGGGCAACTTAATATGGGTGCTGCCCTCCATGCTGGCAGGACACTTAAAGTCGGAGTAAGGGTTAGCACAACCTCGGGCTTTTTGCCTTTCATCGATTAGTTGCTTGCCCTGGCCACCCTGGGCAGTGACCCCACCAAGGCAAAATCTATTATGTGCCCACTTCATAAAGGCACTGGCCGCCTGTTTCCAATTTGCCTTATCCCTAGCAGTAGTGGTCCAGTCTGGCTCTTCGTACTCAAAATCAGTACTATGCCAATCTTGGTGCCATGCGTCTCACCTGAGCTTCTGCCTCCCAGAAATCTTTCTTCCCTTCTTCCCCCGGTCGTGGCATTGCCCCCTCCCGATGGAAAAAATTCTGAGAAACTCCCGCTCGATAGGGTTAAGGCGGAAAGTAACTGGAAAACCAACCCTTTGCTGCTCCACACAAGCTACATGTCGGCACCAGTGATGGCCATAGAGCATCCAGACTTGCCTGGCAAGCATAATTTGGCCCTTTGGAGCGTGTCGCGGTGCAGACGGGCCCTCCAGTGGTAAAATCGGTTCCAGGTTTCTTCCGACCTTGTCCTTACAGGCATCATAAGGGCCAGCATGGATTGGTGAAGTTTTTGTATGCGCTTGCGTGGTGCTCAGCCCAGAGGGCCGAGGGGTGGCCTAAGCTCCTGAAGCCCGCCCAAGGGCCGGGAGGGTGACGCCCTGCTCCTGAAGCCAGCGCAGCCCAGCCCGCCTAAGCTCCTGAAGCCCTCCTGAAGCCAGCCCAAAGGGCCGAGAGGGTGAAGGTACTAAAACGAGCAACAGCGGGGACCCCACGAAGTTTAAACCATTTGAGCCTGCTCCTGAAGCCCGCCCAAGCTGTCGCTGCCCTTCGGTCAACGTCAGCTTCTTCCGTGCCGTCCGACATAACGGGGGAACCGAGGATAACGACGCCGCTACCCTTGCCGGCAAAGGGGACCGAAGTCCCGTCAATAACAATGTCAGGGGCCGTAGGCCCATGCTGCCTGAGCACGCTGTCGTTGGCTGCCCACTCGCCTTTTTTGCTCCAGGAGATGCTCAGTTTGATCTTCGTAAGGACTGTGTGCCACGCTTGCAGCATAACTTGCATATTGTGCACACTGGATGCTAAGGTTATGAGGTCATCTGTCCGTACGTACAACAGTGTCACTGACTGTTTCCCTAAGAAGCCCAGTGGTGCTGAGCAAAGGAGTCCAGAGTTGTTTGGCCAGTATGTAACATACCTGCATGATAGCCCTAAACCTGACAGGTGACGAGTTCTTGCCCCGACGAGTAGCCCCATTATTTGGTATATCGTGTGCAACAACGCTGCCATTGAGGCGAACACGGGTGGTGTGGCCAAGATCCTCCCTACTCAATGCAAGGTTATCAGCGGCAGGAACTCTGCATGCTCTCATTGCTGCCTCTAGCACCCGATGCTCTGTGGAATCGAAAGCTTTGTGCACGTCAGACTTGGTGTAAAGCAACGGCTGATTCCATTCTTGAGCAAATCGGATGTGTTGCATGGGCCATTGTGTTACCGCTGTTCAGGGGGCGGTGCGAATCCAAAATGGGAGAACGCCTCCGGGACACGTTGCTATCATACAATTTCAGGAGAGCGGGCAAGACGTGTAAGGTGCGGACATCCTTGGGATACTCGATTTCCGACTTTGGGACCCAAACCGGCCTCAGGCTCTCTCCATACTTGCCTAGAACACAAATCCTGAGCAGAGAGCCTGCTGCCACGGCCAATTGGCCACCAATCGTTTTTCGTTGCATGGTATGGTGCTGCCATCGAATTGATCTAACAACTTCACAGCAACGTCGGGATATCAGGCTGACCGAAACAGCACGAGAAAATTAAGAAAGATGGCAGATGTAAGTGCGAATGGGAAGTGTACATGTGGATGGGAACTGTACTGAGAATGTTGGTGGCATCCTGGCCCGCCGCCAGTAACTCCTTGGCTTTCGAAGTGTGGGCATCTACTACAGCCTTCCACTTCACAATAAATACAGACTGACTCTCCACCCTCAAGAACTTCATCACTACAGACTGTAACTTGCGGTTGGCCTGGGATCCCCCCTGGTTTCTTCAAGGGCCCCCCAATTGTGGCTTCTCGGATGCAGAACTAACTGCTTGGAAGACCCAGATTCATTGCGCGCGAAATTAAATGGATTCGCAACAATGTGCTCCGGCCCTTTGATGTCTTGCTTGGGATGTGAATGATATGACAAACGACCAGGGCATTCACATTAACACAGCTTACAGACAAATTGCATATCATCATATGACTCATTCGCCACATATAGAGCCCTGTCTGTGTTGCAAACCCCAGAATGAAGCATATGCCTAACATGTTGACAGGCCGGTTGCACTGTCTTGAACTGAGGAACAGATAGAAGCGATACCACTCGACCCTGCTTAGACTGCTTTGCAGCCCTTATCGGATGCCCCCCTCTCAAAGCATGAGCCATGGTGAAAACTTCTCGGCAAGGAAATCCATCCCCACGAAGCGTGACACACCTGAAACACCCCACCACTCTATCAATCTCCTGGCAAGGCACATTGGCACCACTGCAAGCACCAGGAGGTGAAATGCACTTGGCAAACTCCCTTGCCTTTTGATAAAGGAAACCAGTTCCACGAAACTCTTCGGGCATTTCAACATTCCCAGCGGTAGAAATATGTTTCAGGATTATCAGCCACGTGCTCACCCATCAGAGCATGCTCATCAAAAGGGAGCAAATATTTGAGATCTGCGTTGATTTGTATTTTCCAAAGATGTTCAACAGCTACAGCACACGTGAGCGATTCATCAAAGGCAGCTGACAAAAACTGATCATAGTCCCATGGAAACTTGACAATTTGTTGATACCATTGCAACCGCAAACATTTCGGCACAATGGAAATATTGCACTTTCAGATACTTGTGCACTTGCGAATCGGGTGCACTTCTATATTTAATCTCCCCCTCGCCTTCATCATCGAATGTGGTTTCGACACAAGACCTTCTCCCCATGAGCTTTCTGGCATGAGCTAGCACAAAGGTGTTAAGCTTGCCAACATCACTTTCCCTTAAGACGAATGCAGATAGACCAGACGAAAGGATACCAATGAAGCCTGCCCAGAACACCGAAATGATAACCTTCTGACCAATGGGGGCGACCCAGAGTGATCGAAAAAATACCAGAACGAACTTGCAGCACCAGTTATCCTGTTAACTTCTTTGGCTGTCAAAGCGTTCCAATTGAGATAAGGACACAGGTATCTAGCTTCGAAACGAAAGTTTAGTTCGTAGTGCCTTGGAAAAACCACAAGTGCTCCCTCGAGCTCTTGCCAACAATGCTGCATTCAAATTTCTACGTTTACTCGTTTTGAGCGATGTCGAACGCCTCCAGCACATTGTCAAAAAGAGCCGTTGCATAGTCTTTGATTCGATTCAACTTCCAAGGGGTGGTTTCTGCAATCGTATTGCCCAGGTCATCCCCAAAACCACTAGTCCCAATGTCAATGCTCTGCTAAGGAATCGGCGCCCCTACAACAGTGTGAGGAATAGCCATTTGAATTTTGTCGATGGTGGCATGACTCGGCTTAGAAAAAGTTTTGTTGGACATCTTTGTGGCCTTGGCCCACCTTGAGATATCCCAGATCCCATTTGCGCTAGAAGGTTCCCATCAACCGCAGTGATTTCCCAGCTGTGTTCTTGACGATGTTGATCGAAAGTATCACGGAAAACCATCGAAGTCATCCTTGTCGGAGTCAACCACCAGGCTTTCAAAGCTAGGTGAAGGAGAAGCATTGCGAGCATCGAGGACCTGTTACTCAAAAATAAAACCACCCATTGCTGACGGTCGGTAATTGCAGCAGATATTCTCATTAGCATGGTGCGAAATCGCCCCATGCATGAAGTAAGGAAAGATATGTTTCCACGAAAGGTCCCAAACCACCCTTAAGACTCTGTCAGCCAGCGAAGGAAAAATGAACAACCCTGTGATCCCTAGTAAGCTCTTCAACAGCGGCCAGATGATGAGAAGCATCTTTCTTGACAATAGAATGTCCCTGGAATACACAAAATCGAATGCTTCATCCACTTCCGGATATTCTTTGAATGTGCCCACACCTTTTCTAAGATTTTTTGTCTGAAACAGCAGTCTCCAAACCTCAGCAGGAATGTCCCCTGCAAGTGTACCTGTTCGACATTTGGATTGTCTCATTTTCAACGAGGTTGCTTCAAATCATGTGCAGCATTTATTGATATACTAATATCGCCTTCAACAGCAACAGGATCAGCATCAGGCTCAACAAACTGATCTTCTTCTTCAGCATTCCAGCAACCATCTCTACCAGTCTTTTTGAAAATATCTTTCCATTGGCATTTCGAAGGTCTGGCAGGACTTGCAAAATTACCCCACCTTCGGCGAGGCCCATTCTTGGATGTACAGATACGCTGTGACAATTTACAAACCAGTGTAGCATCTCGTGAGCTATGAGCCCCTCGTGCCCTAGTTCTGTAAACCATTTGCCCCTGTTGGTTGGACCTTTTTTTGGTTTCCGCAGTAATGCGGTAAAGTTTGACCGCAATCGCCCATTGTTGAAAAACGCTCTGCGAATTGACATCACCAAACAATCTTGCAACATGCCCAGCTTTCACTCCGGCCTCCACTCTCAAACCCAGCAATGATCTTCTCTCCTTTTCTGAGATCCTCATGTGAAGGTGAGACGGCTTTTCTGATTTGAAACTGCTTGGAAACAACACGCCTCAAAGGTCCAAACATCCTTCACATGAGAAGCTCGTTGCTCCACCCATTCAGAATCTTCCAGTGCCTCATTGGTGCAAGCAAAAAATCATCTCCCCCCGGCCATACATAAGACAATCAACCAGCTGATCAGGATCCCAACGAATTTCATTGGCGTCGGGACCAGTATACTTGATCGAGCCGTGTGTCTTATGAAGGATAACCAGAGGCTGATGATCGATCCGCTTCAATGTACTGGACAACTGCATCTTCCTTCCCAGGAACAGCGACACATGACAAGCCTTTATACTGTTTTCTTCCCTTGCAGACTGTGGGACTAAAATGTAATCGGTCCTGGACTTGGCATTGGTGGATCCGGAAAAATTGTGTGAGGGTTGGCCTAGGCAGTATTGACAGCATAAAGACTAGTCTCGATCATCAATTCACTGAGCACCTCCCCATTCCTATTAGTTTTATCATGGTTGCATTTTCATATACAAGCCAAATAAGGTTGGGTAGGAGGATTGGGGGGGGCGATGCACTTACGCTCACTTCAGAAAAATTCGATTCCCCTTCGCTTTCACTTCGGGTTGCGTTTTCACTTTGATTTCACTCCGATTTCACTTCGATTTCACTTCGATTTCACTTCGGTTCCGCGTGCTGCTGTTTTTGTTGGTCTCGTATGTTGCTTCCATGTGTTGCTCTTGTGTTGGTTCCGTCTGTTGCTTCCCATGTGTTGGTTCTGCGTTTTGTGTTTCGTGTGTTGGTCCCTTGTGGTGCTTTCCATGTGTCGGTTCCTTGTGGTTCCTTGTGTTGGCTATTACTTTTCCTGTGTTGGCTCCGTGTGTGGTTGTTTCGTGTGGTGTTTTTCGTGTTGGTTCTCTGTGATGTTTTTCGTGTGTTGGTTCTGCATGTTGTTTTCCATGTGTCGCCTTTCGTGCACTGCTTATGTGTGTTGTTTTTCGTGTGCTGGCTACATGTGTTTGTGTTTCGTGTGTTGCCCGTGTTTTATTTTTCGTGTGTTGGCTGTGTGAGTTGCGATCGTGTGTTGCTTTGTGTCTGTTGGTTTCGTCTGCTGCTTTCCATGTGTTGGTTCCATCGGTTTCATTGTGTTTTCATTTCGGTTTCGCTTCTATGTCACTTGGACATCACCTCGGTCGCTTCACTTTGACTTCACTTCCATGGCACTTCGATGTCATTTCGAATTCACTTCGAGTTCATTTCGATCCCCTTTCGATTCATTTCTGTGTCCCTTCACCTTTCACTTCGATTTTTAAACTGAAGAGCCGAGCCGGCAGGCGGCACGTGGGCAATCTGTAAGGGTAGTCACAGTCTCAACTACGCAGCTCACCGAGGCACAATTCGAAAGGTGCCGTCTTGTTGTGCTGGAGCAATATAACTAATGTATAATATTGAAAAACCAACGTATAAAACTGATGTCATCTATGTATACAAACATCTTCCAAGTGCGGCGGTCTTGGGCAAGTTCCTCAAGGTGTTCTTGTC
>Ga0099797_100335_pt1 | contig 30862 bp, 31 predicted proteins | sample Uncmet_Sort48C_1_FD_89871 | JGI IMG/M metagenome (GOLD analysis project Ga0099797, IMG submission 89871) | Marine eukaryotic communities from CALCOFI LINE 67, Pacific Ocean - C012_Sort48C_1 | ecosystem: Environmental > Aquatic > Marine > Oceanic | place: Pacific Ocean: Monterey Bay | collected... | reverse complement strand
GAGGGAAGGAAGTCATGCAGGGTATCCAGATCCACAGTCTGAGGGAAGGAAGTCACGCAGGGTATCCAGATCCACAGTCTGAGGGAAGGAAGCCATGCAGGGTATCCAGATCCACAGTCTGAGGGAAGGAAGTCATGCAGGGTATCCAGATCCACAGTCTGAGGGAAGGAAGGGAACACAAGCTGTCATCCAGGCCAAAGGCGATGTAATGTCCCTGGTGCATCAATCGGCTGTGCCATTTCCTTGGTGCATCAATCGGCTGTGCCCTCAGTGGATGATGTAATGTCCTTGGTGCATCAATCGGCTGTGCCATTTCGAGAACGTGGACGCGAGTGTGTGCGGCACATACCAGAGTCTGGCGTGATCTTGTCAGCTTCGTAGAACTCAAAGCCAAAGATGTCCAGCACTCCGATCCATCTGCCAAGAGCGATTTGCGCATCAATAGCACAAGAGCGGTTCCAGCATAAACAACACACATGTTCAAGAACAAAGCTGGAAGTCACGTACGTGTGTGTCACCCTGTGTAAAACAATAGTCCTGGGCAAGAGCGCAACTATCTAAGCTGCTGAAGTTTGAATGAAAGACTGGGCTCTATCTATGGTTCTTGGAAAAACGATGCGGTTTGCGCTGAGTGACATACCAGGATTGAGGTCTGGGGATGCACCGCAAGAGTGAGAACCGAGGACACACTGCTGAATGGCGCGCTAAGTGTATGTATGGGCTGCGAACACTGCTGAATAACAAACTCAGTCTGTGGGTTGCAGATGTACTGGCCTGTTTTGACCCGTGTTCAGATTTGGGTTCTGTTGTAGACATTCGGAGCATTTTCGAATCAGCCAGATAAACAAATAGTCGTACACAGTCCTGGAAATGGCGGAGTCAGCATAATGATGGTATCACTTCAGTGGTGTTAGTGCCCAATCCCTCCTGTAGCGAGTCTGTCACTTCACTTTGGGTCAGGTCTATGTCTTACACACTGTGGTAAAATGACAGTGGCAACCTTACCAGCTGATTTCAGTAGCACCCTTGCACGCTGTGAAGGTGGCATCACGCGACTTAGATGTTAGCTAGTGTCAAGAAATTCACAGAGTGTTTCTCAGCGATAAACGCGCACTTTGCCATTGCATCGCGCAGTGTGCGAGAGACGCCAAGCGAACGTTGGTAGATCTTATTCTGAAGCTCGATCGTGTTGCATGCCCCCGCCAGGGCATCAGGATCCACCTGTGGGCGTGGAGGGTCATTTATTCATTTTTATTGCAAGGACCGTGACAGCATCACAACAATTGTCATAACGCAGCCCTCGGCACTTGAATAGCAGTCTGTTGCAACACATCTGTCACGGCATAGCACCCCCCAGAGTTTCGCAGTCTTTTGAATGGCTTCTTCGGACTTTCCCGTTCGAATGACATGAGCAATGGAAGAATTTTTTGCATCGACTTCGAAGGACACGTCTCCCATGAGCAATGTGCCAAAGGTCACCTTTTGTGAGAACTGCATCATTTACTGACACAGTATCAAGCAGCAATATGTCAAATGTCTACATCATACTATACGAATAACGACCTGATTGGAAGTCACCTGTTGTGGCTACATCATTTACTAATATGGGTATGATATGACAGGAGTGGAGATGCGGTTGTGGAATGGCACCATTGTCTGAAATGAACGTTCTCTCTGATGAGGAATAGCATAATAATGGAAATGATAGAACGGTAGAATATGTTGTAGGAAGGCTCACCCCAAGAATCATCTTGATATCCTCAGGATCTTGGAAGAAATTGGACAAGGCATCGATCGTGTATGACATGTTCAAATCGTCTTCGTACTCTCGGGCACTGGGCAGACCGGCTGTATTGTTGCTGACAGTCCAGGAAGGGGTGAGGAGCGGTCATGGCATTGTTTGCTTCAAGATTCGCCATAGGAGATGGCAAATGCGTTCTTGCTTGCACGCAATACCACCCCTCTCGCACACATCGCATGCTCCTGAGTAACCCTTAAAGGAGGTACGCACTCAGGCTTCCATCCTTTCGGCACATCTGTGTAAATACGAGCGTACGCTTCATCGAACAGGGTGTCACCCCCACTGCAAAGGTTGATGTATGAGTTTTGCTAGCTTTGGGCGGGATTTGAGGTAGTGTGTGACTCACAGCATAGACACAAGGGGTTTGTTCAGACGTTTTGTTGGAGCACATCCACGTGAAAAGCTCGCTCGCTTGCGCAAACAATCATTCAGGTTGCACACAAAAAGTTGTGCAAATCTTCTGTGATAGTTGATCTCATCAGTCAGTCAGAAGATTGGTGATTGGTGATTGATGGACCCATGGCCAGAGATTTTGACATCTAAATAAGACAACGTTGAAACGTAGAGAAGTTAAGCCGCTGATCCTGGTCATGGATTAAGCCAGAGAAATTCAGTTCAGCCACAGAGAGCACTCTCATGATTCAACTCAAATGGCTCAACCACATTCAGAGCATCTAATGGGTCAAACCACGTTCACAGAGACAGATAATGAACAGATTTTTGGCAATATTGAACAAGTGCAGATAGGCTGCAATTCCCAGCAAGGTTACTTTGAGTGAAACAGTGATGGCGCCTTTGGCAGCTTGACTTAATTGTCACGCAACTGCTAATGACACAAAGGGCGATTTCCAAAAGCACAGTGCAAGCTTGTCAAGTTGACGGACGTTTCACATTGGAACGTTAACCAAAATTTAATGCAATCAGGGTGGAGTGTGACTCACTCTAAGTAGAGAAACTGCTTTCGCTCAGCAACTTCGTTGGGTGGCAGACCAAATGCCTCACGGTCCCAGACTTTCATAACTTTTGCAAACCATTCATCTGGCATCTTTTTTTTGTTGTCATCCTGCTTGGGTCCCTTGAGCATCCGGTAATAGATATGAAAGTTCCGCTCAGACATCTGCATTGTGAAGGGAGTCGCAGTTAGGCCGCCTTCATGAAGCGTTTCATTTGTGGAATAAAACAAGTGTACTGACAATGTCTGACATGCCAGCAATATCTGAACCCTTGCTGAATTGTGTTTGTATGAAGCAGTTTAAAGGTTTGTCACAGGCTCGGATGAGGGCCTGTTGTTGTGACACACGCGATTTCTCAAGCATGTACGGATCAATGTTACATCCTGAGACCCAAGGTAGGGCAAACAAGTCACACTTGACAAGCAACTGTGCGTGTGTGTACTCAATTGAAGAGTGCCTAGAATTTCCGCGTCATTAGAGAAGTAGATCTGGTACAGTTTTCCAAAGCGTGATGAATCCGGATTTCGAGGCATGTTGGCATTCCCCCAGCCCTCCAGGATAGGCGTCGTTGCCAGCATGAGGTCCGTCACTTTTTGCCCATCCCCACCACCACCTGGTGGAAAATAGATTTCCATCAAATTTGACACATTATGTGAAGTCCTAAAGCAATATGACACCGGATGCAGCAAGGAAGTCGAGCATCTTCTTTGTGATGTAAGTCTTCCCTGCTCCAGATTCACCCGTAATGACAATGGACTGATCCTGCATGTGGTTGAGTCAATTCAAGCGTGGCATGTGTTGTCTACAGAATGTGGCATGAATCTCTGTTAGCACCTTTCCCGTTTCAAGCACAAGCTTGCGGCATGAGCTGGCGAGGCCCCATGGGTGTGGCGGCAGACTGAATCGATCTGCTTGGTTCAAGTACATTGATATTGAGTCATTGTTGGCTTTGCCAGCTGCAACGTCTTCAGCATCACCCCAGATCTCAGATAGGTACTTCCCTGCAATATATGTATATGAACAGCTACTAAGGCAGAAACCAGTGCAGGTGAAGCAAACTCTGCAGCAACCAGCATGGCAGCATGTACTCAGGAGGACCTTTTCCAAACAGGTCAGGCGAGTTCTTTGGTGTGCGATATACATTCATTGAGACCAACGTGATACCGCAGCGGCAAAACGGACCATTTTGCATGAAGCGCTCCCGTAAATTGCGCATAAGTTCTGCATCATTAAGTTTGCGCATATCCACCATATCGTCATAACTTCCTGGAAACCTTTGACCAGAAAATTCAGGATTGACAATGCCACGAGCAAAGTCCTCGTCCCACTCCACCATCTTCACTGATCCATCACCTTCGTCTGGCAGTTCCTTCACAACCTGTAGACAGACCCAATCATGTTATTATAATTGCCAATTGCCAATCTCATCTACTGATAGGAGGTGCCGATTCACTGAGAGCGGCCTGCCCATTCTTTGGATTAGTTTTGAGCTTGTCCGGGATCAAGCCTTCAATAAATACTGCTGGGTAACATCGAGGCTTCCCATCGCATAACGTGTGCTCATCTGCGTTGCTAGTCAGTGCTGAAAACATAAACACGCAATATCACCTTCCCAAGCATCACGCTCGACGCTGTATGTGGACCCTGCATCCAAGATTTTCACTTGGTGACAATTTGCACCCTGCGCGGGATCTCCTCCCACAATCAACCATGCTGTATCTCCTACACCAAATCCCATTGCTAACTGTTGAGAACGTTTTCGACTCACGCAACGTGAACGTTAAACCACGCACATGCGTTGCACGGCATATCCCTGGCATGCTGCCTCAGTTCAGGTGGTTCGATGGAAGTCACTCCTGAACAGTTGGCAGCGCACCAGGCAGCCATGGCTCGTGGGAAAGCTAAGCGGGAGCAGTATAAGGCAGCGAAGCAGGTGTCAGCACAGTCCATCGCTCCTCCGTTGTGTTCACTGGCAAGAGCCAGAATTCTCCCAAGCGACGACGCAGCTGCCGCTTCGGACGGCACAGCGCCTCCAACCAGGAGTCGAGTCAACAGTCATGTGGCGAGAAGAACGCCTCCATTAATCGGGCCAAGGACGGGGAATACATGCGAACCAAAGAGCATGCAGCGGCCGAAGACGGGGAGGCGGGTTCAGTTTGCAACCTTCGGTGGTTTTGATGTCGTGGAGGTGACTTTGCCCTGCACGCAAGCGTCCAGTGCATTCAAAAATTGCATCCAACTAGAGATGCTCTGATGCACAACACACACCATTTTAACACAGGCCATTAACGTTATTGTCATTGATTATGAGTAAATGAACTTGATCTGGATGCTTGCTTTCAGAATCCCTTGTTCCCATCCATGGATGTTTGAGCATCACAACAATGCAAACAGTGTGATCCATTGCTGTTCCGAGATTCACGAAATTGAAACACGAATGGAAGCGTCAATTGCAGAGAAGGTGAGTTACGCTAAGCTACCAAATAGCTTCGGTTTGGTCCTGTTTGCAGATTGCTGATTTTGGAAATCAGGTGGAGCCACTGTTCAGCTACATAGTGGAGTAATTCCGAGCTTCTTGATTATCCCATGCTACCTACAGTAATGCACACCTGTAATGATGCACACCTACACCTGTGCCAACAACTGGCAACAAGCTTGTCAGACGATTACTCTTCCCTCCACCGAAGGTCATGCGTCTTCCCTAGCACCCTTGCTTTACCAAACGCCGTATAACCCTATTCACCGACATTCTTCTGCACCTGCTCCACTTGGCACAGGTAGAAGAGCAGGAATCTGCGACAAGGAGAGGTTAGGGGAAGGGGAGGCAATACCCTTTACTAACCAAACTGTGCCCCTATTCGAGCTCATGCCCTTGATGAACAATTAATTTAATGCAAGCATGGTCGAGAAAGGAAGCACTGCCACACTACGAAGCACTGCCACACTCGCCCACGGAGGCGCTTCTACTCCGGTGGATGTGTGCAAGGCCGCCGGGTCCCCATGGCCGCTGCCCTGGCCGGTCCCGACCGCCTGGATGCGCATGCTGGTAGATTCAACAAAACCACACAAACCTGCAGTGCAGCAGAACGCCGAAATGCACCAGAAGCTGCACCTTGCTATGGTGGCTCTTCCAATCTCGGTGTGCTGTTTTGGCGTTTGCTCATGGTCGGAACGCAAGGGGCCGGTACCTAAGCCCGATTGCAACTGGGCTGCGCAAGTCGGCTGTGCTGCGCGCGGCGCCTCTTTGGCCAGGATCCTCATGATGGCACCCACCTGCCTGCTGCAGCAATGGCGGCATCCCAATGGCAGTTTGGTTCCATTCACCAGCACGAACCCGCCCCATTCACCCAGCCCCCGCCCCCGCTTCCCCCTTGCCACTGGCCTGCGCAACAAACGTGCTGGACTCACGAACCTGGGTGTGGCCACCATTTCAAATTTGCCTTCAGCGGGCTTTTGAGGACTGAGGAAAACCACCCTCAGTGTGGAGGGGGAACGTGGGTGGGCAGTGTGAACTGGGTGGCGACAGCCCCTTAGTTGCAGTGGGGCATGTGGCCGCAGAAGTCACTTGAATCATCTTCCATGCTGAAACGTTCTCCCCCTTCAACCAAGGGAGGAGGCACGGCCAAGTGCCCTGGTTCATCCATCATGGTTTTTAGTTGTGATGAAACAAGGCTGAAAATGCGTGTGGTGTGGTGGAAACGGTTCTTCAAAAAAATCGATGCCTGCGGCAGGCTTGACTTTGCTGTCTCCATGGACATCCATGGATCTCCATGGCACTCATGGATCCCCATGGCATGATGCCACGAAACGAGATGAGCATGCCTGGCCCCCATGGCAAGTGCACATCGTCTGGCCTCGACTGCAGGCACCTACCTGCCTTGCGAAAACAGGGAGGGCAAATGGGCTTTGTTGCACTCGCAATGGCACTTGGCCTTCGTGTTTGATATGTGCCTTGTTGGGGCTTCTGTGATGATCCTTGACCTCGATAAATTTAGTGTTGAGAAACACAAGTGTCTCACACAAGGTAAGTTTTTGAAGAATGCCTCCTGAAGAGGCCTTTCCCCCCACGAAGAGTGCCAGAAGTGGTGCAACACACGCCACACAAGACCTTCCACACACGATTCAAAGAGCTACCATGAGAAGGTGCTCCACGAAGAGAGATGCGACGCAGAGAGATGCCACGAGTGGAGAAGAGGGCTACTGCAATCAGAGAAAGAGCTGCCACGACGAGAGCTAGCACGACGAAATTGCACGAAGACGAGATGCAACGAAGAAGCTGCAACAATGAAGAGCTGCAACGATGAGGAGTGGCAACGATGAAGAGCTGCAGGGTGAAACGATCGACACCAACGGGATCGATCCCCGGCCCAAAGTGGCTCAACGTGTGATGCACACGGATGCTCGATGCGCACGCCAGGCGATGAGCTGTGCCACAGATGAAGATGCAGAGCTACGCTACTAAGTGGGCACTGGCAAGCCAACCAACCCCAATGGTGTCTGTGACGGGCCTGTGCTTCACAGTGATGTTTACACGTGTCCAAATCAGTCTCCAGGGCTGGGCCTAATGGTGTTGGATGTGGTGCAAGCATTTGTGAAAATGTGAAATTAATTTTCATGTTGGTGTGCACGCTGGCAAACACACCGCGGTGTGGCCGCGGCATTTTTGGTCGTTCCGCGGAATTGAACAAAAAACTCAGCGCAGGCCGAGGCGAAACAATGGGCGCACCACACAGAGCGCGAAAAGATCTTTCGAATGAGTGCAGGGTTCAATGTGCTTAGACAAAACCACAAGGCAGTGGAGCGTCACAGGCGCGGCACCATCGCAAGAAGCAGCACCACGGCGCCATGGTCCTCCCAACGGCCAACCTCAACGGCAAAGGGCACAAGAAACGCCCAAAAAGCAAGGTCAAATTGACAGGAAAAGGAAAACAAAATCAAAAGTGCACCAAAAAATAATCGCATATCGCGGGACCGCCCGCGCGAGCTCGGGCTCCCTTTCCGGCTCGGCAAAAAGATTGCGACTGGCCAGACAGGCGTCAAATAAACTTATTATACTGTCTGTCGCGAGCAGTATATAAGCTTGAGAAATCGTTACTGCACAGACGATGGACTCCGCGAATGCGCTTCGTGAATCCCACGATTCACGGCCTGCGCTGTGATGCGTTCGATCCGCATCACGAAGGAGTCCATCATACGTCACGCAGTTGGAAGTCGTCCAAGAAAAAGCTCACGAAACCAGCGCTTCGTGAGCTTTTTCTTGCGAGGATGTTTAACGAATTCACGGTGCTTCTAAGCACCAAACTGTACGAGAACCCAAGAGGGAAAGGGTGGTGTGTTAGGATGTCTCGAGTCAGTATGGCTTCGAGAGGGTTTGGAGTAGGGTTGCAGGGTCAACGAGTGAAAGAATGATGTGAGTCATCGTTTCGTTTTCATTGGATCAATTGTTGCGAGTGTGAGTCGCTGAATTCAATGTGTGAAGTTGGGACGTGAGAGGCAGGGTGACAAGTGTTGTTGAGTGGTTAGTGAGAGATGCATGCTGGTTTTTAGAATGCTTCACGACTGATTGAGGCTGAAAATGGAGGGTTGAGGGCAAGCATGAAAGAGTGAGGCTTAATGAGAGCAACGAGGGTGCATGAAGGGTGGCATCTCAGAGTGGCATGCTGGATACGAGCGCCATGCCAGCCCCCCCCCCCCCGCACTCCGGTATCCTAATAGAGTGCCAGCAAGCCAATAACATGGCTCGGCTCATGCACACGCAAGTGCACTTTCCAAAAAGCGCACTGTGCCAGCATGTGCACGTGGAAATTTGCACGCGGGCTGGCACCATCTGGGAGTGGGCAGCTGCCACCCTGTAGGCATCCTAGGGGTGCAGTGAGCGAGGATTTTGTGTCTCCAGGCCTGGGCAACAACCAAATCCCAGCAGAATGCAGCAGGACCATGCAGCACACAGCCAGAGCTTCTCACCAGAACATGAGTCAGGTGCCAGGCGAGGCAAACACTTTGCGGCAGCGGGCGACAGATGGCGGCGCTGGTTGGCGTTGCTCTCGGCGCACTTTCAATTAGCAGGCCAGCCGCAGAAAAGAACACCCATGTTCCAAGCTCGCACAACATGCATTTTCATCGACGTTGATTGCCATGATCACAATGGAGCATGCGGAGGCGCGGCGCATGCGGAACTGCCGCGACAGTGTTTCGCATGTTTTTTCATCCTAGTTAGGGTGTGTTTTAATAACCCGAAACCGCACTGCGTGGTTCCCACCGGTGAAGCAAACTGAAGTTCACGATCATGATGTGATGAACATGCATTTCCTTGCATTTTCACAATGAAAACTTGCTGCAACAACTTAAGAAATTGAATGGTGCCGTAAGATTCGTCGTCAAAGTGGATCGTCGAGTTTACAACGATCCTAGCACTGTTCATTGTCCACAATGGGTTTGTTTGTGTGTGCAAAAGTGTGTTCAATTTGCAGCGCAGGCAGGCTGCTTTGAATGACAAAATAGCATCAATTTGCCATGAAACCATCATGGACCTCCCAAAAAATGATTGCATGTGCCTCAGTAAACATGTAAAAGCAAGTTCCACATGATCACCATGTTGGTTTTGAGAGTCTGCAAATTGGGGTTGGTTGGCTTGCAAGTGCCCTAGTTAAGGCGTTGTCGGCAAATGGAGGACTCCGGAAGCGCAGATGAAATCCCCGGCGACCTGAGCTCGTAGAGTAGAATGAGTTTCAAGAATCCATGCAGTCAGGCAGTCAGGCAAACGACAAAAAAATGAAAAGCAACAATGCGCAACTCACCATCAACTCTCGTTGCTTTCCAACGATCAACGACGGCGGCATTTAAATTGAAATTGCAGTTCAAAGGTGAACGGCCAGGACCGCACCGTGGGCGCCTGCAAAGTGAGTCAAAATTGAGAAAAACTAAAAAAACGAGACAAGTTGGCTCAAAACCAGCATCCAAAAAAAATCGGCGCCTGCGGCGTGCCAAAAGCAATTGGCCGAAAGTGACACAAAAGTGCAGGCGCCTGCGGCGGGCTGAGAATGCCTATCTCCATGGATCTCCATGGCATTCATGGGGTTTGTGCTCATTTTGCATCTCAAGATCAACTGAATCAACCACACAGCTTTTGCCACATTTCACAGTTTTTCTAGTGAGCACTTTTGGAGGCATTTGATGATGGCCGAACCAGGGTACCAAGAGCCAAACAACAGAGCCTTCGCCGTTCTCCCTCATCCCAAGGAAGGGGGTACAGCCGGGGAAGGTGGGAGGCACAGCCAAGAGCCAAAAGGAAGGGCCGCGCTTCCTTGGTGGAGGTGCCCATTTGCAAGCACCACTTTTGGTTGTGCAAACCAAACCAAAACCAAAAGCGAACCAAAACTAAAACCGACAGTGCACAACTAAAACAAAACTAAAACCAGGCCGCGGAAACCAAAACAAAACTAAAACTGGGGATGGCAGTTTCAAAACTAGCAGCATGTGTGGCTGCACAGGGTTAAATGCACATTTCGTTCCGCAAACTCATTTTCAGTGATGTCAATGTATCTAAAAGTGCTCATTCTGAACTTTCAGACAAAAAAATCCCCGGTGAAAAATTCCAAAAACTTATGGAAAAATTCAAATTTTAACTCAACCCTGTGTACTTTTTTATTTTATTTTTTGATTTTAAAGTGAGGCTTACAGTCGGGGGCACCAATGGCACCCTGGCCCCAATGGCCACCTTTTTTGAAGTCGCAGTTTTTTTTTTTACGGTCAACGGGGCTGTTCGTTTTGGTCGTTTGCGCATCATGGCGAGGATGGCACAGTCGGGCCGCCTGCAATGCAGCAGGTCGGAGATCGTGCGGGTTGAACTCCCGCTGGCCTGTTGTACCGCCTCAGCCAAGCGAAATCGACTTTGGATGATTTTTGTTGTTGGCGCTCATCCACAAGGTGTGTTCTTTCATCAATGCTTTGCAAATGTAGAAGAATGGTGAAGTTTCTGCACGTTAGCTGTCTTTTTTGAGAAGCTGTTCGATGGCGCCACTTCGATGGCGAATTTCTCAATGAGTGTGAGGATCTAGGAGGTACGACCGCGTGAGGTAAGCTAAGTGATGGTGATAATAGGATTTAGCTAGTTGATACTGTGCTAACTTGTCCTCATGCTCTGTAAATCCTCATTTCTCATGGTGTGTTCTCCAGGCCGTTATACGGCCCAAGGTATTAAAGGTCAACAGGCCCAAGGTATTAAAGCCGACCGTTAATCCCCAAGGTATTAAAGGTGGATTGAATTGAAGCTGTAGATGTGCGCGGGGTACGGAGGCCTCGTGCTTATGTAAGTTGTTATTGTTCCTCACGTCGACTGATTTCTCGACAGGAACACGACGAAACACGAGTGTTTTCTCTGCGCATGCATGATGCCGATGAGACTCGTAAGTAAGGAGCAGTAAGCAGGAACTCCTAGCCCAAAACTCCTGGCCCCGAAACTCCTAGCCCCGAAACCCCTGGCCCCGAAACTCCTGGCACCGAAACTCCTGCTTCAACTCTTGGCCCGAAACTCCTGGCCCCGAAGCTCCTGGCACCGAAACTCCTGCTTCAATCCTAGCCCCGACTGCTGCTAACCCCTGCCTTGTTGTTATGTTTTGACATGCGCGTGACAATTGTCTGAAACTGAGTCATGATTGAATTGATTTAAGTGAATCCCTGACTGAACGTGTTGTTGTTTTCATTCTCATTTCGAACGCTGACTGATTGGATTGGCAGGTTGAACTGATTGAACTGACAGATTGAACTGACTGACTGATTGAACTGACTGACTGATGGAACGAATTGAACTGACTGATTGAGCTGACTGGTTGAACTGACTGATTGAACTGACTGATTGAACGAATTGAACTGACTGATTGAACTAACCAACCTGAACTCCCTGAACTCGTGTGCCATATCTAATTGCATGCCACGCTACTGTTGCACCCAGGAGCGCCCCCGTGCACATGATTCACCATCCCTTTGCTCACATGTGCACCATTCTCTCACCAAGTCCCTCTTGTACCAGGCATCTACAACTTCTCGTCGATCAGTGTCTGCGTGCAGGTCAGGGTTATGGTATCATATGTTGTGTGAGGGTGAATGTGTGAGAGGTTTAGGATTAGATGATGAATGTGTGTGGGTCAGACCTTGTGTGTTTATGTGAATGTATGCGTCGGAAGGTGAGGAACAGGATAGGATTAAATTGAAAGACATGGCACACAAGGGTTCGGGTTCGTACATCTATGCGAGGTTTAAAGTTGAGGGTGGGAATATGAATCTGTGAGAGGGTTAGGATTTGAATATGTTACGACATGAATAGCTTCGAGTCATAAGTGCCAAATACTATGTGAGGTAGAGGCAGGGTCGTGTTGAACTAAAACAATGTCAGCTGGCTGGTGCTGCATGGGGGGATGCTGACCGGCACTACGCCTTGCTCTCTGCTATCCCCGGGGGGCAGTGCAGCCACATGGGCTGTATGTGCGGTGGTGGTGGCGGCGGGGTGCTTTGCGCGTGTAAAATCCACCGGGGGATTGCCGTGGGATTTTCCCACACAGTGTGTTGCGCGGCCGCGCACGCGGGCTGAAGGTGCACAAGCCACCCGTTGTACACCCCGAGGTGTTAATGAAGGCCAGGGTGCCCGGGGTATCAAAGCTGGCAGTTAATCCCCAGGGTATTGAAGCACGGGGCACTGGCCCGCTGGCTATCCGCCAGCGGGCATCCTGGCTCCATCGCAATGATGCAGGGCTTGATGCGACCCCACGACGTGGCAGTTGAAAAATTTTGAAATCTCAAAAATCACAAAATACCATCCAAAAACTGCGCATCTTGGAAACATGTGCTCATGAATGACACAAATCACGAAAGTAGCTGGCTATTCAGCTAGCTGGCCAAAAGCAAATCCCAAAAAAATCCAAAAAAACTAACACATTCATGCTATGAGATTAGTGCAAACGCATTTTGTAAAGTTTGATAGTTGTACCCAATTTTAACCAAAACAATGATGATGAGTTATTTTCTTCAAGCGCCTTGCAAAGTTCACTTGAAAGAACTGGTCATCATTATCAAACACTCAACAAGACAAAAAATTGAGATGCACATGGATGGAGCTAATCTTGGGAAATAGCTGATTTCATGAGAGAGTTTTCTTCACACAATCTGCTCAAACCTCAAAACACAAAACACAAATTGAAATGTGCACACACATTTTTCCAACACAATTTCCAACATTGTACTTTTTATATACATTGAGCTTTAATACCTTGGAGCTTTAATACCTTGGAGCTTTAATACCTTGGAGCTTTAATACCTTGGTGCTTTAACGCCTTGAGCTTTTTTGTTTGTTTGGAGCTTTAATACCTTGGAGCTTTAATACCTTGAGCTTTAATACCTTGGAGCTTTAATACCTTGAGCTTTAATACCTTGGGCCGTATTACCGATACTGTGCTAACTTGTCCTCATGCTCTGTAAATCCTCATTTCTCATGGTGTGTTCTCGACCCATTGGTGGCATGGAAACATGCCTGAGTGCACTCTTTTCTGGATCGAGAGGTGTCTCATGATGTGATTGAACTTGTCTGAAAATTGTAGCTTGTGATTCCCACGTATTCTCAAATGCGACTCACTTTTCCATTTCCATCACCTTTCAGGTGACCGCACGATGCCAGAAAATCACAGTCGAAGCTTGAATTCTCGCGTTAAGCTTGAACAACCATGAACGACCGTCGCAGCCACCCTTTGCCATGCCTGGCCTGCCAGAAGGCCTCGAATCCCGCATGGCCCCATGGCTTTGACCGCCGTTACCTTTTTTGGCGAGGGCCATAAGGAAAACAATGGATTTCACGGGAGTTTGGAATGTGCAGTTTGGATTGTTTCGGCTATGTTCTGAAGATGGACATGGCCTGCCCACACCAAGTACAGGGCCTTGCCCCAACTTGGATCGCCGAATCCCGCGAAGTGCGCCGCACACCGCCTGTTTTGGGGGTTTCACTGCGCACAAAAAATGCAGCGCGGTGCAAAATGTTGAAATGTGGCCAATGCCCATGTTTTGAGCTGTGGAATTTCCACCAGGTGCCCAGCCCAGCTGGCGCACTCGGCTTTCCGCCTTGGCCTCGCCCAAAGTGGATTCCACCAGCAGGTGGCTAGGTGCGTGGCACTCAGACTCGCAAAAAAGTGTTGCCTTGTGTGAAAATGTTCAAGTTGTGCCAAATCTCATGTTTGGGGCTGTGAAATTTCCACCAAATGGCCCATTCGAACAGTGGGATGAACTGCGCACGGCCTCGCCGCACAGCCGCCGCCCACAGGCGGTAGCGCCAAAAGGTGGCGAGGGAGGTCGCCTCAGAATCACACGAAAAAGTGTGCCTTGTGAAAAATGTTGTGGTTTGTCCAAATCATGCATCCAGGGCTGGGAAATTCCCACTGAATGGCCCACACGGACTGTGAGACCAGCCCTGCGTGGCCCCGCCGCACCGTGCGAGCCAACGGCCGGGGGTCAAAAACGCCAAAACAGAGGTGGCGCATGGGGACCCTGACTGTAAGTGAGGTAAATCAAAAATTCAAAAATAATTTTCAGAAAAAAAATCAGTTTTTTTTGTAGGTTTGCCACACAATAGACCCTTTCCGGCACTTTGGTGCAAAAAAAATTTTCAAGTTGATTTTTCTCAAAAAAAGTTCGGGAAATTAGATCTTGTTTTTAACCCTGTGCAGCCACATGTTCTGAATGGCACAAACGAGCAGAAATGCCAGGTCATTGCACTAGGCTGCTCCCCAGTTCAGACAAACCGAGTGTGCCCAAATTGGATTCGGGTTTGTTGCCGCGGCGATCCTAGCCTGGAACAAACCTCCGCCGGCGCGACGCTCCTTGTTGCGCCCTGGCCGCAGGGTGGTTGCAGGTGGGCCACGGCATTAAATTGCATTCATGTGAAATGATTCAATGTTCTTGCATTCACATCGATCTATCGCACATGCAACATCGCTCTAGACTAATTCATGCATCCTGGATCGAATGGCGGAGCCCTTTTCTTACATAGCCCTCGTCTCACACCACCCTTTCCCTAACCATCTATATGCCGCACCTTCCACAGCATGGTGAAACAAGTGTTAGAGGTGAATTTTGACGGTAGTTTATGATGAGCGATGATGAGGGTTGGTCGTAAGCAGAGGGAGAGGTTGTATAGACAAGTATTGACGTACATGCACATGGAATGAGTGAAAGGCGTAGCATGAAAAAGTGGTTGTGAATGGGTTAGAAGTTGTCGCACGTCGATGCTATTGATGTAGAAGACGTGAGTAATGATAATAGTAATATTAGGCTAAGGATGAGTCAGCGTAGGCGAAGATGTGATGTAGGTGAAAATGGTGAGTCAAGGTAATGGAAGGGAATACCAGTCATTAGGGCTCTCGGAAGGGCTTCGTAGGGATTGCGAAGGGTGAGAGTGATGATTTATGGGTCAGAGGAGAGGTTTTTGGGTCATTGCTTCGATGGCCGTCGTCGACCTCGAAATGATCACGTTGCGAGAGGAGGGGTTACGGGGGGTGTTCTGTTATGATTCGGAGACGATTCGAGAGGGTTTGGGGCAGGAATAAGGCCTGGGGCGTCGGAAGGGATTTGCACAGACTCTGTGGAAACTCGTTGCCCGGGCTTTCGGGAGACACCTGGCAAAGTGAAGTGAGTTGCAGAGAAGTTTACGGAAGTCGGTGTTTCGTCCCTGTTCGTGGCCATGTGATCCAAATTGCTGTCAAATTGAGCCGCTGCAGTTCGGGGCCGTGGCCGTTTGAGGAGCCTCGTCAAAGTGATTTTTGAGCTAAAAATAGAAACCCAAATTTAAAATAAACCAAAAAAAAACTAAAACCCAAGTGCCAGAATTAAAACAAAACTAAAACAGCCACGGGAAAACCAAAACAAAACTAAACAGCGAAAAGGCAAACCAAAAGTCGGGCTTGCCCATTTGCACAATTTTGGGATCCCACGTGGCAGGCGCGTTTTTCATTCCACGAAGGGCAGCACCGTCAAGCCGAGGGCTAAAATCAGGCATGGAACCTGGTCCACGGAACGCTGCCTAACTTAGCTTTTGTGGATTAGCAACCATCTACACAATCAGGGCATCTATCTGCCCACCGACAAATCAGCTGTGTGCTGAGGTGCCATATGCAGGTAACTTGTTATTCTTTCGGTTTGTCGCTCATACCATCATGATGCGACTTTTCAAATGCCACCTGTCCACCGACATCCACGACCTGAGCGAACTTAGAATCACCTAGCAGACTCGGTTATGTGTAGATTCACCTGTGCTGTACTTGCACCTAGCAGCAAGGGAATGTAGCCAGCTGCGACTTCTGCTGCTGGGACGGTCCCAGCTGTGGGCAAGCCAGCTTTTTCTGCAGCTTCAGTCACAAGTGCAGGCGAAACTGCATTCAGCCGTAGTCCTCGTGGCAAGTCTTCTCCTGCATTGCGAACAAATGCCTCCAAACCTGCGTTGTTGGTGGCAATGCCAGGCCACAACTTGTTGATGGTGCGGCTGGCCTGGTTCAGGGATATCCAGTCTGGTGATCGTGAACGTGTGAACAAGCATGCCAGTCAGAAGTAAGCATTCTAAGTGTGAATTGTAGCAGTGGCGTGGTCTTGCATGCCTTCGATGTGGACACAAAGCATACAACAGTGTCAAAGAATCGGGAACTTGATGCCTGGCCAGCTGTAATACATATGTTGCCATCGTCACGCAACACGCCTGCGCATCCTCCCTCCTGATTGACCAGCATGACAACCAACCGACTGACAGCGATTAGTTTGGAATGACAATTGGAAGCCCATTTTGCAGCGTCAAAGCTGGTGATCGGACCAAATTGCGACGCGCCACAACAGATGATGACACTGTCCACGCCATCCGGCAGCTGCTTGGACAGGTTTTTGACAGATTCGTCGCATGTAATGTCGAGAATCACGTCTGTGTTGGCGCGAGCTGCTGTAACAACATCGAATTTTTCCGCATTTTCAGGAGCGCGCAACTTTTGGACCAGCTCTGATCCGATGTTTCCGGTCGCGCCCACCACAAGAACGCGCATCGCACACGTCGAAAAGTGTATGCCCGACCCGGTCTCGAATACTGGGGGAGGGTTTTGCGTTAGGCACACGTTATTGAGGCACGGACCCTTCGATTTTGGAATTAATTAGGTAGGCACAAGGCACATTCGAAAATAATTAGTAATGCTTTCCAGATGGATAGGCACAACAGCGGGAATCGAACCCGTGCCCTCGTAGTAAAACGACTGGACCCTTAACCGTCAGGCTACGGCTCCGTTCGTCATAACCCTACCAGGCATGTCTCATCATGTTAGGCACATCCCTAATTTAGGCACAGGCCTGGTACGAAATGAATTAATTCGTTAGGCACGTGCACACATCCCAGATAATAAGAAAGATGTGCCTAACGCAAAACCCCTCCCAGTACTGAGGGGTCCGCAGAAATCGGTCAATTACCCTGTTGACTGAACTGCCTAATCTGGCAACTCAGAAGCCTAAATAGGGAAGTCTAGGCTGCCTGAAAAGGCAGCCCAGCCACCTAGGCTGAGTAAACCAGGTGGCCTCTTACATCAGAATAGACCATTAACATCAGCATGAGCCACATGGCCCTATTTGACCCACCTGCCTAATATGGTTATTATCCTGGAGCACTATCCAAGGAGAATGGCAGATGGGGGCAGCAGCCGGCAAAGTACAAGCGCAGTGGCAGCTCCCTTGTGGGGAGCTGCAATGTAGCATAATAGCCCGATAGTTAGAACTGCGCTGTACGGCCTTAGCAGCAGGGGCGCTGCACGGCCAGGATGAAAGAGAGCTCAAAGTTGTCCGAATGCGGAAGAGAATTCCCAATGCGTACGTGATAGTGTGAACTTCGTACGCATAGGGAAAGTAATCCTGGTATTATGAAACTCCGTCTTCATAAGGCAAGTTCTCCATGGTACAATAAGGATATATGTCCACATAAGGTGAGAACTGCCGGGCTGCCATCCACGTAGTTATAATGACGCACATGCTGAAGACCGCCGCCGCCGATGTACGCTCCCAGTTAATGCGGGAGCGTGAAGCGCGGGCCCATGGGAGCAAAGGCCGGGGAAATGCGCACTTTGCTGCGGTTATGGGTGGTGCGATTGATACTGCACTGACTGAATCCCCTGCTTATTGCATTGCTGATTTAATCGATCAGGATACTAATCTTCAGGCTAAACTGAAGGTGCTGATTGGGGCCAACAGCCGCGGAGCTCGCCGCGAAGCGGCAGATGTCCTTAATTCTGCCCTTGCTAATCATGTTAGGTGGACACTCGGTGAGTGCCGCACATCCTTGCATGACTGCCTGAATGAACTTGTCCCTCGCCCGAGCGAGAGCTCATCTAAATCCGATCCTTCCTCTGGTGACAGCAGTAAGGACTCGACAGATGAGGCAAGTGGATCTGGCTCACATTCAACCTCGTTGAATGTGAGTGCAGCAGCGAAAGCTACTGATACGTCCCTGGACAAACTCGATTTGTTAATCGAGTCAGGCGTATCGGAGGAAGTGCCAGAGGAGGTCTCTCAGACCCGCCTCGACTTCCATGAGAGGCAGCAGTTCGTATCAGCAAAGGCTGAGGAACTGAATATCGTCATTCAGGCTCTTGCCGAATGCGACTCTGCCATCTCAAAGCTCAAGTCCGAATGGACAGGACCATACAGAGATCTGTATCGGTCTAATGAGCTTGAAGAATTGCAGGAGGAACGGGGCAGAATAGCGAAGGATCAGTCTCATCATGAGACTGCACTCCAACGTTACTTTGGCTCCGTCACTGCATCGACATCGAAAGGTGAGAAAACCGATAAGGTTTTCAAACTCACCTTGGCCACAGATCTGGAGACCAGAAAGGCTGGCTTCAGACAGATCCAATTGGTGGATCTATATTGCCTCTCTCGAGGCAAAGAACTGTGGGCCATTTTGCCAAGCATCACGAGGATTGGTCATGACATTGATCCAATCAAGTGCATGCATTGGCGTCCCGACGTCAAGACAATGCCGGAGGCATTGCAATCGTTCTGGAGGGAGCAATCAAGAGCTTTTGCTAAGCAATTGCTCATGCTTTGCACCCCCACTCAAAGGTCTACCCTACTTGGTGCCCATGAATTTGGGACCAAGAAAGTCTCGGTCAAAGCACCTGAGTGCAAGGAACGAAGGAAATCGATCGGACCAATCTCGCACAGCTGCGCGAACCTACGACAAACGAGAGGGGCGACTGTGGCCGCACTGAGTCTAACTGTGGGGTGACGATCTATTGGGTTTTGGTACAATTGTACCACCCCATCGATCGCGACCGTCGTCGAGAACTAGAGAATGAAATCTCTAGCTACGGCAAGAAGTTTAAGTCAGGAAATGTCGTAGCCTTAGTAGAGGAGCTTCGTGAGAAGCACCAAGAGGCTGTGGATATATCCTGCCGCTTGAAATGGGATGTGGTGGCACACCCAATAGTTCAAGCGCTTACGCAACGGCATGCACGATTCGAAGTGCAACTCGAGCCGTTCCTTAATTTACCTGCCAATCCTGACAACTGCGGCACGGAACTTGGTGAGCTTCTCACCAAGATCTCCACCACCGCAAAGTCATTGCCGGGTGGCAACGATGCACTTGACGCCAAGAGCGCCAAAAGAGTGCAAAGCCCGGATAAGAAGCTTAAGGAATTGGAGAAGCAAGTCTCCATTCTGCAAGCTAAGATTGCAGCAGGGTCACCAGGACCCAGCAGTCGTCCCTACAAATCCCCTCCGCTAGGCTATTGCATGGCGAAGGGGTGCAGTAGGAAAATAGAGGGCTATCACAAGACCAAGACGAGCCATTGGCGCGTCTGCGGTACTTGTCTCCTCAAGTTGAGGAGTGGTGAGATGGCCTCCATACCCTTGGTTGATGGAACCAATTTTGGTTCCAAGAAGTATGCCAAGAAGGTATGGGAGGAGTATGGACTTCGTCCATACGAGGAGAGAGCCGACCGCCCAAAGAAAGCCAAGTCCGCCAAAGGCGGCAAAGGCAAGGGCGGTAAAGGCAAGAAAGGCGGAAAGGGTGGTAAGTCACCCAATAAGAAAAGAGCTTATTCTGCCCAGTGGGCAAAGGATAGCTCTGATGAAGAGTCTCCCGTGGAGGATTCGGACCAAGAATGGTCCAGTGAAGAAGGGGCGGAGGACGCCGAGGACCAATATTGGTCCGAAGGGCGAACGGTGGATCACAAAAGGGCAAAGAGGTCTAAAGAGACCTCAGCCCTTGATGATCTTTTCTACTAGGGACCAGGCCTGTGTCCGCCGGGACCTCGAGCGCTCGGCGCCACAGGTTTGCCCCTAGTTAAGAGCGATAGGACTAATCCTCCCGCGCACTCCTCCACCCTAGGTGAAGCCCCTGCAGGCCAAGGCAATAACAGCCCTGGTACTGCAGGTCATCTACGAGACGACCTAACTCCCGCCCACGCATCCAGTCTCTTCCTAGGAAGCGATGGAGCGGTCGGTATGGACGCTAGGTCGCACGCGCCAAAGCGCGAGCTGTCCAAAACACTAGGCCGCCATAAGGCAAAACTCTTTGAGGATCTATCTGGGGAAAGGTGTCTAGGTGACACCAAGGCCTGGAGGCAATGGATCTCATGCATTACGCGTGAGATTGATTACCTCAAATCAGGCCAGCCCTGCACAGATTACTCCACAGGAGGATCTATGCTATAGGCAGTGGGGGCAAGAAAGGGGGAGAGCTGTTTGTAGAACAGCTTGAACCTACAGTCAGGGTGGGTAGTTCCCATGCTTTTTAGAGCACTTTTTAGCCCAGCCGCTGGCCCAATGCTGCCGCCGCACCGGTGTGATGGTTGTTTATATGTGGTCTAGGGTTGTAGTATGGGAATTTCCCAGCATCTTTTGTGCAATTAACCCCAGTTTCCAGTACAACATGGCGTGGCTTGCTTTTGTGTCTCAAGGGGGGGGGGGTTCCATGGCCATGTTTTTGGCGCTGTGCGGGCCGTCCCGTGCTGCGGGAGGTAAAGTCAAGGTTCCCATGCTCCCATAAAAACGAACGAACAAATGCAAAAGTCCCAAATCAACCAAAAAAGACTAGCTTGGCCCAACTGCGAAGGTGGAGGTCTCATCCTTTCTGCCTCGAATCCTCCTCGAAAGCTCGCCCTGCCGTGCACGCCCCCGCACGCGCAAACCATGGAGCAAGACGGAAGTCTGGTTTGGAAGGCGATTGGTCAGCAAATCATGGCTGGTTCGCTTGTTCATAAGTTCAATTCCTTGGAAAAGCCCCGAAGTGCCTCGAAGTGTGTCTGGCGTCGAGAGACGCCTTGGTTTCCGTTTTGACACCTTCTGCTTCGGTAGGGCACCTAAGGGATGAATGGGATATGATTTGGGTGTAGGGAAGTCATTTCCGATAATTGCAACCCGAACAGAAGCCCCGAAGTCCACTTGCGCAACTTGACGGCACCCGCAACTCGACGAAACACCGGATTTCGAGCGGAATTTTTGCATGGGTTGACTGGTATTGGTGTGCGCACGATAGAATTGGATGACAGCTGACGATTTGACGACTTTCGTCGGAACCCGGGTCAGCCAAAACACCTTTCCGAACCGGTTCCCGGGTATAACAGATGCGGCGAGTTGAATAGGCTAGCCACTGCGACCCGAAAGCCACATCCTGGGATACTTCTCTCGCGCATGCTTCACGTTCGTTTGGCGCGGGCTGTTCAACGGCAGCCTTTAAAAAAAACAGTGGAACTACCCGCCCAGTGGAACTACCCGCCCTGACTGTATCCTTGCATTAAAACCCAAAGTAGTTAGACTGGAGATGGTACCATCCGTTGAGCAAGTCAACGATGGTGCTGAACTCCAACTAGTATTAGGCACACTAAGTGAGCACTACATAGTGCATCACAAGGTGTTAGAAGTCTGGCAATATGGTGACCCCACCACACGCCAGCGCCTTTTCATAATAGGATTCCGCAAGGACCATTTCCCAAGTGACTTCACTTGGGAGTGGCCCAAAGGAATCTTTAATGAGGAGGAGTACCCTACCGCTAGAGACATAGCTGTCTCTGACGATGAGGTACCTACTACTTATTGGCGTAAGCCCATAGAGGGCCTATACCAATTCAAGTACCCTAGGGAATTAGAGCCGGGCAGAATCCAACCTATTGGATTCGCCGGAGACGCAGAGCGTCCTAGGGAAATGGGGCCCTCCAAGAATCCCAACTGGATTCACAGTTGGGATGGAGGTCTATCATGTCAGCTCTCTACCAATGGGGGGTCTAGACGTCCAAGCCTAGCTTGGAAAGAAGGCCAGCCTATTGGTAGAACTAGACTCACAGTGCCGCTAGAGACCCTAAGGGCTGCCTCTTTAGATGAGGAGTCCTACATGGCTCTAGCACGCAAGCACTTTGCTAGAAAGAGTCTAGGCATGTCTTTTGGCATGTGGCTGCATGAGTTAGTTAACTTAGGCGTGCCTGTTAGTACAGGCATCGCACTAGATCAGGCGATTCACCTAGCACTGCAAAGTGCTAGGACCGAATCAACTGATCACTGTGCAGAGCGTGAATGCCTCAGGGCCTTCAGTGCTCTACACGAATTAGATGTTGACCCTGATGATAGACTCATCTATCCATCAGACAAAGGGTCAGCATGCCTATCCAGAGGGGTAGGACTTAGTAACCCTAAGATGCAGTGTGACCTCGGTGATACCGGGGCCTCATCTCATCTTCAGGAAACTGAGTTCAACCCTACCCTGTATGAAACGCAGCCCTCTAAGAGCACGTTTCACACAGCGGGGGAAGGCACTATTAGTGGTGACATTCAAGGTAAGCAGGACATCTCAGTCCTCAACCTTGATCACCAACCAGGGTGCCCTGATAGTGTAGAACACACTAGGACTGTAACCACGGTAGCAGGTTTAGGTCCTAGCCTATGGTCCCTGGAAACAGAATTCCGGGACCATGGCTATGACATACACCTCACCCATGGTTACAGACCTGGTGACATCACAGGGATGTATAGACCTGACACCCCTGAAGCATCACGCTTTGGGCCAGAGTCTTTTCTCCCTATGGTGTATGATTTTGAAGGGCATGGAGGATGGCAGGTGCCATACCTCATTAAGAGACTCATTCGATCAGGCTCGAGCTGAACTTTATTTTCCTTTTTTTAAAAGTGAAATCCGATCATTTTTTAAGATTCTATGGACATTTTAGTCGTTTTAAACACAGCTGCTATAGGAGCTGCCAAAAAAATCCTATATTTTAACCTGCTCAGCCACAAACGGCACTTCGTGCCAAATCCACACTCGACACACCATTTTCTAGCCGCACGAGCCTCGTCGAAGCCCATTTCCACCTTGAGATAGTGTTTGGGTTACAGGAGGATGTCTGCATCACCCGAAAGTACCTGCCTGTGCCGGTACGTCGACCCCACATTGGATCCTGTGACCCTCATATCCCCGTACATTAGCGATACTATTATGAATGTAATTTAAAGGGTGAGGGGAGGGGAGATGTACCGCACATCTTGCGCTCGAGTCAGTCGGTCGAAGCCAGCGCAGCCATGCCTTTGCCAATCATGCTTAAATCCTGACGGCTCGTTGCATGGTCAACCGCACCACTGACAGCACTGTGTTGGTGGGCTGTGAGCCCCGCGCCGGAGGCGCAGCTTTTTGGAAAATTGCAGCCAACCACAGAACTGAACGAAAACAGTCATGTCTACTAGATTTCAACGTAGAGTGTGCTTCACCACCCTCAGTTATTTCATTTGGGACTGCAATTTCAACTTCCACCTGGCCAGCCTCCCTGATGTGGCTCTCGGTGGTGATGGTATTGAAAAATACCAGCCCCTTTCACTGCCACGCGACACTGACTGCCGGCAGCATCGATAGATGCAATTGATCGAAACCACGAAGCAGAGCAGAAGCCACGAAGCAGAGCAGACGCCACGATGCAGAAGCCCCACACAAAGCAGAACTTCACACGAAACAGAAAACCCACAAAGCAGAGCCACACACATTGTCAAGCAGAAGCACAAACGAAGCAGAAGCACCCACAAAGCTCAAGCCCCCACGAAGCAGAACAGCAAAAAAAACTGATTTTCTTTTCTGAAAACTGTTTCTGATTACAGTCAGGGACCCCAATTCCAACCCGTCCCTAGTTCCACCCTTGCAAGAATTACTTTTTTTTTGACTTGAGCTTTTATCGTTATTCAAGAAGTTTCAAGAAAAAGAAGTGTTAGTTTTCTTGAAACTTCTTGAATAACGATAAAAGCTCAAGTAAAAAAAAAGTAATTCTTGCAAGGGTGGAACTAGGGACGGGTTGGAATTGGGGTCCCTGACTGTATTTTATTTATTCACTTAAGCCTCACTTTAAAATCAAAAAATAAAATTGAAAAGTGCACAGGGTTGAGGTAAAAATTGAATTTCTCCATCAATTTTTGGAATTTTTCACCAGGGATTTTTTGTCTGAAAGTTCAGAATGAGTACGTTTAGATACAATAATAAACTCAAAAAATGAATTTGCGGAATGAAATCTGTTTTTAACCCTGTGCAGCCACACTTCCAAAATAGCCACCTCAGATGCGGCACGTATCACGAGCGTGGTTGCACCATGACTATGCTCCGGAGACGGATGAACTCGGGAACGGTAAGGATCTTGGTAAACATGTCCGCCAAATTGGATTTGGTTGGCACATGTACCGGCACCAGTGTGCTCTTGTCACGGAGAACTTTGAACCATTCTTGGCGAGCGTCAATGTGTTTGAGCTTGGTCTTCTTTGCGTTGTTTTTAGCAAAGGCTTCAGCCGTAGTATTGTCCATTTGCAGTGGAATTGGCTTGGGAAAGACTTAGTCAATACCCATCTCATCAGCAATGTAAGATAGATGTAGACATTCGTGGGTGGCATTGCCGGCGGCGTAGATTTCATTGGCACCACTGGCACTACATGGCCAAAACCCTTGATTTTCGTGGTTTTTGTGGTGTTCTTGCCCCGATGGCGCTTGCAAGTGGCTGATTTGTGCATGGGAGAGTGGCACATGTAGTGAGTTAGGTGCATTGAATTCTCAACCTTGTTTGAGGCTAAGGGTGCAAACTCCCAATGTGTTGTTGTTGGTGAGAACCACCTTTTTCACTTAAAATCAACTACGCAGCCCACTAAAAAACTGCGCACATGTAACACGCTATTCTAATGCCCTGCACCTACCTAGATTTGGGAGGGAAAGCTAGCCGCTCTTGCTAGTAACCCACCACCTTCCCGAGATCTAGAGTGCATGTGTTTTCTTAGATCACCATCACAACTTCACCCTAGAAGTACATGGAGTTGCATGTGACCACACGGTGGGTTGAGAATCGATAACGGAGCATCCTCAGTTGCCTGCTATGATCAAAAAGGCCACACGCAGTGAGCCACCATTGCATGTTCATAGCAAAACTGCGTGAACGGCGAGGCTACTCACCGTTGTTGTAGTGCTGTGGCAAAATGAAGATCTATGAAAGTGCCAAAATGGCAACCTTCTAGAACGAGATGGGCTACTTACCCCAACATTCGAAATGGCATTCGAACTCAACCCCCAGCCTAAGCTCAAATCTCATTTTTTTGACACAAAAAACTGGCCCACCTAACATGCTGCCCGCCTGGGGGCTGGGCACCAGTCCACCAGCCAGCGGCGCCGCAGGTTTGTGAGCCAGAATGTGCCTAGGATGATCCCCGCGCTGCACACAGTGCACATTTCCGCCAGCCCAACATGGACCACCACCAGATTTACCGCTGACCGACCGAGATCACTTCAGCATCAAAAGCCAGTTGGGGAGTGCACTGGGCCCAGTTTAGTTCTATTAGCGTGGGCGTGGGCGTGCGCGCAGGCCTCTTGCTTTCCATGTGAGGCAACAGGGAATTCCACTGAAAAATGCTATGCTGCACTGCACTGGCCGCGACTGTTCCCAGTGTGAACTTCTTGTGAAAAAAAAAAAAGCTACTGAGGGGGCCATCTGAATTCGGTCAAAATAAACGAACACTGGGGGATCTAGCCGAGCCGAAAATGGATGAATGTGTGGCCTTCCTTTGGCCGTATTCCCTTCAGCCGCATTTGGCAACTGCGGCAACCCGCAAACACCAAATGAATAAATAACACTCCCAGGCTGTGAAGCCAGGGTCCTGCAGGCGCGCAAGGTGGGCTTCGGGTCGATCTGCCAAATGGACGCAGGAGGCACAGTCCCCCCGACGACGAAAAGCACGGTTTAGCGCCGCGCTGCTCGAAGCAGGGGTCCTTTTGTAATTATCGCCCTGTCAAGTTCCGCAGCACGTCGTCACGTCGTCAGCAATCTGTCGAGCCGAGCGATAACCCGGGCAATTACCCAATCGCTCGGAAAACTGTGGCAAGCGCTGACAGTCCGCGTGCGGCCTCTCATAGATCACCGTGGCATGCTGCATCAATATCACGCGAATCCTAACGGTAGATCATAGAGAGTGCCAATCCCTCATCGAGCAGCTGGTCGGTATCGGGATTGATGCATCAATCAAGGGTCCTCTGTTTTCATATCGAACCTGGTACCGAGCCGAAAATAGATAAATATCCCTCAGTAAGCATTCAGCAGAAAAAAAAGTTTTCAACGGCTGTGGCCAGTACATCAATCAACAAATTTGGCCCTTGAGTTTGCTGCGACGTCAGACGCACGCCGTACGCCGTACGTCCTCATGTCGTAGCAAACACTGGCCGACTCGCTGCCTGGTTTGCTACTGCTCGATGATATATCCTGAAGATAAGAGCAAATTCTCCGATCCGAGAAATTATGAACCACCATTGTGCGGGCACACTGAGATGCTCACGTTTGGCTGTTCCTGCGTCGGGATGGCATCTCTGATCAGTGGCATCATTTTGCTGACCATCAGTCTTCACGACACGGCGGCGGTGGTGGGTTCTGAGTTGGAGGGGTGGAAAGAGTCCCGATGTCATGTTGATCGATTGCTGCCATCGCTGGGAGGTTGTGCCATCACGCTTGATGATCACGTGATTCCGGCCTGATTGGGTACTCTTGACTAGGCTTGTGGGTTTCCGCCAGTGCAAAGGCTGTGTGCTACGGTAAATTACGCTTGATCATGGAATGGCAGCCTGCTGTCCTGACGCATGTTGTTTTCAAAATTGCCCTCAGGTTCTGACAAGATGTGGACAGGTTGCAAGCCTTGTCCTTTGGCAAGGGAATCTGAGAACTTGAAGTTGCAGAGAAATCTAGGTATTGTAGTGGCCGTTAGGCTGTTGGCCACCAACAACAGCTTTCACAAGGCCAGCGAATGTCGGCAACACAGAATGCCACCCCACCACAAACGCATACACCAGGCTGCGCTGAGTGAGGAAGCATACCTGAAAAGCTTAGTTGGAAAAACTGTGCAATGTTGGTACACAAAGCAACCAGATGCTGATTGCGGTACAACTGTGAAGCTTTCTGAGTGCCCGATCCCCAAAAAAGGAGCAGACTGGCGTGGTCTTGTGTCATCATTGCTTATTGTGTTTGGTGCATTTTGCTGTTTGATGTGTTGCACACCCTGGATTTGTCCCTTTTTGAAAGAGGGTTGGGACAGTACAATGGATGCGGATGATGATGAGTATTCAAAGCTGCCTTTGATTGAGGGTTCACACCGCTCAGTTTCGTGCCGATTCAATGTGCTGCATGGCGATCAAAGGTTTGCTGACTACAGTGAAAAAGAGCTTTTACAGACGCATGGCGATCTTCCTGACAATGGCTTCATTGACTATGGTGAAACTTTTGACAAGTACAGCGACGTTCCGGTTGGTGAAGACAGTTTGTATCCCAGACAATTAGCAAAAATGAATGAGTATGGAGAAGGTTTTGAGAACTATAGTGAACCCGGTCAGGCACATTACCAAGCAGACAGTTTGCATCCAAGACAATCAACAAAGATTGTGAAAATTGAGGAGGGGTTTAAAGCAAATGGCTGGGTTGCTCATGACTAAGCTTAGCAATCAATACGCATCAAAGCTTTTTGAGTGATGCTTGTTTCAAACAATTGATTGCCATAGGTCCTGGAACAGATCTGTTTCATCAACAACAGGCATCTCAATTCCTTTTCGTCTCTCGTTAGAAATGCTCCTTGTGAACCTTGTGCGTGGTTGCAAATGGCCCGATAGCAATTTAACTATATAGACCACAGTGTGATGTTTGGCGCTGCACAGCCGCGCATTGTGCGGCGAAGTGCGCACTACTTAAGACCCAGGAGCGGACTGCCATTCAAGTTGAAATGGAGGGCATGGCAGTTTAACAACACGGGGCTTCTTGGTTCATGGCGGCGGAAGTTCTGTTCTTTTTTTCATCAGCCGTCGCGCAATATGCAACTTGAATTCACTTCGAAGATCAGGAAAGGGGAACCTGGGGGCATTGTGGCCCCTAGCTTCCCAGTCGCATGGCGGCTGCCCGCAAAACAACAACCCATGTGCTGTACGCAACAAAGTGCGCATTTCCGCGGCTTGTTGCACCATGTGCCCGCGCTTTCCGCTCCGACATCAGGGAGGAGCGTACATTGGCGGCGGCGGTCTTCAGCATGTGCGCCATATTAAAAACCCGAATGGCGCCGAGCCTCCGAGGCAGGGTGGTTGCTCATTCTATCCCGTGTTGCGCATTTAACGATCCTTTTGAAGGGGGGACTTTCATTATCTAGCGCAACAGCATGGTAGTTTATGATGCATGCAGTGCTCCCCACATGGTGGGGCGGTGCGCCCCACCATGTTGGCAGTGCACTTTCAAGCTCAGCTTGGCACATTTGAGCATGGGATGCTGAAAACTCCCCTTTTTGAGGGGCCGTTAAATACGCAACACGGTATAACACATGAGGCAACTGCCTAATCGGGCATCTACAATAGCTTTTTGGCTTTGGCCCTCAGTGCAACGCAGTTTCTGGGTACCATAGCTTTCTGGCTACAGCAGCTGTCTGGTTATTATGCTACACTGCAGCTCCCCACGAGGGAGCTGCCATTGCGCTTGCTCTTTGCCTTCTGCGCCCATTTGCCTTCTGCGCCCATTTGCCTTCTGCCTTGGAGGGGGCTCTAGGATGATGCACATGTTTAATAGGCAGGTGTGCACATCAGTGGCATGTGGGTCATGTTTCTTATTATGGTCTGTTCTGATAAGGGAGGCAGCCTGGTATGCTCAGCCTAGGTAATTGGGCTGCCTGTTTTGTGCAGCCTAGGCTACCTATTAGGCAAGTGAGTAGCCAGATTAGGCAGTGCAGTCAACAGGAGGTTTTCCAGTGAGGGGAGAAGAAACTTCGAACAGTTCAAAGTCTCGATGTAATCGGAGTTTGGAGGTGAGACCTTCACCATAATTTTTTTAATTTTGTGTGCTATGAATCTGCGTCGACAGAAAACTGAGATCGTGTTTTCGTTGTTGACTTTTTAAAATGCAAAAAAAAGGTTGTTTTGGTCCGCGGGTTGTTTTGGGCCGCCTGTACTGTATTAATAACAAAAGGCCACTGCCGCCACAAGGAGGTGGTGGTCGGAGGTCAAGGCAACAACAGTGACCATTTTGCTCATGAAACGCTACCCCGGTGCCTACATGATATACCACTTATCAAAAAGTGGGGGCTGCTGCCCGCTAGGCAACCGGAGCGCAGCACTGGCACCTCGGTGCTTTCGGAACGGACCAACCAGGTGCCCAAGGTCACCGCACGCGGCGCGGCTCGCCCGGACGTTGTTGGGAACCCATGTGCATGCTCTTTTCGAGGCATCCGGGTCTTTCCATGCATAAAAGCATTCTGCCCCACCCTTTTTCTTCATCCTGCGTAGCAGACGCAAGTTGGAATACACATAGACAAGATCAACACACTTGCTCGCCGAGAGTCGATTGCGTCTCTTGGTGTGGATGAAGTCGTACGAAGACCAATTCCTTTCACAACTACAAGCTCCACACACAAGCGACAAGACGCTCATGGCAACTAGTTGCAATTCCGGACACTCGCCGCCATACTTAGCCCACCAAGACCAACCGGACATGAGCTCGGCGTTTTTGATGCACGCCGGCTTGGCAAATCGTCCCTCACGCTTTCGATACTGCTCCAGTTGTCGTTCCGCCGCGGCTGCCTCGTCGCTATTCTCTCCGTAGAACCTATCCAACACGTGAGAAATGGCTTTATCCACCTCCGAATCGGTGTGCCAATCACCCAATTGGTGCTCAGGATCCACCGCGTGACCGAAAGCATGAAGCGGGTGCTCCAAGTATTTCCACCGTTCATGGGCGAGTGCGGCAAGTCGTGCGCGCCGCTCCTCTCCTAGCTCTTTGCAACTCTCCAAGGCGCGGATTGCATCTGCAAGGCATTGGTAGAACTTGCCCATTGCCGGCACATCTCCATCTGCCATTTTCATGGCAACGACAAACGGCTTCGAGATCTTCACCAATATTGACGCGTTCTTCCAGAAGGTCCTTGATCGGATCACGGCCTTGACGTCGCTCGCGGCTTCCCTCTTGGCTTTCTTCTTTTGCTTCTTGACCCACGCACGCCACCCACGAGATGTCACAAGATCTTCGAGTGCCTCACGGACCTTGAGCAAGCGTTCCAAGCAAATGAAGTTGCTACCGAATCTTGTTTCGCCCGGCCTTAGCAATTCGAGGCGCGACAATTCTCGGAACATTGCGAGAGTCTTGTGGTGCATGCGGATGAACTTTGTGATTGTCTTGGCTTTGTCCACCACTTTTTGCACCCACTTCTCTTGCTTGTAGAAGTCCTCCAAGAGAAGATCAATGGAATGCGCACCACATAGGTCAACTCTCTTTCACATCGCACCTTGGCTTGTCGCAACAACTTGGTGCGGAGCATCTCACTCCTTGGACCGCGGTAGTTGGGCGGTGCCGTTTGTAGACACTCCATGAGTTCATCGTAGCTCTCCCGAGCAACGTTGAAGGGGATGCCATTCTGCACACATTCATGTGAGTTGACAATGACATGGGATTGATCTTGTTTTGGCTCACGTAAAGTTCAACGCATGGACATGATAAGCTCCGCGAAGGAGGGGGCACGTCGATCTGCCGTAACGCCGTCGCAAACCCAAATGAATGGGCGCATTTCCCCCTCCTCCGCGGAGTGGGCAGATCGAACC
>Ga0099797_100334_pt1 | contig 30875 bp, 24 predicted proteins | sample Uncmet_Sort48C_1_FD_89871 | JGI IMG/M metagenome (GOLD analysis project Ga0099797, IMG submission 89871) | Marine eukaryotic communities from CALCOFI LINE 67, Pacific Ocean - C012_Sort48C_1 | ecosystem: Environmental > Aquatic > Marine > Oceanic | place: Pacific Ocean: Monterey Bay | collected... | reverse complement strand
ATCATTGATCTCCGCTCTCTTTTGACACGAATGCATCACTTTACAGTTTCCGCTTCGCTTGACTGTCCTCCTGATTTACTCAGCAGTGCTCCTCAATGTGATCAACTCTCTCTCTGACCACAGTCACAGTCTTCAAACTGACTGTAAGAAAATTCAGACCATGATACCACTCCCAGTAGTGTTTTCTGCGTGACACCTCAGACCATGATCCCCTCCCAGCACTGTCTTCAGAAGACATGACTACACCATGTGGCCCTGCGCACCACTGTCTTGATGATTTAGTTTAAACATCTGGAAATGGTTTTTGGTTAGATTCATAGGGTTCTTTGGCACATGCGAAGAAATCTCCCCCCCTACTCCAGCTCCTCCTGTCAGTCCTGCTTCCTTAGCTCTAGCAGCTGCTGCCTCAGCCCTTTCAGCATCCCTCAAAATTTTTCTCATCGACTGAAAGCCGCAAAGTAAAGTGAAGAAGACTAGACTACCGAGAACGAGGTATGTTCTGATTAAGCTGGTATCTTTATACCATGGCTCCTTATTTTTACTCTTTTGTCCCTGGAGTGGTGTTACTCGTGTTCTCCAATCTTGATTCGAATCCGGAGAATCAGGAGAATCCGTGATTTCTCCTGGATCAGTGACCACAACAGACTCGACTGTTACAAATTCTTTCCCAGAAGATCCCTTTTGGTCTGAAGAAATCTTGATGCCGCTAATCGCGATGATCTGCCCTTTGTATTGCACGATGCATTGACGTGAACCGGTTAGAGGATTAGGTTTGGATGTAGCAACGAAAGCATAGTCAAACTTACTCTCATTCTCTGAGCTGTTTGATTTCATTGGAATTTCATCAATGGCGTTTTCAAACACAATAATTCCTAAAGATTTTGTTGTCAGTTCGTATTCGTATTGTGCGGCGTGTGCTGTTCCGAAATTAGAAGAAGGAGCAGACTTTCTCTGTACAACGCCCTCGGAATGAAAAACTTTCGACCTGAAATTCGTAAACTCGGTGAAAAAGTCGGGCTTTTTGATAGGTTGACCGTCACCGTTCAAATCTAGCTCAGGCTGTTCTGCGTCATTAAGAGAGCTGATGAAAAGGTCGTACCATTTTTTTTTCTTTCCAGTTTCGGACTCTTTTTCAGAAGCATCTGAACCATCACTGTTCTTAGAAGCGTTATCAGAACTTGAAGAATCTTTTTCACCTGTATTAGAAACACTATTAGAAGCTGCAGAAGAAGTATCAGAAGCTGTAAAAGAAGTATCATACGTTTCCGTCTTGGAAATGATTTTCCCTGTCACGACATTATCGATGAAATATGTCCATAAAAGTCGATCTGAAGCGGGAGACAACGCTTGATGAAAGAATCTCTGAAATAGATTGGTTTTTTCATGGGAATGTCGAATCGCCAAGTCCACAGCTTGTTTCAGACTCATAGCTGTTGTGTTTTCGTCGGAATCTTCTGAATCGGATGACTCCAGTTTGCGTTGGGTTTTTCGAGCATAGCTCCCATCCGTTGGCAACGGCGTTGCTGGTGTCTTTTCAGCACTGGCAGCATAACTTCCTGTGGCCAGAGAAGAGTGGCTTGTTGGAGAAGAGTGGCTTGTTGGGGGCCTAGAAGGACTCACGATTTCAAAAGAACCTGTATCAGCGCGACCTGTATTAACACGACCAGGCTCAGCACTTGTACTGTCAGAATTTGCACCGCCTAGCTGTCGTTTGTTTGTAGATCCGGTTTTAGTACCAGCACCATAATAAAACATGTCCAATATCTCGTCTTTTCCCTTCGCATATCTGAGTAAATCACATTTCAAAGCTCTTTCCTTATCCAAAAGAATGTAGCAAGCTTCCATCTTCACGAAACTACCCCAGACAAACGCGAGTTTTGCGCGATAATCATACGGACAGACAGAATCGAGCTCCGTCTGCCAATTGGACTCATGGTTGTGGTACTTTTCTCGAATTAGAGTTTCGTCGATGGAGAGGGCGTTATAGTAGGAGGTATAATAGGAGTTCTGTAATTCAATTTGTTTTTGCTGTTCCGGGTCTTTGTCGCTAACAGGGGCGTAACAGTACTTGGATTTTTCAATACTGATGAAGTATTTTGGAGGGGGACCCAAGTCTTCTGGGACAGTTATAGTGGGAGAGAGTTTTCTGGTAGATTCGTGATTTACAGCAGTTACTGTTTCGGCTGCCGCTGTGACGCAATTTGTTGTCAATGACAACACATATGTTGTCGGGACGATGCTGCTTGCGAAAATTCGCATCTTGGGATTTTGTCCGGGCATCTTTAATCTGATCACAGAAGGTGATCGCAGAAGGCTGATCGCAGAAGGCTGATTGGACTCAGACAAGCGGAAAAACAGTCAGAATCAAAAAACTTCTGCAAACAATCCAAACTCTTTCGTCACTTGCGTGAATATTTCGTCACAAACATGAATATTTCTCAAGCATGAATATTATTTCTCAAGGGAGTCACAAGAGGTGTAGAGAGTATATGTGGAGTCAATGAATCACTGGGGTACCATTTCGCTTTGAAATTGATTTTTGGATGAAAATTAATTTGTGGTGGAAGGAGGTAAAAAACATGACAAAAATTGCTCCCACATGTGTCAAGAAAAGAATGTGATTCGAGCTAAGTGTAGGGAAATTGTCTCAAAATAAATGACTCCAATTCGTCTGGGATGACATCCAAGAGAGAACGCACGCCGAATGACATGGCCGAAATGAACTTTGACAATTTATTTCGCACAGAAGGTCCCGCAAGTTGCGCCTTAAGTAATACTGTAATTGCCGGCTCTCAATATCAGACCGTAAATACATTGACAGCATTGATTGAGAACACGACTAACAAAAAGATCAAATTGTATACGATGACCACGCTGAATGACAACCCACATCGAGACAGAGTCAGTTTATCTCTAGACGTTGTTGGCACATTGGCGCATTGCACCAAAGCAAAGTTTATGCAACGAATCCCAATGGATCATTGCCAATGGATTAAAAGAGCCATCACTATTGATCTTGGAACAAAGTCCGTAACCGATTTTCAAGCCCTACACACCCCCAACGGATTCGCAAAAAATTCAGACATATTTTGAGAATCCGAGTTTTGCCCCGCGTTTGAGCACAACAAAGGGGTTTCTACACATTGACTCCTCTTTTTCACGATCGGATTTCCGTATTCGTCGTGTTCATGATGGCCGTGACCGCCGATCTCGAATCCAAGGATGCGAAAACCTTTCTTATGTCGGCCCTCCAAAAAAGGCGCGATATGCCCTATATCCACGCGCATCAAGTCGTCGGGCTTCATTCGCAGGTTCAGACGCGCTCTCCCGTAGAAAATCTTAATGTTTTCTAACTCCGAAGCGGCCCGAAATAGCCCGAGAGCGAGTTTCATACGACTTCCGAAATTAGTGGTGGTGGCGGAAACTGTTAGAGCATTCTTTGTTGGGCTGCTGTTATGCAGAGTATTCTGATTCTTTGTGGGGCTGGGTGTGCCTTTTTTGATCTCCTTTGGGTTCAGTAACTTCGGAGTTGCTCCAGGTTTCTTCCCTCCGGAGCCTGACAGTGTCATTGCAGGATCTGACTCAATCGATATAATAAGCGGCTCTTTCATCAGTAATTCCCTTTCCCTTTTCACAATTTCCAAGTTCTTATGGCAGTTTCTTATCGCTAAAGTGCGACAAATCCCTTCGCGTTCGAAATCTTGCACACCCCGAAACGCTTTCTTGGATTTTTCCGCCACTTTAGCGAGACCACGAATGTAGGCGTGTAACTGGAACTGCATCCCGCTTTCTATTGGAAGCATCTTATTTTGATTCGCCCGCTGAAAATCTTGCCGGTTGCCCGCTAAATCTTTCGATTTCACACGCTGGATTGCGAATTCGCCCGCGACGAAAGAATCTATTTCTTTTGCGTTTTTCAGAGAGCGTCGAGGACTCTTCGAGTTTTTGCTCGGACTTGGTGAATTGACGCTGGAGCGTGGCGACGAGGTGTTGTTATCGGAGATTCCGGACGTCTGGATCATTAATTGGAAAGTACTTAAATTGTGTTGTTTCGATCCTCCTCCTTTTTGAGCAGTTTCTCTCTCTTTCCTCCTTCTTTCTTTTTCTTCCTTCTCTTCAATATTCCGCCTTTTAATATCTTCTATCGTCGACATTGCCTTCTCCATGATCTCCACTAAAGGGGCGAACAGCACGTCTGGGAGTTGCAGTTCTTCCTCAAAAAGGATTGGCGCATGGATTAAATCCCAAAATTCTGATCGATTGCCGTTGACCGAATCTTCTGTTGCCTCCCTGAAACGCCGACTGTGATCCCACAATGTTTGTTTCGAAAGTTTCTGTTCCTTTTTTTCGAACACCAACGCTTTGATAGTGCCGAGAATGATGTCGTACTCTCTTTCGTTTCGCGCCACACAATCTAGCGTTTTCTCAATGGCCGAGAATTCATCATAGTATTGAATCGAAAAGCTTAACGAATCGACCTGTTGATAGATCCCGATATCCACACCAGACAAAAATCGTTCCTGCCAAGATTCGGTTTGCTGTCCGGGGAAAATATTCACAGAAATCGAATTCAAATCTATGATCTCGACCGGCTCGAGGTCATCCAATGAATTGGGATTGCCGATTCCGACAGCGTTAGTCGCGGATTTGCAGATCATGCCAGCCCGGCCGAACTGGCTCCATGAGGGCACCATCCGATTCGCAACTGCGCCGCCGAAAGATAGGACTCCTGCACCTACTGATAAAACGTTGCCAACCACATTGACGACTTCACTGATTGTCCCGACCACCGCTTCGAAAGTCTCCCTTGTTGTGTCTTGCGTTTTCGTTGATGCTCCCGTAGCTGATGCTCCCGTAGCTGCCGTTGAGCTCAATGTCGTGTGGCCCGTATTGTTCATCGTGGTATGACCTGTATCAGTCGACTCGTTCCCACTGAGCGTAACCCAGAATTTTCCACCACTGCCTCCACCACCACTGTCTTTCGCATTTACATCATCGTGGTTCTTATCTTCCGCATCGGCATCAGAGTCATCATCTTCTGCGTCCGGAGCGAGATACACGTAGAGATAATGTTCGTCTTCTGAGAGCATCATATACCGCAATCTCGGTTTTGAGAAAATATTGTTGACCCAAAACACGCGGAAACCCTGCTTCAACAAAAATTTCCCCTCGTCTATCTCGAAATGCTTTGCGCCCGGTACGAAAACCCGTAAACGCCGATCTTTCAAGCGGTGAATGTTTTCAGACACGTAGTCGGTTTCCCGCGCAGGAATCAACTCATAAACTTTGTTCTTCTTTCGTATCTTGCGTTTGACTAGCGGGGAGAGGAGCGGGATTAACGGCGGCTGTTTTTGAAAATTTTTCTTAGACTTGTTCGGACTCTTATTCGGACTCATCGGATTAGAACTATTGGGACTCGCGTCTTCATCGTCGGAATCCTCATCATCTGAATCTTCTAAGCCTAAATTTGAATTATCGGAACCTGCCGACTGTTCACGCAATACGATATTCCCTGGATCCAATGCAATGTTCGCTGGATCATATGTTGATGGATCGAGTGTTGATGGATCGACGCCGTATTTCTGGAGTAATCCGCCGATCGCTTTTGCGTGACCACAATGTTTCTTTGAGCCCGGTGGTGCACGGGGAGATGCTGCTGAAGCTAAGAAATTATCATGAGGACTTGCTGTAGGACTGTTGTTTGCGTCACTATGCCCACGTTTTGGACTTTTTGGACCACTGCCAGAATATTTCTGAAAACTTGCGACCTGAGACATTGTGAACGGCACAGATATTTCTTTCGACGCGGAAGCCCATCTGTCTCCGCCCCTGTCTTTCGACGAGCTCCTATCTTTCGATCCGCCTCTTTGTACAAATGAACCCCCTCCGAAGGAGGAGCTCCCACCACCTCCTCTAGAGCTCTTGTACTTGTTTTTTTCTGCCTCGCTTTTTTGTCGTTCGATCTCGTTAATCCGTTCCCTCACGGCTTGTTGTAAATCTTTTTTCCTTCTCGCCCCAAAAATGAATGGTAAATCATCTTCATAGAATTTCTCCCGTTTCCCTTGTTTCAGATAGTACCCATGTTTATGCATATCGATGTTCGTGACGCCTACTTTATCAAGAAGATATTGCGAACAATCCGACCCTTTGGAGAAATCGAAATCTTTATACTCCTCTTTGTCTTCTGCGCTTAAATTTTTCTCATACCACGGTAAAGGCACGAGAATCCATTGATTCAAATATCGAATCCAAAGACCACTTCCATCCCCAGCTTCGGGCGGAGCCTTCTTGTTATTCCTCTCATGTTGCCCCGGATCATCCTTGTTTCGATGTGCCCATGATACAACTTCCCCTTGGTGTACGCTTCCGATGAGATCTGTGATGTCACCAGGAGTTTTGACGCGGCCGCTGGAGGTGAGTACTCCCAACTCAGGGATAGAATTTTTGCCCTTCTTGATGGGAGATGATCCTTTTGATTTGCAACAGCAGGCCATGGCTCTGATTCGGATTAAGGGTTATTGTCTATCTGAATCCTGATGAGCTTCCTATTGCATTGCCATTGAGACTAGTAATGAACCTGACGGGTGTCTATCTTGAATCGCAATGATTACAGCATTGCCTCGAATTTCACTGCAATATCATTCAATGATTGGTGGGTGTCTCTCTGAGTCTTGTAAGTTTTTCTCTATCTTGAATCTGCCACATCATCCATCAAGGAGTCAAATTCATACATCATAGAATCGTCTTGCGAATCATCCTTCAAAGCGTTGAGCCTCCAAAGGAGAAAACAAGTAAAAAATACATGCACGGAAAAGAAAGTGGCCAGGCATCCGCAGAGAAATGCCTTGAAGCCCATTTTTTTGCAAACAATGTTGGGCAAACGATGTTGGCGATAAAGTTTTTCGCTTGGCGATTCTGGAATATGGAAATCAATACTCCTCTGGACCTCTTGCACAGGAACCTGGTCCTTGGAAATAGGCTTCAGTTCTTTGAATAAACTGAGTTTTGATCTCAGAAGACCTAAAAGCTGCTTTTGAAGCAAGGCCCCAGAAGACCTATCGAAATTCGAGATTTCAAATATTTCAAATTGGATTGTCTCGACCTTCCTGAACCTCGTCCGTGGCGAATCTCGGTTTCTTTGAATCTCGGTGACATCATACTGCTCATAGCTCGTTATGTTTAGCTCAGTGAATTCATGCCAATGCGACGGCCTCGCATCTCTGCGATCTCAGCAACGGAATCGACAGTCTCTGTGAACTCTCAAAAATGATCTCTGAAAAAAGTTCCAGACGCGAAAACCGCGAACAAGTTTGCGTGAGACTTGATTCCAAGGTGTTGTCGATTGTTCATTGGAAAACGAACATTGATCAGAGACAGCCACTCACAACTGATGCACAATAGGCTATGCAACATTAAACTTGCTCGGTTTGTGCATTGCTTTTGGCAAAATATCATCCTGCAATTTGAAGAAAAACTTGATCATATGTTGCCGCCAATGCATTTTAGTCGCTAGATAGCTTAATATCGCCAAAACGACGGCAAATGTCCCAAGCATTATAAGAACCATGAGCATGGCTTCTTCTTGACACGCGGTCCAGCCGACCCCACCATCTTTTTCTTCCCTGTCCTCATCACGTAATGAGATCGAGCTCAAAAACGCCGCCACAATCCAGCGCTTGTCCGGTGCTCCCAATCCAGATGCCCCGGTAAACAGCATGTACCAGTTTTTCTCGAATGATGGACACTGATCTTTGGGACTCCAACTGCCGTTTTTTCGGAATGTTACCAACCGTTTTCCAGTATTCGCATCGTATAAGGAAAACTCATTCGCGAATACGGAGACATACGGCGAAACCGCAACTGCCTGTCCAGACCGGGTTGTGATTGAAAACTGGAGATACACAGTGCCAGTACAAGACTTCTCTGAACTCCACCAGGACTCCGTGCAGGAATGCATCTTGTCGTTATCTAACCGATAGAGATTCTCATAAACGATGTATAAAGGATTTCCAGAACAATCCGTGATATCGATAATATTCGCAAAAAGAGTTGGTCGTGTCTGCACTTTCGAGATTGTTTCGCCCGTCGCTATGTTGGAGATTACCAGATTTCCACCAACAGACCAACCTGAAAACAAGCCTTTGTCGAGACAAGATTCCTTCCAAGAATACATTCCGTGGCCGGTGCCATTGCGAATCATCCCTTCTCGCGCGTATTTGGAACAGCCATTGGGGGCATTGACATAGGTTGTTGATGGTAATAACGTTGTAGCACATCCATAAGCCAAGTCTATCGCTGATTGTGTAGGTGGTTGCGATATGCTCGGTGCTTCCACAAAACGTTGTTGGATGGCATCGCCGATCAGCGTATCAAACGGCTGCATATCTAGGATTGGGTCCAGCTTTGGTTGTTTAGGCGGTGTGAGTGTTGGGATCTGCACAATCGCACCGGGGATCTGTGGGACATAATTTGGGACGTTAGTATCCTCGATATTATCCGGATCTGTCACCTGTGGTGCCTGCCGTGAACGAAACATACCCATACGAGAACGGGAGAGGAGCACTGGTGGGTTTCGCTTTTTGTGCACGGAGGAGGCAGTCACACATTCTAGATGTGATACCTGGAACCACCCCAATACCAGGACAGCGAATTTAGCCATCCCATTTCTGGCCCAAAAAGCCATGGTGGCCGCTTCTGGAAAAAAAAATCTCACCCAATGATTGTGATGTGTGGCGGGCTCTGATACACACACACCTGATGTTTCAAGACAATGTTACATTTAATGTGGGGAAAAAAAGACCGCACCAAATTGGGCTATTGTTTCGTCGAAAACACTCGAGTTTTGGATTGGCAACCAGCCGTAACGTGTTCTGAGAAACACTTCGTGACTCTCACAGTCTTCTTCCACTTCCACTCGGATATAACATCTCTGCACTCCTTCGATTCGGATTTTTGTCTCTTCACTCGAGGAGAACTTGAACTGTTCCTCTGTTTGCACTTATTTGCGCCGATACATGACCTCATAAATCAAATTCGGCTCACACTCGTTGCTGTTATGCTTGCTATTCCACCGGAGAACAAACCCCTCACAGACACCATACTGTGAACCAACATAATATTGGCAATGTGCCTTGGTGAAAATGCAACTTCATCACACTCGAGGTAAAATTATTCGAATTTCAATCCTTGACATGGGCCCTGTACTGGGGTCGCCTTTCTGTAAAGAGCATTTACGAAACCAAAATTTCTGCAACATTTCGAATTTCCGTAGAATCATTGACGTTAAGCGATTAAACAAGATTTGCATGAGAGAGAGTAAATAAAACGATTGGCATTTGAGGTATTTCAGACATATAAAGTTGACATGACATTGGCAAATTTCGTAACGCATGAGAAGACAAAATGTAGAATCATAGACAGCAAAAGAATAGCATTTGTCATCAATTGTTGCGCCATCAAACTGACGCAGCACGACTTTACAAAGTCGGTTCCCCCTCCAGCAAATACTTCATATCCAACGGTGGCGCCTTCAAATTCCATCTTTCTGTCGCCGCTGCGACGGGGTTCTCGTCATCTTCGAATCTTTGGAGAACTTTTCGCATGGCTTCTTCGCGTTTCGAAAGCACGAACTTCAGCCGGTAATCAAACTCCTGTGAATTTTGGATATAATCCTCCTTTTCGGCAGCGTTTTCGAAGGATGATCCCTGCATGAAGAATTTTCTCTGTCTTGGAGACAACTGGTCAGGGCCGGAAAGATCGTCCGTGTTGATAGGCTCGTTTTCGATGGGGACTGTGTTTTTTCAGATTTGTTTTTTTTTCTTTAAATTGGAGGAAAGCGTGATGAGTTAAAGCTGCGTTTTTTAGCTAAGTATGTTGAAATGATAAAACAGCGGAAAAAGACAAAAAACAGCTCCCACGCGGATTTGAACCGCGATCGCTGGATTCAAAGTCCAGAGTGCTAACCGTTACACCATAGGAGCTTGTCTGTCCGTGTTGTCGAAATGTCTTCAAAAGGCAGTAAAAATGAACAATAAGAACAAACTTAGTCCGAGATGATCAAATCAAATTCACAACAAGTTCACTCAGTCTATACGAAGAAAATCAAATCAAAGTCACAACTTCAGACAGAAACAAATCAAAATCACTATATACGAAAATCCGCTTGACTTGATTGTTTTGCAATTGCATTTATATCTCCTCCCATCGAAGCCAAGTCGAACTTCTTCTGCGTGAATATCCGCCTTTTCAATGGCTTTATATCATCCCGCAACACAACCTGTCTTCCCGGGGGCGGCAAGTACGGTCGCTCTGTCAAAGGAATATAACGTTTGAATTCTTTTCCTTTGAAAGAGCCTTTCCCTTTTTTCATACGAATGTCTTCATCATCTTCTGACCGGTAAGTGGGAGACTGAGGACTTTCTCCGTCTGGGCTTTCGCCGGGTTCTCCATCAGGACTACTTATTGCGCCTTCTGTCCTATGTCCACCGCCATCTGGATCCTCATTTCTATCCGCACTTGTGGGACTCATCCTATATTGCTGTTGCTGAGTCGGACTTCCTCCTCCTCTCCACCAGCCTGGCGGGCCTGGTCTTGTGAACCTGGATTTCCCCCCTCCTTGCATAAACCTTCTTGGACTGATGCCTCTGCTCGGGCCACGAGATCTACTCGACGACCTGTCCGTGCCTCCTGGACTCCTACTTTCAGATCCTGGGCTCCTAGAGCTCGTTGCTCTTGCCTTTTGACTTGCCATCGATAGTCTCCCATCATATTTCGAAGTGCGCGACTCCCAACCGCCACCTCCGCCCCCTAATGGCGCGGTCATTTGAAACCCAGGCATAGTCGACCTGTCATCGCCGGAATAATAATCGTACGGCACCAACGCGGTGGACATCAAAGTGTGCCGATCGAAGCCTGGGCTTCCGCCTCCTCCATACATCATGAAATCCTCTTGAAATTCTTCTCTCAAGTCGTAACACATAGGCCCCCACCGCATTCCCCATTTGGAATTCATCATGTTCGGCCCGAATCGCCGTTCCATTTCTCGTTTCCTTGCTGCTCTCCTTCGTCTAGCTTCCGCCCGGTCATCTTTCTCGACGACCGTTTCAGGCGTCAAATACTTCTTCCCGCGCCGCATCGTGCAGTAGATCTGCGCTATCGACTTTGCGGTGAGTCGATCGTAAGTTCGCGCAGCCTCTAAGTGTTTGAGAATGTTCTTTTCCAGATCAGATTCCGACATCACGGCTAGAACTTCGGGATCCTTGTCCAATATTGTTGTCAGCAATTCCTCCAGCATCTCCACCGATGCGTCACCATCTCGGATTTCCTGCGTAAACTTCAAAAACACTTTCGACATCGATTCTTTGCAGTGTCTTTGGGACCGCAAGTAGCCGCTGCTCAACGATGCAGACAAATCATGCGGTTGATCCATCTCATCATCTTCCATTAATAGAGGAGCGCCTCTGTTCGTTGCAGTGCTCTGAGCGCCTCTATTCGTCGCAGTGCTCTTCACACCCAGTCCAACTGTTCGAGCCACAGCTCCTAATCCAGCCGTCTTTTGGGCAGTAGTATTACCGCTCACACCCAAACCTTGCGTTGCAGATACACCTGCAAACTGAGATTTTTTACCACTTCCACTCGCACCAGAACCACTGCTTCCGCCATGCACTGACGATCCATTACTGTGATGCGAGCCTCCACTATGGGCACCGAATTTGCTCCCGAAATTGTTGTCAAAATATTTCTTCAACTCTCGCGTGCTCTTGCCCATTCCCTCGAATTCGCCTTCATCGGATCGCTGTTTGAAGAAGGTTTTCGGCAATGCCGCACCCTGATGATTCGATATTGAGTCCCTGTCTTTCTTCTTTTTCTTTTTCGAGTCCTTTATGGAATCGTCGAAATTCACAATTTTATTCTTTTCGCGGATGCCTAGTGGAGGGCCTTGGGATGGTTGAAAATCATCTGGTCGAGGACTTCGATCTCCAGCGCGGGGGCTGGGAGGGACCGCAGCCTTGGGCTGCAGCGGATTCACGGGTAATGCGAGAGGCATGGTTTTTGTTTCTGAATCAGGCTCTTGCGTATGAGGAATCACCTGAGCATCAGTGATGGTTTTCGCGTCACGTATGAAATTTTCGCACTCAAGAACCCCTTTTGTGATTTTGAAATCAATTTTCGTATTTTGATGGACAGAACCCGAGCGGATCACTCACTGTGCGTTAAGAATCGTCTTTTTGTACATCTTTCAAACAACTCGAGAATCATTGTTTTTTTTTTTTTACAAACGACTTTACAATACAGTTTGCATTGTCAACTCTGTCACTGGAATCCGCGACAATGCTCACACACACTCTCAAAATGCTCTCCGGCTCCAGCCGCGCCGCTACCATCATAATTGATGTGAATGAGTTGAAACCACGAACAAACGAAGCCAGGGCATTGTCCTGGGCAACACTGCGCCACAAGAATCGATTTGAATCAGAATCGATTCAACGCCACAACCAATGTACATTTTTGCAAATCGTATCATCCCTGGCATTAGGTGTTGGGTTCGGCTCGCATCCAAGCTCACCTACCATCCAACATGCCATATTTTTTTCCTCCGATTCCAGATGGAATAAAATTTTCGAGAATTCTTAGAATCTGCGTCACACCTATGATCAGTGATCAGGATCTGATTCTAAGACCCAAGAATCAAGATATGCATCCCAAAATAAAGTATATTCGTCAAATCATGTGAGAATCGTACTAGCTGAAATGGTATATAGAGCATTGTGAAGATATGAAGATTCGTCTACTGAATAGAAAATGAGGATCAAATCACGCAACTAGGATCAAACAAAAGGTTTCGAGTCGACGAGCCTGTAGCAATGCTACTAACGACATCAAAATTTATTGTAATTTCTCTAAGCAAAGACTAGGATCAAACAAAAGGTCATAGAGAATCGAGGATCATGTAGCATAATCAATTTCAAGAGCATCATTCGCAAATAAAAGTCACACTATACAGGGCAATATGGATTTCAAACACACATAATTTCGTCGAGCTATGATACAGCTCTGGCACTCTCTGTACTATACCATCATGATTCCTAACCTGAATCATTATCACATCTCATCGCAGAACCTACTAAGCGATTTTCTTCGAAGATAGAATCAGAACCTGAAGCCTGAAAGGCATTGCGTTGTGTAAGTAACATAAATCGACGTAACATTTCATACAGCCAAAATGGCTCATATTCGTATTCTGAGAGCAGTCTACTGACATCTTTCCTCCACACTATCCTAACTTGCTCACGCCGCTCCTGGGGCATACCAAAACCAACCCCAATCTAGTGCACATCCAAATCAGCACACAATGATCTGCACTAGTGCACATCCAAATCTGGCACTCTTTCCCTCTGCGGTAAGAAGTATGCGATGATCCTCAACTCTTCCAAGAATTTATCCAGTTGGATCTTCTTCGTGCTTGCCAGCGGTTCCAACTTGATTTCCTCACTGAGAATGTCGTTATGGTGCAGCCCATCCGCATAACTCAACGCCCTTTGCAAATCTTCGTTATCCGTCCTACCCAATCCCTGATTTTTCTGACTGTCGTACCATTGCCGCCTTGCATCCTGATCTGCATATTGCAACCACGCTTTCCCAGATTCGAATTGATGGACTTGATCGATCGGATTTTCGCAGCTGTTCGACATCATCCCTTGACCATTCGCGCCTTCCATCCCAGCAATCGACATGTGGTTCGTGCCATTTGCTGCTCCAGGTCCACCATCGTTCATTCCTGTGCCTTGACGGTTTACGAAATCTCCAGTAACCGTGTTCCACTCCCCGTTGGGGTTGTAGATTCCTTCCATCAAATGTTTCCGCCTTTCCCTATCCTGTTTTATATGGTTCCTCATCAACAAATAGCCTCGGAAATTCGTTCTATTCAGCACTCGAATCGTAAGTCCTGTAATCTGCAGATTCCCAACATCCGCTTTCAACAGAATCTGCTCGGTGAAAATGTCCCTCACAACCAGGAGAAAGCGGAATGATTCACGGCAGGCAACGACGGTTGTGTACAAGTTGCATTTGTACGTTTGTCCGTCCCAGAGCTTGGAGAATGTGACGGAAATATTCCTTACTTCGGCCTGAGGGATAGAATCCCACTCTGATCTTCTTTCTACGCCGACTTCTTGGACAGATGAATCCTTGCCGCCACCCGTTGCGACGTAGAACTGCTTGCCAATCTGGTAGTGCCGTCTCAAATCTTCAAGGTAGATTGCGTGGAGGCTGTGTTTTTTTTTGAGAATATTGTTTTTGAGAAATGTTCTTCACGACAGTCACATATCCAATTGAAATCAGATCCGGTTGAAGAAGACTTCAGATTAAGAAGAGGGAAAAGAAACTCTGAGACGAACCATTATAAAAGGAAACGAAACACATTCGGAGATGAACCCAATCAACTCAAACAAAATTTCGAATTTATACTCATTCCCAGCGAATTCCACTATTTGATTTTTCTTCTGCCCCGTCTTTTGTATCCTATTTTTATCTTCATCCCTCTTCCTGTAGTCCACCCACTGCTGCAGAAAAAACAAAAAGACGTCCATTTCAATTGTCTCTGCTGCCGGCATTTTCTCATCCAAAACCTGTCTCACTTCTTCGGGTGTGAGTTTGAAATTCTGCATCAGTCCTCGCGCCGTGGAGGTCAAGCTCAATCCTTCGAGAAGTTCAGCTCTTGTACATCGCTTTCCCAAAAATCTGAAGAATGCTGGCAAACTCTTCCATGCTCGATCCTCCTCAGCTGTTTTCGGCTTTATCCTGTGAATAAGAGGCTCCGGCTCGTTATCTATCATCTGCAAAGCCGCTTGGTTCGACCGGTCGCCTTCCCGCATAAGAGAAAGGACTGTGGGGGATCTGCTCCGTGACAGCGATTTGTATAAATCGGGTGAATTCCTCGGATCTCTGCCATGGCTTTGGTTATACTGCGATAGTTGGAATGCATTGGGTCCATTCGAAGGCACAGTTGTGTTTCCGCCGCCCGGTAGGCCACCTACTGGCACGTAGAGAGGGATCCCATCCACGAAGAGAAAATCCTCGGATTTTGCTATTCTCTTCGGTATGTACTTTGCCTTCGGCTCAATGACGTGTTTGTAGAAGAGAAAGAGCTGAGCAACGAGCGTTTCAGGGCACGGACTAGGCGGAGTGCACCATTCTACAGGACTTCGGAGGAGGTGTGGCATGTCGGGTACCGTCCTCTTCAGATAGTAGAGAAGCAGTTTCAGGTTGTAGATGTATTCCTCTTCTGTACCGGGCCGACCATACATTCTGCATAATAAGTCGGATGGTTGGACGAATTCACAATGGGTGAGGACCACAGCGAGATTTATCCCATCTGCGAAATCCGGGACCATCAACTCCATTGGGTAGTGCCTGTAGTTTTTTTTGGGGGGATTTGAATCTTTATGACAGTTTTTTTTCGGTTTAAATGTGTCAGATGTATCATGTCAGTTTCTGCAGTCAGACAGACGTTCCAAATAACAGAAACAGTAACACACTCAGAAATTTGGAACTACAACTGCAAACTCATCGAAGAATCATTTTGGAAGAAGATAGATTCAAAAAAATCCAAACAAATGTCATATACCTGAAATAATTCTTGTGATTCGCAGCTGATATCTTCACATTCTGAAAAGCTGCTTTTGTTGCTTCCGCCGGCCCTCCGCCTGCTGACGGAGCACCACTTCCTTTCGATGAATTCTCGGTTACCACATTCACATTGAATGCTCCATCGGTTTCTTCCGTTTTGGCGCCCGACAGATACTCCTCCGCCGCCGAAAACGACGTGACGTTGTCCAACTCCCGAGGCAAAAACGACCTACCATACGTCCGCACATGCGCGTTTACGCTCGTCAAGAAGCTTGGCATCGCTCTTCTAGCCTGCTTCAATATCCAGATTTCCATCAATTCCAATAAACATGGAACGACACGTGGAACGTTCGCGAGGTAGATATCCAACGCCGTACACATATGGGTCGCGCGACAGGTTTTGCTCCACCCATATCGCAATGCGATTTCGAGATTTTTTATCATAACTGCTTTCGTAAGCGGTTTTCTATTTACACCCTTGATAATTTGCGGTGCGTCCTTCGAACAGGCTTTCTCATGGATTTCGATGAGCAACAGCCCGTTTCTGAGAGCTTGAAACAGGTTATTCGGCGTCAATTTCGGCTGTTCCTCTTCCCTTTCCATTATCAGGGGGATGTTCTCGAATTTCAACTCCAGAGAGTTGATGTATCGTACGATAAAGGGCACTGACCTCACCAGATTGTGTTTGAGGTCCTTCTTATAGCCCAATTGATCCGATGCGGGCTGTTGGTTATTGTAGACATCGTTAGGCGATGACTCCGCATCAATGTGATACATGGTTCCGTTCAGGAACGATTCGTTTGTTTGCTTTGACATCTCGTTAGTAGGTGTGGAGGAGGGTTACTCTAGGCTTTGGAGTCTCCAAATTGGAGAGGGGTTTTGTGTCTGCTCACAATGACGCTTTCTCACAATAAAGCTTTCTATTCACAGTTTCACAGTAAAGTTACGGTTAGTAACCCACCGCCTCTCCGAGTCTCGTTGTGAGGCAGTGGGTCTTCTTTCTGAGATGTCAACGTTTTGTCACTTTACGTTCAACTCATGCTATTGGTTGCATTGCAGTGGAAATTTAGATATTTGGAAAAGGAAAATGCACAAAGATGCGTGCGATGTGCCTCTCAGGTTGTCGACTCAATCTATAGCTGACATTGTTTCACATCTCACTCCGAATCTACCGCTCTCCCAGATACTGCTCTCTCTGCAGTGTTGCTTACTGCACTCTCAGAGAAGTCATCGTTCCCAGAACCCCGCTCCTTTGAAATTTTGTAATGACTTTACAGAACGCTTGTCAATAACACCGCCAATCTGAATCATTTTCAATCACAATGCACAACCACTCTCAATCATTTTCATACTGTCATAATCCGTTTTTTCGTGCGCAAATCAATCACATTGAACGCACTCCAATGATGAAAACCACTATTACATACACTGCAGGCTAGAACGCTAATCATGGATAGGAAAAATACGTCTTGATAGATAGGGAAAAACACAACGAATGAAACTTTTTGCAGAAATGAAACCTTTCAGAAATTGATCCGAAAATGGTTACATAAATCCAAAAACGGCAGAATAATGTAGAAAAATACAACTATGGCATTCTGCAAGCTGCAGATATCACCAGCACTACCAAAATCATTGTAGCAAAGTCAACTTGTCAACCTGATATGAAATGACAAAGTGAAACAGTTACAACATGGTATAGTGTACCTTCAAGAGACAACTTTCCAAACTTCCCTTCAAAAAAATTCACTTACTCCCTCCCTTCTGCTTCTTAAGATCCGACGAACCAGATTTGTCATGTTTCGTTTCTTCCCCTTTCTGCTGCTTCAAAAAATCGGATTTCTTGTCAGCATACATCAACTTCGTTACCTCCTCCTTCTTCGTATGACCAGACGAAGCACTCCCCCCCGCACCAGACGCCTGTTTGCTCGCTGCCTCCTCCGCAGCAAGTTCAAGTTTCCTCTTTTTCGCAGCATATCGTGTCACGAGGTCCAGTTCGTCGGAATGCAACGCTTTGATCCTGGTAGTTTCTTTTTTAAATTCGTCCACAATTGCATCACTTCGACTCGCTTGTTTTTCGAGCATCTGTTTTAGATTGATCACCTCTTTTTCTTTGGCGTCTTGCTTTTCCTTCTTTTCCTTGCTACTGCCAGTATTATTTGCCGAGCTACTATTTGCTGAGTTTGAGTTTTTTTCCTTCTTCATATTGTCTTGATGAAACTTTTCAAAAACTTTGTCAAGTGCTTCTCTCTTTTTTTGAAAAAAACTTTCTCCTAAACGCGCTATCAATTGTTTTTCCATCGCGAGTCTCCCGCTTTCCCTCTGATGTTTTTTCTTCAACTCTTGCAGTCCTTCTGCAGTTTCTTGCGCATGTTCCAACCATTCATGGGTGGTTTTTTCCTTCTTTGTTCCTGCATATTCAGGGAAATATTTTTTGTAGCCATGTTCTGGATCGTCGAAATTCTGCCAATTGTCGAGAAATTCTTCAGCTCTGGTAAGCGAGTTCTCAACTTCGGTAAGTTCTGCTGTGAGAGTTTTCAAGACAGCTTCGTCCGAGTCTGCGGCTTTTGAATTCTTGGAGCCTCCGAAATTGAACATGTCAGTCATTTTCCACATCCGAGAGAGAACCAAGCTCAACGCGGAACACCCATGGAAAGAGGAGGTCAAATTTACGAAGAGGAAGAGGAAAAGCTTGAAGCTCTTCGGAAATACCACGGTTGGAGCAGCCTTTCCAACGCTCATGTTTGCCGTCATTGTGTCAGAATTGTATCTGAGAACGATTACAGGAGGACAATTGTTGTCTTTCAGCGTATTACGGGAGGACGATTGTTGTCTTTCACAGCAACGCAACAATACCACAATGATAATCTGCCAAGAAGAAAGCAATTGAATGGGACAGATAACCACACCGCGGTTTTCTTGATCTCCACAGGCACTTTCTTTTTGTTATGCACTCTCTCTCAGAAGGAACGAATATCAGATGCACGCTCTCTCTCTCTCTCTCTCTCTCTCTCAAAAAAGTTGAAAAAACAGAAATTAGAATCATGATTCATGAATCAAAAAAGAAAAAGAGAACATCTCAACACGCATCAAAAACCCAAACCACAGCCGCCAGTCTTCGCTGGATCAAAGTTATATTAAAAAACTTGTCTCAAACAGAAGACGAAAGGCGGAGATGTGATCATACTTGAATGATGGAAAATTAATGTTCTTCAGTTGGTTAGCACTGATGATTTGAAATTGCTATACTTCAAATTGGATATCATATGTATTAAAGGATGATCTGAGCTAATGCTAACAGATTTGTTTCAAAAGGAGTCACAGAATGGGGACCTCAATGATTTACTGACTCAGGTCACTGGTGAGCTGCAAATCTTGACTCATTGCTGAGCATGCCTCAACGAATCACGACGACTCAGAAGAGCACCAACCAACCATAACAGCACGAAATTAGTGTTTGTCAATTTCGAATTAGCAAAAGAGAGGCGTCGAGAAAAAGGAACATCAGAGGTGACGAAAACAACCCCTTTCGCTGATGTCATGTAACTCCTGCTGTGCCTCCTGCTCCTCCACCACCTCCTCCTCCACCACCCGCTCTTTGTCGTGTCTGTTGGCTCGCTCGATGGTATATGTGGCTCACATCAGATACCGTACCACAACTGCCACACCGAACGTAATGCGTGCCCCAGGGTGCTGAGAGATTATTTTTGTCATTGGAATTGAATTGGATTTGAGTGACGCAAAATTGTAACCAACACCTGTCAACGATCCGAATCTGATTAAGAAAAAGTTTTTCTGCAAAACCAAACATTCTTTGTGTACTATCAGTGATCAATCAAATTTCAAATCAATCATCCGAGTCAAAAGTTCAAAATGAAAGCTGCAAAGCAAAATATACCTAAATTACTCGTCCCGCACACTGCACAAAGCATATTGATCGTCCTTCCCCCTACCGGATAGTTTCCATCGCCGTTGTCATCGGTTGTATTGACTACCGCATTCATGGCCGAGCATACAAAACATTGCACGTATGAAGAACCCTCCGGGTATTCCAACAATGTCCGACAGTGATGACATGTGATTCTCGGGTTTGCGGGAGGTGGTTCTATGAAGTCTGCGCCCGCGATGCTTGAGACCTGGCCATTCGGACCCAATACGAAGAACGTCTCAATGTCAGAACCGCCGCCCGTCATGGTGTTGTTCTCGAGACCCTTTGAATTCAGACCCCTGGAGTTTGACCCCTTGGAGGATCTTTTCTTCGGACTCGCCTTTCCTTTCGCTATCTTTCACGATTCGGAATTTCAAGGATCACAGTATCAATCACTCAGTGCCACTTAACGAGTTTCAGTTTTTTCACAACTGACTTTTTTCACAACTTTTCATGACATGCTCCGTTTTTCAACCTGGCTCCGTTTTTCAATACAACGAATGATGACAGAATGAGCAAACGATAACGAGTCTGGTAAATCAATCAGAACAGCAAAATCATTAGACTGTCTACATGCGCTGGATGATGGATGGATGATGCAATGTATATGATTCTCAATGAGTTCATGGATGCAGCCAAATAGTGAGTCTCAGAGTTTTCCGTGTCTTCTGCTCACAGATGCCTCCTTCTCACAGAGTTGCGAATAGCAGATGATGATCATCTCAATTCAATTTCTCGCAGAGGGACTCTCTCTTGCGGCGTGGACTCACTTCAGAGGATTGGACAACTCGACACTCCCCTCTTCATTGAAACCTCTTCACATACTTCAAAATATTTGAAACAGATTCAACATTGAACACTTTTTTTCGAAACAGATTCAACTCGTCTCTTTTGGAAAGACTTTCCATAATGGCTAAGTTTGTCAGTCATGATTCACGACAATGATCTCATAATATGTCGAGCGGCACATGATACCAATGGCAATCTGATCAAATTGGCAATGACATCTACTTCTGCACAAATTCGTTTAACATACACGAGTTTTTGTTGCAGAAAAAATAATCGCAGTTCAGATATGTTACGTCATGTTGTATAGTTATCCTTTGTCAGCAATCGCTGTTCATATGGGGGAAAAGTTGCATGTCATTGTCTATCATTTGGACTGAGTTTCATAATAATGGCCCCAACACGTTGACATTGACATTGACGCTCGCTCCTGGGTGCGAGCATGACTAACGGGAGGCGCAGCCTTTAAAGAGCTGTAAATGCGCGCGCCTCCTCGTCCACGCTATGTCGCCTTCTCTCTTGTCAAATCTACAATCTCTCTTTCTCATACTATCGCTCCTGTTCTCCGCAGCTTGAGAGTCTGGTCTTCTACTCGAATACTTCGTGTTTCGGCTAATCCATCATCTCTCTAGATTCCTTGCTGAACGCTTTCCGAGATACTTGCCTACTTAACAATAACAGTAACAGCAACATGAACCGTCCGCCGATAGTAGACAAGCTATGTCATCCGTCTCCTCCTTACTGACTCGTGGATTATACTGTTTGTGTCTGCATATAAGCCCTACTTCGCCGTCGAACAATATATAAAAAAAATATGTATATAAATTTCCGCGCATATGATACTCAGGCTCGCCGCTCAACACATTGTGTTGTAACTTTGCAACAAACAGCTAGCCTTCCCCAGGTTACCTGTTGCCAAAAGCACTTCCCAAATTAGTAACTTAGTTAGTTTCGCCTTTTGGATACAGTGTTCGCACTGCGTTCGAAAAATTTGCTGTAATAAGGAAATTTATCTACTTTTAACTAACAACTTTCCACAAAGTGAATATATGCGACGCCAAATGTGCTCTCGCAAGAGTAAGCTTCGTCAATATGCGTAACAAAGACGCCTGCCTTTTGACTAATTAAATCATCCGCCGTTTCCGTGCCCCGCTTCGAACCCCGCTCATCCTCTTCAGACTCTCACAGCTTTTCATTTTTTTCAAGTCTTTCGTAAGGTGCAAGTATGACTCTCTTCGTTTCTGTGGTGTGCAAACACTACACCTGCTCCCGAGTTTTCAGTCAAAGTCCTTTTCGTTTTTTTTGTTTTGTTTTTCGACTTTCTGCGACGAGTTGACTCCATAATCTCAACGATTATCCAACTGCGTCCATATCTGCACTTACCTTTTTGTGTTTAGCAATCACGGTACTAGCGCTCTCCTCAGTTCAAGATGAAACTACCTTGCCTGATCTCTCCAAATTCTAATTTGGATTCTTTTTGTAGTGCTTGTTCACATGACTCATGCTCACTATGTTTTGTCTCTTCTTTCAGATCTCAAATCTTTGTTTAACACATATAGCCTTGCTCTTCGACTCTGCGATCCATGCTTGACTCAAAAACACGTTTACATCTCTTTGATTCTTTCATAGTTCAAAACTCACTCGCTTTCGTAGCTAAGACGGTCTCCAAACTCTCACACTATATCGACAATGTCGTTCTGTATGTGTCCAACTTCTTCAAATTCTTTTGTGTTTTTCATTTTCAAAACATAAGACTCACTGGCTCTCTCGATGGCATAACTCTGGGAGGAAAAAACTCTTTTCTGCCGGTACTACCAGCCTTCTCGTTTTCTCAGTTTCTTTAAACCTTGTTCTAAACATTTCTCTCAAGTCTGTCATTCCCAAGATCTCTCTGACTCTGTGACTACTCAGGAATAACTTGAAATCCTTTCTCTTTGTGATCACAATAGAATCAAAAAGCCAAGAAAAGACAATTTTTTCAAAACTCTCTCTGTCCTTTCCTGGATTGCTTTCTAGTACTTCAAGACAAAGTCGTAGTTCGATCATCTCTTAACTCAGAAGACAGCTTCACGCCTTGCTTCGCTCAAAAGTCTCCTGCAGTTTCCAAGGCTGCTCTCATCACAACTCTTCTTCCTTTTTTACGTTGTGAATTGAAACAACATCTTCACTCAGAAAAAAGTTTCACGCCTTCGTTTTCCGCTCAACTCTCTCCTAAGATTTCATTTAGCATTTCCAATGCAATGGCAGGCTCATTGTGCATTGCGATGGAAAATCTTTTTCTCTCTTTACTTTACTTTACTTACCAACCACCGTTCCACGGGCAGAAATAGAGTTTCACTCAGCTAGAAGATGAGGAGAGGCTCCCAAGCGATTCTTGGACAGATATTAGAATAAAAACGGTAAGTAAAACAATTCTAACATTCTCAATCAAGCAAAACAATTCTAACATGAAAGAAAACAATCAAGAAAGCTCAGATCTTTACTTTACTTTTTCTGATTAATCGTATCTGCTGACAGCAAAAAGATCTCAAATACGATGTCACTCAAGACCGTTAAGTAAGAAATAAGATGTCAAATACTGTGTCTCAAGCCGCAAGAAGAAGAAGCTGACTTAAGTAAGAATTGAACTTCTAAATTTCCATTAGACGAGTTCTGCTGCCGAAGATTTCGATCTAGATAACAGGCTCGCCTTTTGAGATTCCGTACGTTCTCGTCTACCAGAAGAAGCGGGACTACCAGAAAGAGGACTACCAGCTTGCACGCTGTGTCTCGATGTTGGTCTCTCTGTGCCATGATGATCATGATTACCATCGCCATGATTATCACCGAGAACATCACCGTCTGCGCCCTGAACTGCCCGCTGAATCATCAAATATTTCCCGGATTTATCGTGAACTAGCTTGAAGAGGGGAGCAGTTTTTTTCCGTGTCACGTTCACTGCACTCATTGAATTTGCGTTCACTGAATTTGCGTTCACGGAATTTGATTCTGATTTCGAAGAGCTTCCTCTGCCAGGCCCATTGCCACCTCCTAACTTGACACTGGTGCCATCGATATCGATCGATGAACTTAGACTGGTACCTGGAACTGGCCCAGACGAACCTGCACCACTTCTGGCCCCAGACGAACCAGAACACTCTCGAATTTTCCCCAAGCAAGATGCAGCACCTTTAGCGCCTTTCATGGCCCCTTGCACCAAACAAGAGTCGCTCGATTCACCGAACGTCTGTTTCATTGGGAAACACGCGACTTCGCTGAACGTCATCGGGCTTCCAGATTTCTTTGATTCGTTTTGCAACTCTTCCCAGGGGTTCCAAAGAAGAAATAATGCATCTGGATCAATTTTGAGAGCTTCTTCGTCGAAGACGTTGTCATCGTTATCAACATTGTCATCATCGTCATCATTGTCAATGACATTGAATTTGGACTCACGAACCCTCACAGGTACCAACTCATTGAACAATTTGTCTTCACCCGAGTAGCTGCACGACTTATATTTAGCACTACAACAGCAAACGGCAGCCATAGCCTCTTTCCACATTGAGAGGAAATAGGATGAGGTCTTTTTCCATACTTTTGACTCATTATTGTCCGTAGTGGATTTCTTATCAATATCCAGACTCTCCACACACAGGTCATGACACGTTTTTTCGTTAGCGACGCCCAATACATCATAATCGACATCGGAAAAATCAACATGAATCGGTTTTTTATTTTTATCTACCAAAAACAGAGGCATCCCCGATTCTTCCTCCCTCTTAATCACTGGCCGGCCGTTATCATCGAGAACTGGAATGACTCTGAGGTTCCCTTTGTTCTTACCTGCATCATCGGAATCCCACTTTATTACAGTTTCGGCATATAACAGAACTAACGGTCTTTCTGGATGAAATTTTCCGGCCTGTTTCCTGTTCTCCACCCAACGGATATATTTCATTCTTTGCTGAAACACCCTCGCAAATGTCCGCAAACCAACAGCTAATAATGCGGTGGACGGGAAACTTACTGTATTGCTTACTGTATTGCTAATATGAGCTGGGATTGGACCGATTTCGCTCGACGTTAAACTTCCGTCTCTATGAGTGGGAGTCGCAGAATTATCCGTCTCAGAAGATCCTCCCAAAAAAAAATCCCAAGAAACCATCGGATGATAGCACAACATGCCAATGAGGAATGCGAGCCAATGGATACCCGCCGTCCAACCGTATGGGTAAAATTGCTTGACCATGGGCATACCTTTATCATTGAAAAACTGAACGGCCAATCTTCGGATGTCCATGATCATGAAATTCAGACATTTGTCGAAGTAGGCTTTCAAGAAATACACCGCAAACATGAAGAGGAAAGCTTGATTGAAGAGAAGGCCCAGACTTTTTTCAATATCCACGCTTGCCGTAGTATCACTTTTTTCTGTAATAGCAATAGGACCTGTAGCAGCAGTTGGACCTGTCTGTACTGTGTTCTCAAGATTAATATTCTCAAGATTATCGAAGTACCTTCGCACATAGTCTGCTAATGGGACAAGTATGTCTTTGGTCGCAAAAATAGACACATTTTTCCAGCCTCTCCAACTTAAGGTCCAAAGAGTAGCACTTATAACGTTTCGGAATACTTCTTTACGAACCGTGGGGGACCAGTTTTCTTCTTCTTGTAACTCTGATTCTTTGTTTTTTTCTTCTTCTCTTAGTTCCGTAATTTCATGGTACTTAGCACTCAAATTATCTAAGACACTTAAATTATCTTGACTACTCGTTCCAGCACGTGTCTTAAAGACTCTTTTGCTAGCCTTTTTGGCATTGACAGCAAGTTGCACCAGTCTCTTGAAGTGCCGACGCTCTCTGGTAGACATTTTCACCAATTGATTAGAATCAGATTTAGAACTGTTTGTGCTTTTGCCAGATTCAGTCTTCTGTGTAGACTCATTCTGCGCACTATCTGTCTCTTTTTGATTTTCTGGCTCTTTGTTGATACTGTCATTAATAATGACAGCCGCTTCTTCTTTTTCCTTTATATCAACCGTCTTTATGTCAACCGTCTTTATGATAATTGGTGCTTCACTGGACTCTAACGGAATCCCGTCCTCGTCGCAGTTTTCTGGCAAATATCGACCGCAATCTTTCGTCCAAAACCAAGCACACCATGCAACATCGATGCACTCGAATATCACCCCAACCAATGCGACTCTCGTCGCACCGACCAAAATCGAGTCTTGGTCAGTTTTCTTCCTTCTCAAATAAAACTCAATGTAAACCCCAATCACAGACGACATATCTATCAAAAACGCGAATAATTGACACCGGAAAAATGGAAACCCGCGTAATTTTCCCCCAGTTTTTTGATTCATTGTGTTCCTGGTTCGAGTATCGAGAATATTGATGTACACTCGCATCCCATCAAGGGCAAGAAAAAACACCCCCCCTAGCAAAGCTGTGGTTATTGTCGATAGGATTGCTGTTGGGAGACCTTTCTCCCCGGTGAAATAAGGAGAAGTGGACATCACGATGAAGAAGGGGACCGCGAGATGCTCTATGTAGTTGACTAGGACGCAGATGATCTCTGAGAGGAGCCAGAGAAAAACGCAGAGAGCAATTTCGGGTCGAGAATAAGGCTGTCCTTCAAATAAAGTGCCGTTTTCGAGATTCGATTTGAACTTTAGGAGGTCGTTTTTGAATTTTAGGAGGTTTTCTTTCCAATTCTGGAGATTTGTTTTGGATCTTTTTTCTGTGAGTTTTCCTTCTGTTCCTCGACCGAATGAGTTCTCTGTTTGTTTTCCTGTTGCTCCACCCGTTCCACCAAGAATATTCGTCAAAGCTGAAAACGAAATCTGTTTTTTGGAAATTTGTTTCTTTTCGGAGGGGTCAGAAGATACTTCTTGTTCAAATGCTGTCTGAGACTGGTTGTTAGCAGCTTGAGGCAACTGGTTGTTAACAGATTTCGGATTTCGAGTTTCATTTGCCTCATCAGCCTGAGTGCCTTTCTTCTTCTCAAGCTGTAAGAAGCTTGTTTCTCCTGGAAATGGTGTCTCTTTCGAGGCAGTTGCCACGCTCTTCTGACTCAGAATCTGAGGAATGGCAGTCTGCGGTCCGACGCTGTTGTTAACAGTGGGAGACTTTCCAACTGACATGATTGCGGCTGGCGTGTAGCATGTGGAGTCAGTCATGATTGCCCGGCATTCTGCAGTCATTGCACGCCATTCCCTAGCCATGCTCTGACCCAGTGTCATGATCTGAGGAGTTTTCATAATGAAAGCCAACGGGTTAAAACTACCCCGGACAACCTCACTTTTCAGAACTATTTTCATCATGAAAAGTCAGACTATATCTGCTTTCACAATAACTTTCTGCCAGTGAATATAGTCCCTTCCTCAAGAGAAATGAATGATAATGATTCAACAATGACACTTTTTTCTCACCTGAAATCGATAACTTGCTCAGATCTGACCCTTCAAAGTTTTTTTTCTGAAGTCATTGATTCATTGACATGCTGCATGCATAGGGCGGCGCCGCCTATCATTGTCATATGTGCTCAAATTCCCTGGTATGTTGCACCTGTATACCTGTATAATGCTGCCGTGATTATGTAAAACAAAACAAGTGCCAATGAACCAAAAACAAACACCCCGACAATTGAAATACCATGGTCTCGCATGCCATTGGCTCAAAAAGAAGACGGCCAAAATTTCAAAAAGAAGACGCTCAACTAGTATACGGCCTCGACCGTCTAGACTTCAACAACGATAAATCATTCAGTTGAACATCGCAACTCCAACAACGATAAATCATGCAAATTCTGCGAGAAATTCTTCCAGACTGTTGATAGTCTTAGATTAAAATATTATAACAATTAATCATGGCGCAATTTTTTCTTTCGAAATTATAGCATTGCAACATATTGAGTAGCAGCACAATACAAGACATGACAATCACAGGCAACGATATTATAACAATAGCTTTTTCATAATAAGTTTAACGCAACAGTTACAATATTATAACAACGCAGTCCATCACTGTGTTCAGACAAAATCTTGTCATAAATCGACCCACGGGCCACCTGCCATCACCAGTTTTCAGAGTGTAACTTACACTCAGTGTAGAAGAGTACTTGTCCAGACAATTCATAGTGTTACACTCAGTGTAGAAGAGTACTTGTCCAGACAATTCCAGACAATTCCTCACCAGTTTTCAGAATGCAGAAGAGTACTTGTCTAGACAATTCATAGACATAAACATAGACAATTCATAGACATCGGCAATCAAAATTTTGAATTTTCTACCCCTAACTGTACACGAATGAGTCTTGTTAGTACTACCCTTAACACGAATGAGTCTAGTTAAAAATTACTCGGAACCACCACGAACATGAATCAAATACTCGGAACTGTACCACGGCAAATTGGAACATGCTGCCGCCTCTAGGGTCTTATCGTTGATCTATGATAATCATTGCAGCTGCTGTGAGAGGGGCGAATGCTCTCTGTCACAGTGTAATATCCAATCAATAAGCCTCGAAAGGTAATTCGAATTTTGAAAACTTGATTTTAACACTCTCTGTCATTGGATTGCGAATTTCTTCCCTCCCATTATTCTCTCTTAGACCCTGTCGTCGTGAGTCGTTGGATTATTATTCTCACGACTTTAACTTAGCAGACGACTCTCACGACTTAGTAGACGCTTCTGTAACAGAATCTGTTAGACGCTTCTGTAACAGAATCTGTTACAGAAACTTCTGTAGAAATCATATAAACTTTCAATGAAATGAAAATTTAAAATTGTAACAGAACTACTATCGGGCTGGTACAATGATGAGACTCTCATTGAGAGAGTGTCCCACTAATAAAATACACAGATGATATTCTTAGAATCTTACACAAAATCCTCAACATCTTTTTCCAAAAAACTATATAATCTACAGCGATTCAATGACGATATAATCTACAAACTAATGATTCCAAACATGTTTACATCTTTTTCAAATTTGTTGGGGGGGGAGCTAACAATGCATTGGTCTATTAGACCTTTAAGAGGATGGCAATAATGACTCAGATCACTCCTTTAAAAGGGTGGCATTAATGACTCAGATCACTTAAAATATAGATACAATCATCTGAGACGAATCGGCGTTCTGAACAAATTTTCGAGCTTTTTCTATTGCGCGAATTATGTACTACAAGACATGTCATCTTGTATGGACTCATTTGTAGTTTTCAAATAGTTTTCAAATAGTTTCCAAGTAGCCATCTTGTATGATAATTTTCAAACTGCTAGCTCCTTGTATGCGGAGAGCCTTCTTGTATCGAGATAATTTTTCAGTAATTGACTTCTTGTATGGAGATAGTTTTTCAGTAAATACAAGAGATAACTTTTCATTAATCAACCTTTGTGGTTTCATTTTTTCACTTTCTGAATCAGTCCTATTGTACTCATGTACATCTGTCATGTAGATATATTTTTTCTTTTCAGAAAAAAAGTGTTCACTTCGCAGTCTCGCAGACCTATGCAATGCTAAATTTTTTTTTAGTTCACAGATTTTGTAGTACGTTCAAAACAATATACTCACTGGGGTCACTCTGGACTCGAGTCTCACTGACGGGACAGAGTATCTCACTTACGGAGGATCGATTCTGTCACCGAGACAATGATCACACAGAGTGTGAAAGTGTGGAAATACGGAGTCCTCTTACTCCGCAAAATTATTCACTAAATGATTCGCAAAACTCGGAATCGGTCTTCACTTCACACTATTCAAGTCTTCACACGGTCGTGACGACAAGCGTTGGGAGTCTTTCCTCAGCAGTCGTGGGTCTTTCCTCAGCAACGCTGCCAAATAACTAAAGCCAAGTATCTGAATGACATGAATGTCTCTGAGTCTGCCAAGTTTGGCCATATACCATTAGCAAAACCCACAGGCACCTACGCTATATACATGCGCCTAAGTTGGTTTCTCAGAAATGTTTTTTCTCAAAAATTGAAAAAAATGATTCACTTCGAAAATGGGCAATGGTCATCAATCTGTATGCAAAAAAACATACAATCTGTATGCAAAAAAACATACAATCATAGTGAGCGCAATTTGTATGTGTATTTGTCTCGCTGAGTTCATTGTTGTATGACAGTGACAATGTCACTGTTGCCTTCTCTGGAGGTACTGTCATGTCTCAATGAAAACCTCCGCCATAACAAAAGACTTAGAGTCTTTAAAGACTCGGAGTCTTTTGTGAGATACGGGTGGTGATGGTGTAAATACGATTACTTTGGAGGATACTATGACGGGGAAAGACGAGATGGATAAATACGATTACTTTGGAGGATACTATGACGGGGGCATAATAATCACATACAAACAATTACATACAAGCAGGCTCCAGAGGAGAAAATGTCAATTCAAAAAAAAATAAATCTGATACATGGCGTCATTCAAATCTATACAAATACAAATTCTGATCTAGGATTCGGGAAGTAAATCTGAGAGGAAAAAAATCAAGGATCAGGGACATCAAAACTGTAGAGCAAAACTGTAGAAAGAGAATCAAAACTGTAGAGAGAAGCAAAACCGTGGAGAGAGTCAGAGTCCAAAACTGTCCTTCATACATATTACACGTTTCTTGATTTGTTCTTCATTCATTCATTCATTCATTCACTCATTCATTCATTCATTCACTCATTCACTCACTCATTCGTTGTAGAGTCGTAGTCTTGATTGTAGTCTTCTTGATTTGTGTTCGATTTTTCTTGACAAAATTTGTCAACTTCTTTTTTTGATAATCAGTCATTCGCTTTTTCTTTTCTTTTCTTTACATGTCAGTCATTCATTTTTTTTTCCCTTACATGTCAGTCATCTTACCTCCAAACAGATCATCTGTCTCGACTTCCTTTCTTTTATTTTCTTTTTTTTCCATCACTCTTGAGTCTTGACTTTCTTTCTTACTTGTAAGCGCTTTTTTATCCTCCAATACACAGGTTCGAAAACATTTTTTCAAAACCTTGGTCAACTTGGTCATTTTTCGAAAACTTCTTGAAAGCATTTTTTTGTCCTCCAGTGCTGTTCTTTCACCTCTTTCCTTCTTTCTTTCCTCCCTTACTCCTTCTTTCCTTCCTTACTCCTTTGCGCCTGTCTTATCTAATAATCGAGTACGCGGAGGAGTTGGGGGGATGGCATTGCCATCGGTGTCCAGGTACCCGCTCCCTGGGCCTCGATGGTGCCCGCGCTTGCGCGGGGTTGAGGCACTGGAGCGCAACGTTGGCACTTCGTGCCGGCGTCCTGGCACTCGGAGCGCGGACCGACTGGAGCGGGGACCGGATCGGATCTCTCGCAAAAAATGACCCCCCAACAATCAAAACCGGGACGCCAGCCCCTTCGATAAACTCAAACCCAAAAAGGGCGGCCCAAGTTACAGCACCCAAAGGCGACCAAATACTCAAAGGAAACCACGTGCCCGAAATAACGACCGGCGCCCCCGATTGGTCTCGAGGACTGCACGCGCAGCGGGACGCAATGTTTACCGCATTTTTGGCGATTTCCTCCGTCATTTACGGCA